>Ga0306923_10000575_pt1 | contig 29194 bp, 23 predicted proteins | sample sta12Can44000108_FD_203841 | JGI IMG/M metagenome (GOLD analysis project Ga0306923, IMG submission 203841) | Lab enrichment of tropical soil microbial communities from Luquillo Experimental Forest, Puerto Rico - statanox.12C.anox.44.000.108 (v2)... | ecosystem: Environmental > Terrestrial >... | reverse complement strand
CTTGGGCAGCATGGCGCGCAGCACCTGAAGGGTGGCGCCGGTGTCCACCAGGTCGTCCACCACCAGCCAGCCGCTGCCGTCGCCGACCAGGGCGCCGGTCAGCGCCTTCAGCACCTGGGGGTCGCGAATGTCGCGGTCATCGTAGGTGGAAACGCACACCGTCTCCACTAGGTGGATGTCCAGCTCGCGCGACAGGATGGCCGCCGGCACCAGCCCGCCACGGGTGACCGCCACGATGCCGTCGAACGGCGGCAGCTCGGCCAGTATGGAGGCGAGGATGCGGCCGTCGCGGTGGATGTCGGCCCAGCTCAGGGGCATGGTGGCGACGGTGTGGTCGGGCGGGCTCATGGGCGTCTCCGTGGCAACGGGGGCATTACATACCTCTAACACCCGCAAATGCAAATTTCCTCCGGGCCCCCTCTGGACGTGCCGCGATGCGATGGGCGATAAAGGGCGGGCTGGTAGCACCGGATGGACCGACATGCTGAACACGCCCATGGGCCGGCGGGGAATGATCACCACCCCGCACCACCTCGCCTCGCAAGCGGGCCTAGCGGTCTTGCGCGAAGGCGGCAACGCCATCGAGGCGGCCATCGCCGCCGCCGCCACCCTGTCGGTGGTCTATCCCCACATGACCGGGCTGGGCGGCGACGCGTTCTGGATGATCGCCGAGCCGGGCAAGCCGCCGGTGTCCATCGACGGTTCCGGTGCCTCAGGCGCGCGAGTGGACCGCGACCTCTATCGCGCCGACAAGCTGAAGGCCATTCCGGCCCGCGGCGGCCTGGCCGCCAACACCGTGGCCGGCGCGGTATCGGCCTGGCAGCTGGCGCTGCACGTTTCCGAGCAATGGGGCGGCGGCATGCCGCTGGAGCGGCTGTTCGAGGACGCCATCCACTACGGGCGCGAGGGCGCTGCGGTGACTGCCCATCAGGAGGCGGCGACCCGGCGCAACCTGCCGGCCCTGAAGAAGGCGCCCGGCTTCGCGCAAACGTTCCTGCCCCGCAACAAGGCCCCGGTGGCGGGCACTCTGATCACCCAGCCCATCCTCGCCGACACTTTTGAGCGTCTGGCCGAGGTCGGCCTGGACGATTTCTATCGCGGCGAGGTGGCCCGGCTGATGGCCGAGGATTTGAAGGAGGCCGGCTCGCCGCTGAAGTCCGAGGACCTCGCCCGCCATCGCGGCATGCGCCGCCGCCCGCTCTCGCTGGGGCTAACCTCGGGCACCGTGTTCAACACCGCGCCGCCAACTCAAGGGTTGGCCTCGCTGATCCTGCTGGGCGTTTTCCAGCGGCTCGGCATCGACGTGAATGACGAGGCGGCGTGGGTCCATGGTCTGGTGGAGGCTACCCGCATCGCTACCCGCGTGCGCGACGCCCATGTCACCGATCCGCACCGCATGTCGGTGCATGCCACCACCTACTTGTCCGACCATCTGCTCGACCGCCTGGCCAGCGAGGTCGACCCCGACCGCGCCGGAACCGATTCCCCGGCCCTGCGCGATGGCGACACCGTCTGGCTGGGGGTGATCGACGGCCAGGGCCGCGCCGTCAGCTTCAGCCAGAGCCTGTACCACGCCTTCGGCTCGGGCGTCGTGCTGCCGCGCACCGGCATCGTCTGGCACAACCGCGGCGTCTCGTTCTCGCTCGACCCCGAGCACCGCAACGCGCTGGAGCCCCGGCGCAAGCCCTTCCACACCCTGTCGCCCGCTTTGGCCCGGCTCAAGGATGGTCGCACCATGGTGTGGGGCTGCATGGGCGGTGATTCCCAGCCGCAAATCCAGGCTCAGCTGTTCACCCGCACCATCCAGGGCGGCCAGACCCCGCAGGCGGCGGTGACCGCGCCTCGCTTCGTCTTCGGCAAGGGGGGCGAGGGAGCGTCGGACCTCAAGCTGGAAGCCCGCTTCGCCCCCGAGATTGCCGAACAGCTGGAAGCCAAGGGCCATATGATGGAGGAGGTGGCTCCCTTCGACAGCCAGATGGGCCATGCCGGAATCCTGATCCGCCGCCCCGATGGCCTGATCGAAGGCGCCGCCGATCCGCGCGCCGACGGCATCGTGGCCGGCTGGTAATATCCTTACGCAAGGGAAACGATATGGCCGAGATTGTCCTGACCCCCATCACCGAGTTCGACGTCGGCGCCCGCCAGGTGTTCAACACCGGCCTGTCCACTTTGGGCCGGGCGGGTGACGATTACCTGTGCGGCCATTGCGGCCACAAGATGCTCAGCAATTTCGACGTCAGCCGGCTGGAGGTGGAGCTCGTCTTCCAGTGCGGTTCGTGCGGCGGCCACAACGTGGTGCCGGAGAAGGACTAAGCTCCGGGGTCAGCGGGCGGCAAAGGCGGGCAGATAGACGGTGAAGGTCGAGCCCTCGCCCAGGGTGGAATCGATCACCAGGGCGCCGCGGTGGCGGTTGACGATGTGCTTGACGATAGCCAAGCCCAGGCCGGTGCCGCCGAGCTTGCGCGAGCGCGCGGTGTCGACGCGATAGAAGCGCTCGGTCAGGCGCGGCAGATGCTCCTTGCCGATGCCCTCGCCCCGGTCCCGCACCGCCACAGCCACCGTGGCCCCGGCCTTGAGCGTGGCGCCAGCGGCGGCCGGCAGGGTGGCGGGGATGGTCAGCGAGACGTCGACGGAGGTGCCGTCGCGGCCGTACTTGACCGCATTGTCCAACAGGTTTTGCACCAATTGGGCCAGCTGGTCCGGTTCGCCCGCCACCGCCCGTGCCGGCTTCTCGATGGACGTGGCAATGGTCATGGATTTGGCCTTGGCGAGCGGCTGCAAGGTCTCGGCCGCCACCTCGACGATGCGGCCCAGATCCACGTTCTGGGTGGGCTTGGAATGCTCGTCCAGCTCGATGCGCGATAGGCTCAACAGGTCGTTGACCAGGCGCGACATGCGCGACGCCTGCTCCTGCATGATGGCCAGGAAACGCTCATGCGCTTCCGCGTCGTCGCGGGCGGGGCCGCGCAGGGTCTCGATGAAGCCCAGCAGCGCCGCCAGCGGGGTGCGCAACTCGTGGCTGGCATTGGCGACGAAATCGGCGCGCATCTGCTCGATGCGCTTGATGGCGGTGAGATCGTGCAACGCCAGCACCGCCACCGTGTCGTCCATGGCGCGCGAGCCCAAGCGCTCGACACGGACCCGGAATGAACGCTCGGGTGCCGGCAGGGTGAACTCGCCGGCCCGGCCCGAAGCGCCGGCCAGCACCTCGTCGGTGGCCTCCAGCAGCGAGGGCGCGCGCAGGACCGCCGCCAGGTCGCGGCCGATGACCGAACCGCCGAACAGCGCCAGGGCGGCCTGGTTGACCCGCTTCACCCGGCGATCCTCGGCCAGCAGGATCAGCGGGTCGGGCAGGTTGTCGAACAGGGTCTCGTTCCAGCGGGCCGACTCGACCAATTCGCGCTGACGTGCCTGCCAGGCCCGGCGCAACTGGGCGATGGCGCCGACGATCTCGGCGACGGGCGCCTCGCGCTCGATCAGCGGCGCCTTGGTGTCGAAGCCTGCAGCCAGGGCGCGGGCCCACGAGGTGACCGCCGCCAGCGATTGAAGATAGGGCCGCACCAGCAGGCTCAGGGCCGCGGTGACCGCCACCCAGCCCAGGATGGCGGCCATCATGTTGAGCTTGAGGAACGTCACCAGCACGATCATCAGGACGCCGGTGGGGGCGGACAGCAGCAAGGCAGCCCCCAGCACCCGGGCCGTCGCGGTAGTACGGCGGTGTTCCACGCGCTCAGGCTCCGATGGAATCATAGGCGGCCAGCACCGCCATGTTGACGATGTCGTTCACCGTGGCGTCCATGGAGGTGATCTGGATGGGCTTGGACAGGCCCACCAGCACCGGCCCGATGACCGTGCCGCCGCCCAGCTTTTGCATCAGCTTCCACGAGATGTTGGCGGCATGCAGGCTGGGCATCACCAGCACGTTGGCCGGGCCGGACAGGCGGCAGAACGGGTAGTGCTTCAGCAGTTCGGGGTCCAGCGCCACGTCGGCCGCCATCTCGCCGTCCACCTCGAAGCCGACGCCGCGCTCGTGCAGCAGCTGCACGGCCTGGCGCACCCGGCCGGTGGGATGGCTGGTGGGGTTGCCGAAATTGGAGAAGGACAGCAACGCCACGCGCGGCTCGTAGCCCATCTGCCGCACCTTGGCGGCCGATTGCACGGCGATGTCGGCCAATTGCTCGGCGGTGGGGTTCTCGTGCACGGTGGTGTCGGCCACGAACACGGTGCGGCCACGCGCCACCATCATGTTCAGCCCCATCAGAAGCTGGCCCGGCACCGGATCGATGACCCGCGCCACCTCGTCGAAGGCCTGCCAATAGGCGCGAGTGAGGCCGGTCACCATGGCATCGGCGTCGCCTTCGGCCACCATCAGGGCGCCCCAGATGTTGCGCTCCTGGTTGACCATGCGGGTGGCGTCGCGCATCAGCGCGCCCTTGCGCTGCAGCCGCTGGTACAGCACGTCCGCGTAATGCTCGCGCCGGTCCGAAACCCTGGCGTTGACGATCTCCAGGCCATCGGCGGCGGGCAGGCCCATACCGGCCATGGCCTGCTTGATCTTGTCTTCGCGGCCGATCAGCACCGGCGTGCCGTAGCCGGCGTTCTTGAACGCCAGGGCGGCACGGATGGACTTTTCCTCCTCGCCCTCGGCGAACACCACCCGGCGTGGGTTGGCCTTCACCTTCTCGGCGATGGCCTGCAAGGATGCCGCGGTGGGGTCCAGGCGCGCCGAAAGCTCCTTCTTGTAGGCATTCATGTCGATGATCGGCTTGCGCGCCACGCCCGAATCCATGGCCGCCTTGGCCACGGCCGGGGGAATGGCGGCGATCAGCCGGGGGTCGAAGGGCACCGGGATGATGTATTCCGGGCCATAGCGCAGCCGGCGGCCGGCATAGGCGCGGTCCACCTCGTCGGGCACGTCCTCGCGCGCCAGCTTGGCGATGGCTTGGGCGGCGGCCACCTTCATCTGCTCGTTGATGGTGCTGGCGCGCACGTCCAGCGCGCCGCGGAAGATGTAGGGGAAGCCCAGCACGTTGTTGATCTGGTTGGGATAGTCCGACCGCCCGGTGGCGACGATGGCGTCGCTGCGCACCTGGCGCACCTCTTCCGGGGTGATTTCCGGGTCGGGGTTGGCCATGGCGAAGATGATGGGCTTTTCGGCCATGGTCTTGACCATGGCTTGCGTCACCGCGCCCTTCACCGACAGGCCCATGAATACGTCGGCGCCCTCCAGCGCTTCGGCCAGGGTGCGGGCCTTGGTGGGAATGGCGTGGGCCGACTTCCACTGGTTCATGCCCTCGGTGCGGCCCTGGTAGATGGCGCCCTTGGTGTCGCACAGGGTGACGTTCTCGTGGCGGATGCCCGACGCCTTGATCAGTTCGACGCAGGCGATGGCGGCGGCGCCGGCGCCGTTGACCACCACCTTGGTGTCCTCGGGGCGCCGCCCCGTCAAGGCCAGCGCGTTCAACAGGCCGGCGGTGGCGATGATGGCGGTGCCGTGCTGGTCGTCATGGAAGACCGGGATGTCCATGATCTCGCGCAGCCGGCTTTCGATGACGAAGCATTCCGGCGCCTTGATGTCTTCCAGGTTGATACCGCCGAAGCTGGGGCCCAGGAAACGGACGCAGTTGACGAACTCGTCGATGTCGCGGGTGTCCACCTCCAGGTCGATGGCATCGATGTCGGCGAAGCGCTTGAACAGCACCGCCTTGCCTTCCATCACCGGCTTGCCCGCCAGCGCGCCCAAATCGCCCAGGCCCAGCACGGCGGTGCCGTTGGAGATCACCGCCACCAGATTGCCCTTGGCCGTGTAGTCATAGGCCAGGCTGGGGTCCTTGGCGATGTGCAGGCAGGGAAAGGCGACGCCGGGGCTGTAGGCCAGCGACAGGTCGCGCTGGGTGGTCAGCGGCTTGGTCGGTACCACCTCGATCTTGCCCGGCCGCCCTGAGGAGTGCAGCAGCAGGGTTTCGCGCTCGAGGTCGGTCTGGGCGGCATTGGCCGGGCGGGGCTGGTCGGTCATGGCACGATCCTGGAAAATGTGTGGCGGGCGGTGGGGCGGCAGGTCTTAGCGCCCTTTGCGCTCGAACACATGGATATTCTGGGCGGAGGTGTCGTGCAGAACCGCCTTGGCCTTGGCCTCGGTCTCGGCATTGGCCACCGAGACCCACAGGATGACGCCGCCGGCCGCCAGTTCCTTGGCGAATTCCTCGGAATCGGGCAGCGCCGAGACCTCGTCCAGCAGCTCCTTGACCGCCGCCCCGCCCACGCCGGCGGCAACCAGCCCGGCGATGGTGGCGCCCACCGGGCCGGCGGCCAGGGCGATCAGCCCGGCGGCCACCAGGGGGCCTTCGTATTTCAGTTCGCCCAACAGCGCGATCAGGCCGTCCTTCCACGAGCGACGCCCGGCCGCGTCGATGGATTCGTGGGACGACAGCACCGACAGATCGGTGCGGGCGAAACCGGCCTTGAGCAGCTTGTCGATGGCGGCCTGGACGTGCTCGCGGTCGGTGAAGGTACCGACGACCTCGCGGGTCGAAACGGTGGAGGAAGAGGTGGCGGTCATGGGACCCTCCGTCGATTGCCGGGGGGATTCATTGTGCGCCATCGGCGGACACCTGCATAGGGGGGCGATCATGGAAGCACTCTAGCCACGGGGTCCGGCCGCTGGGCTTGAAACTCCTGTGACACCTGCTAACGTGCCCCCGGCTAACAAGCCCACCCACACCCCGTGTTCCCCGCTGATGGATTTGGCCGACGTGACCGTCGACACCCCGGACATTCCCGCCGACGCCACCCCCATGATGGCCCAGTATCTGGCCATTAAGCGCGCCCATCCCGATTGCCTGCTGTTCTACCGCATGGGCGATTTCTACGAGCTGTTCTTCGAGGACGCGGTGAAGGCGGCGGCTGCGCTGGACATCGCGCTGACCAAACGGGGCAAGCATCTGGGCGAGGACATCCAGATGTGCGGCGTGCCGGTGCGCTCGTACGAGGTCTATCTGGCCAAGCTGGTGCGCTCGGGCTTCCGCGTCGCCATCGCCGAGCAGACCGAGGATCCGGCCGAGGCCAAGAAGCGCGGTTCCAAGTCGGTGGTGGCGCGCGACGTCATCCGCGTGATCACCGCCGGAACGCTGACCGAAGACAACCTGCTGGACGCCCGCACCAACAACTACTTGGCGGCGCTGGCCGAGGCGCAAGGCGGCTTCGGCTTGGCCTGGGTGGACGTATCCACAGGCGATTTCGCCATGCAGGCGGTGGAGGCCAACCAGCTGGCCGCCGCCCTGGCCCGGCTCAATCCGGGCGAGCTGCTGGTGGCCGAGCGGGTGTTGCACATCGCCGAGCTGTTCGAGACCTGGGGCGAGTGGAAGTCCGTCCTCACCCCGCTGCCCAGCGTCCGGTTCGATTCCGAAAACGCTCGCCGCCGGCTGGAGGCGTTGTACGGCGTTGGCGCGCTGGATGGCTTCGGCGCCTTCTCGCGGGCCGAACTGGCGGCCGGCGGCGCCCTGGTGGACTACGTCGAGCTGACCCAGAAGGGCAAGCTGCCGCGCCTCAACCCGCCGCGCCGCCTGGCGCGGGGCGCGGTGATGGAGATCGACGCCGCCACCCGGCGCAACCTGGAGCTGACCGAGACGCTGTCGGGCGAACGCCGGGGCTCCCTGCTCGCCACCATCGACCGCACCGTCACCGGGGCAGGCGCCCGCTTGCTGGCCGCCCGGCTGGCCGCGCCGCTCACCGATCCGGCGGTGATCGAGCGCCGGCTCGACACCATCGCCTTCTTCGCCGACGTCGACAGCGTGCGCGCCCATATCCGCGACGGCCTGAAGGCCTGCCCCGACGTGGAGCGCGCCCTGTCCCGCCTGTCGCTCGGGCGCGGCGGCCCGCGTGACCTCGCCAATGTGCGCGACGCCCTGGCCCAGGTGCCGGTGCTGCGCAACGCCTTAGGCCAAGGGGGACTGGAGCCGCCGCCCGGATTGGCCGGATTGGCGCAAGCCTTGGGCGAGCATTCTGCCCTGGTGGACCGCCTGACCCGGGCGCTGGCGGTCGATTTGCCGCTCAATGCCCGCGACGGCGGCTTCATCGCCGCCGGCTATCATCCCGGCCTGGACGAGCTGAAGACCCTGCGCACCGAGGGCTTCGGCATGCTGGCCCGGCTGGAGCGCCGTTACGTTGACGAAACAAGCGTGGCGTCGCTGAAGATCAAGCACAACAACATCATCGGCCACCACATCGAGGTGTCGTCCAAACAGGCCGACAAGCTGGACGAGCGCTTCATCCACCGCCAGACCATGGCCAATGCGGCGCGCTACACCACCACCGAGCTGATCGAGCTGGCCGGCAAGATCCAGGGTGCCGCCGAGCGGACACTGGCGCTCGAACTCGAATTGCTGGACGACCTGATTAAGGAAGTGGTCGCCCGCGCCGCCGAGATTGCGGCCTGCGCCCGCGCGCTGGCCGGTCTGGACGTGGCCGCCGCTTTGGCTGAACTGGCCGTTGAGGGCGGCTGGGCGCGGCCGGTGGTGGACGACAGCCTGACCTTCCACATCGAGGGCGGCCGCCATCCGGTGGTGGAGGCGGCGCTGGCCGCCGCCCATGCCGGCAGCTTCGTCGCCAACGATTGCGACCTGTCGGACGGCCAGCGGCTGTGGCTGATCACCGGTCCCAACATGGCCGGTAAGTCCACTTTCCTGCGCCAGAATGCGGTGATTGCCATCCTGGCCCAGATAGGCAGCTTCGTACCGGCCGCCAGCGCCCATATGGGCGTGGTCGACCGGCTGTTCTCCCGCGTCGGCGCCGCCGACGATCTGGCGCGCGGCCGCTCCACCTTCATGGTCGAGATGGTGGAGACCGCCGCCATCCTCAACCAGTCCGGCCCCCGTGCCCTGGTGATCCTGGACGAGATCGGCCGCGGCACCGCCACCTTCGACGGCCTGTCCATCGCCTGGGCGGTGGTGGAGAACCTGCACGAGGTGAACCGCTGCCGCGCCCTGTTCGCCACCCATTACCACGAGCTGACGCGCTTGGCCGCGCGCCTGCCCCAGCTGTCCTGCCACCAGATGCGGGTCAAGGAATGGCAGGGTGACGTGGTGTTCCTGCACGAGGTGGCGGCCGGCGCCGCCGACCGCTCCTACGGCATCCACGTCGCTCGCCTCGCCGGCCTGCCGCCGGCGGTGGTGCACCGCGCCGAGGAAGTGTTGGGTGCGCTGGAGAAGGGCGAGGAAAGCAACGCGGTGGCCAAGCTGGCCGACGACCTGCCGCTGTTCGCAGCGCTGACCAAGCCGAAGCCGCGCGCCGTCGCCGAGGTGGAGGCGGAGGCCAGCCAGGCCGAGGAGCGGTTGAAGGTCGTGAACCCCGACGAGCTGACCCCGCGCCAGGCGCTGGACCTGCTCTACGAGTTGAAGGGCCTGGTGCGCTGAGGCGCCTTAACTGAACCCCTTGCAATCGGCGTCCGGAACCCCGACCCTTAGGGGGCTATGACCGAGCTTTTCGGCCGGGGGCGGGTCTCGGCCATTCTGGGGCCCACCAATACCGGCAAGACCCATTTCGCGCTGGACCGCATGCTGGGGCATGCGTCGGGGATGATCGGCTTTCCGTTGCGGCTGTTGGCGCGCGAGAATTACGACCGCATCGTCCGCGCCAAGGGCGCGTCCCAGGTGGCCTTGATCACCGGCGAGGAGAAGATCGTGCCGCCGAACCCGCGCTGGTTCGTCTGCACGGTGGAATCCATGCCGCTGGATCGCCGGGTCGCCTTCCTCGCCATCGACGAGATCCAGCTGTGCGCCGACCCCGAGCGCGGCCACGTCTTCACCGACCGGCTGCTGCATGCGCGCGGGACCCAGGAAACGCTGTTCCTGGGCGCCGAGACCATGAAGCCGCTGCTGAAGCGGCTGGTGCCGGGGATCGAGTTCATCACCCGGCCGCGGCTGTCCTCGCTCACCTATGCCGGGCCCAAGAAGCTCAACCGGCTGCCGCCGCGCTCGGCCATCGTCGCCTTCTCGGCCGCCGAGGTCTACGCCATGGCCGAGTTCGTCCGCCGCCAGCGGGGCGGCGCGGCGGTGGTGCTCGGCGCGCTTTCCCCCCGCACCCGCAACGCCCAAGTGGGCATGTACCAGGCCGGCGAGGTCGACTACATCGTCGCCACCGACGCCATCGGCATGGGCCTCAACATGGACGTGGACCATGTGGCCTTCGCCCAGTTGCGCAAGTTCGACGGCCGCGTGCCGCGCGACCTGGAGCCCGCCGAGATCGCCCAGATCGCCGGCCGTGCCGGGCGGCACATGAACGATGGCACCTTCGGTACCACCGCCGATATCGGCGGCCTCGCCCCCGAACTGGTCGAGGCGGTGGAAAACCACGCCTTCGCCCCGGTCAAGGCGCTGTCCTGGCGCAATTCGGATTTGCGCTTCACCTCGGTGGAGGCGCTGTTGGCCTCGCTGGACAAGGCGCCGCCCGAGCCCGGCCTGATCCGCGCCCGCGAGGCCGACGACCAGGTGGCGCTGGCCCATCTGGCCCGCGACCCCGACATCCTCAAGCTCGCCACCCATCCCGAGCGGGTGAGGTTGCTGTGGGACGTGGCGCAGGTGCCCGATTTCCGCAAGGTCATGGCCGACGCCCACACCCGCCTGCTGGCCCAGCTGTTCCGCCATTTGACCGGGCCGGGCCGGCGCCTGCCCACCGACTGGCTGGCCGCCCACGTGGCGCGGCTGGACCGCACCGACGGCGAGTTGGACACCATCATCGGCCGCATCGCCAACATCCGCACCTGGACCTACGTGTCGCACCGGGGCGATTGGGTGGCCGATCCGCAAGCCTGGCAGGATCGCACCCGCGCTATCGAGGACAAGCTGTCCGACGCCCTGCACGACCGCCTGACCCAGCGCTTCGTCGACAAGCGCACCGCCCATCTGGTGCGCCGCATGGCCGGTGACGGCGACCTGTTGAGCGCGGTGGCGCGCTCGGGCGACGTGCTGGTGGAGGGCCATTACGTCGGCCGCCTTGCCGGCTTTCGTTTCGCTCCCGATTCAACCGAGGGGGTCAACGCCGCCAAGGCGGTGCAGGCCGCTGCCGCGCGCGGCCTGAAAAGCGAGATCGCCGCCCGGGTGGAGCGGCTGTGCGGCGACGGGGAGGGCGCCTTCGCCCTGTCCGCCGATGGCCTGGTGCTGTGGAACGACGAGCCGGTGGCGCGGCTGGTGGCGGGGCCCGAAATGCTGAAGCCTGGCATTGAGCCGCTGCCCAGCGACCTGCTGGAACCGGCCATGCGCGAGCGCATCCGAAAGCGCCTGTCCGATTGGCTGGCCGGGGCCATCGCCGACGCCTTCCGGCCGTTGCTCAAGGCGCGCGCCGCCCCGGTCAAGGGCGCCGCCCGCGGCCTGATCCACCAATTGGCCGAGGCCATGGGCAGCCTGCCCCGCCACGGCGCCGGCGCCCAGGTGGATGCGCTGGGCGGCGAGGATCGCCACCAGCTGGCCAAGTTGGGTATTCGTTTCGGTGTCGAAAGTGTCTTTCTGCCCCAGCTGTTGAAGCCGGCGATCCAGCGCCTGCGGGCGCTATTGTGGGCGGTCGCCAATGACCGCCCCGCCCCCCAGCCGCTCGGCGAGCGGGTGGCGGTTGCCCTGGACCCCGCCGTGCCGGCCGGGTTCTACGGTGCCGTGGGCTATCGCGTGGTGGGACTTAAGGCCATTCGGGTGGACGTGCTGGAACGCTTCGCGGCGGAGGCGCGCAAGCTGGCGCGCGAGGCGAAGGACGGCTTCACCGTGCCGCCCGGTTTGTTCTCGCTGTTGGGGCTGGGCCCCGAGGACGGCGCCCAGGTGCTGGCCGCGCTGGATTATCGCCGCAAGGGCGAGCTCTGGCTGGCGCCTAAGCGCCATGCTCCCCGCCACAAGCCGCGCGGCGACCGGCACAGGCATACCGATTCGCCGTTCGCGGTGCTGCGGGGGCTGTGAACAAAACCCTCGCGGATCAGAATAGTTTGACGCCCTTCCTCTGCATCAGGCGGCTGGTCAGGGTGACGCGCTCGTCCGGGCCATCGCCGGTGGGCGCGCAGACGGCAACGTTGTCCAGGGTCTGCGCAATCTCCACCGCCAGCTCGAACAGCTCGGCGGGGCTGCGGGTATCCAGGGGCGGGTAGTGGCCGGCGGCCATCAGATCGACCATGATCATTTTCTTGCCCTCCCGCATCAGAACAACTCGATGTCGCCATCGTCCACGGCGGTGCCGTGGAACACCACCTCATCCCCCACTTCGTGGCCCAGTCGGGCATGCACTTCGGCATCCGGGACCGAGCGCGCGATGAACGCGGCGAAATCGTACAGGTATTCGCTGGCCTTGATGGTGAGCGGCTGGTAGCGCTTGTCGCAGCTGCGATCGAGCTTAACCAGGAACATTTCTTCCTCCCGCCCACGCGTTGATAACCTGTGGGTCATCATACGCTTGGATAGGGGTATGACTTATGCGAAAGCATAAGCCCCTGGCATTCCGTCAACTCATGCGGAAATGTATAAAATTGTCATCGTTTTGAAATGGTTGGGCGGTGCCCTTAAAGACTGGTCGGTCTTTATTCTTTGCGGATTTGCGGGGACATCGTCCCGCACTTGCCCCAGGTAATACGGAACACGGACAGCGGCGGAGCCGCTATCCGTGTGCACGGGCAACCCGCCAGACGGCCTTCTAAATCCTCTGCCCGGTGGCCGCCACCACGGTGCCGTAGCGCTGCACCACCTGCTCGATGACACTTCCGGCGTCCAGTTCCTCGGCCGAGAAGCGCTTGGACAGGATGGCGCCGATGTCGCTGAACACCGCCTCGGCGGCGTCGCCGGCAAAGGCGATGGGGAAGGCCGAGAAGACGGTCAGCGCGGTCTCCAGCGCTTCCTTGTGCCGGGTGCCCGCCAGCACGCGCCATACCTCGCACAGCATCACCACGGCGAGGCCAAGATGGTTGCGGTCGATGCGGCGGCGCATGGCGTCGCGCAGCTGGAAGGCCAGGTCGCGCGGCCGCCGCATGACCTCGGCGGTCAGCAGCGGGTGGCCATCGCCCCAGCGGTCGGCCAGCGACACCAGCTCCTGATAGGTGAACCCGCCGTCCACCGCGTGGGAGAACAGGGTCAGCGCCAGGGCGTCGGCGATCGGGATCGGGTGGCCGGCGGCGGCGGAATCGATGGCGTCCAGCATCAGTTCGTGATCGGCATCCACGTCGGCGACCAGGGCCTTCAGCGTGGGCAGGTCCTGGGCAAGGCGTCCGGCGTCGAAGGTGAGCAGGGCGTGCAGCAGCCCAAAATCGGCGTCGTCGGTCGGTTCCATCCCCGCATCGGCGGTCATGTCGTGCAGCCGGGTGGCAAGGTCCAGCGCCAGCATCTCGTCGGGCGTGGGCTTGTGCGACTTTTTCAGCGGCACTTTGCGGGTGGTCATCTCGACGCTTTCGCCCAGCGACACCTTGACGCCCAGCACCGACACCACCCGCTTGCGCTTCACCGGCATTTCCACCAGCTGGAAGTCGGGAGCGTCGGGATCGGCGTTGCGGTCGGCTTCCAGCTTGTCGCGGACCGAGCGCTGCAAATCGGCCAGGGCGCCCAGATTTCCGGTCACCAGGCTCCACAGCTCGGTGCGCGCCTCCGCCACCTGGGCGGCGGCGCTGTTGCCGTCGAGGCCCTGGTGGATGGCCAGCAAGGAATCATGCCACAAGGGCAGCAACACCTCGGCCAGGAACTTGCGGGCCACGCGGGCGAAGACGGGATTGGCCAGGAAGAAGGGCTGTTCGTGGGTATAGGTGGGCGACGGGAAACGCTGCTCCGGTACCGCGAACAACGCCAGCCGGCGGTCCAGGGCGCCGCCCAAATCATTCATCAGCGCCGCCAGGAAGGCGGGGAAGGGCTCCAGCGGCTCCTCATCGCGGGTGACGGTGATCTCGGGCAGGTCGTCGGCCGGCGGGGCGTCGGCGGCGCGGCGGTTGTAGGGGTTGGGCTCGTCGGCATGCAGACGCTGCCACGCCATGGCTACCTCGGGGCGCTTGGCGATCACCATGGTGATCACTTCGCGCGCCAGCACCTGCTGCTCGGGCCACGAGCGGCCGGCCAGGCCGGCGGTGAAGGCGTCCTGGACCAGATGCAGGAATTCCGCATCGCCCCGGCGGCGCAGCAGCGAGGCCAGCACCCCGCCCATGAAGCGCATCAGCTGGTCGGCGCTTTGCTGCTGGTCCAGTTTTGCGCACAGGTCGTCAAACAACAGGCGCTGATCGGCGGGCATGTCCATGGCTTCAGCCTCCCTGTCCCTGCGTTTGTCCTTGGCCGGCGGGGATGGGCACCACCGAGATGGAGTTCTTGGGCGAGCCTTCGATGATCCTGTCCGAATAGACCAGATAGACCAGCACGTTGCGCTTGGGGTCGAGGAAGCGCACCACCTGCATGGTCTTGAACAGCAGCGAGGTGTCCTTCTTGAACACCTCCTCGCCGTCCTTGACCTTGGCCTTGAAGGCGATGGGCGCCACCTGGCGGCAGGCGATCGAGGCGTCGGAGGTGTCCTCGGCCACGCCCAGGCCGCCCGACACGCCGCCCTTCTTGGCGCGCGACAGATAGCAGGTCACGCCGGACACCTTGGGATCGTCGAAGGCCTCGACCACGATCTTGTCGTTGGGGCCCAGCATCTTGAACACCGTCGACACGCTGCCGATTTCCTCGGCGCCGGCGCTACCGCCGGCGGCCAGCGCCGACAGGGCAAGACTTGCGACCATCCAGTTACGCATATGTGTTTCCCCGAACCTGCCTAAGGCGAACTCGCCCGCTCCCCAAGGAATGGGGGCGCGCGGGCGGAAATCAACCCGGCGAATACTATAGGAGAGCGCCGGTGCTTCGCCTAGTAGGTTGAACGGCAGCGGCGTTTCGTCCGGCGGGGAAATCTGCTAGAACCCGCCCAACAGCTTCAAAAACGGCAGCATGCAAGGAGTGCCATGTCCGTCCTGGTTCCGGTGTCATGGGGCGAGGTGATCGACAAGATCACCATCTTGGAAATCAAGGCCGAGCGCCTGACCGACGCGGCCAAGCTGGCCAACGTCACCAAGGAATTGCACGAGCTGGTCGTGGTGCGTGAGCGCGAGTTCCCCGGCCATGCCGGCCTGGCCGCCCTGTCGGCCGAGCTGAAGGCCATCAACGAGAAGCTGTGGGTGATCGAGGACGACATCCGCGATTGCGAGCGCGCCAAGGATTTTGGCCTTAAGTTCATCGAGCTGGCCCGCGCCGTCTATTACACCAACGACGAGCGCGCGGTGGTGAAGCGCAAGATCAACGACCTGCTGGGCTCGGCCCTGGTCGAGGAAAAGTCCTACAAGCCGTACGCTTGAATGCCGGAAAGCCGCCGCTTTGCGCCTGCACCGTCTGCTTGATCCCTTACTGACCCGGTTGCCGGCGCTGCGCCGGCGGCCGGGCAGGCCCTCGGGGGTGCTGTTCATCAGTGCCGGCGGCCTGGGCGACACCGTGCTGTTCGCCCTGGTGCTGCCCCGCCTGATGGCGCTGGCGGGCCCGGGCGAGACGGTGACGGTGCTGCTGCGCGCCGACGCGGCCCGCATGGCCTTCGTCTTCCCTGCGGGCGTGGCGGTGCGCAAGGTGGATTTCGCCCGCCTGCGCGACATCGGCTATCGCCGCCAGATGGCGCGCGAGCTCTATGACGCCCATTACCGGCTGGTAGTGCACACCGACTACCTGCGCCATCCCGACCTGGACGAGTTCCTGGTCAGGGCCGCCCATGCTCCCGAGACCGCCGCCATGGAGCCGCGTCCCTCGGCCAAGCATGGCCGGCGCCTGGCGGCCAATCGGCGGCGGTACACCCGCCTGTTCGAATCCGGCCCGCCCGCCACCGACAAGCTGGTGCGCTGGGCCCGCTTCGCCGATTTCCTCACCGGCCGCCCCTTGCCGCCGCCCCAGGTGCTGCTGCCCGCCGCCAGCCTGCCCGAGCCCCAGGTCCAGGCCGCGCCGACCGTGCTGTTCCAGCCCTTCTCGGCGGTCAAGCTGAAGCAGAGCCCGCCCGAATTGTGGGCGCTGATCGCCCGTGCCTTGCCGGCAGGCTGGCGGGTCAAGCTCGCCGGCCATCCCAGCGACCTGGACAAGAACCCGGAATTCCGCGCCCTGCTGGACCTGCCCAACGTGGAGTTCGAAGGCGCCCCGTTCGACCGCCTGGCGGCCGTCATTCGCGGCTGCCGGCTGGTGGTCAGCGTCGACACCGCCTGCATGCATCTGGCGGTGGCCCTGGGCGCGCCCACCCTCTGCCTGGCCTCGGCCGCCTATGTGGGCGAGATCGTGCCCTACGCCCCCGAGGTCACGCCGGCCAACGCCCATTTCCTGACCCAGCCCATGGACTGCCAGGGCTGCCTGGGTGCCTGCTCTAAGGTGCCCGAGCGGGGCATGTATCCATGCGTCGCCGCCCTTGACCCCGATTTGGTGCTGGGCGCGGTGGCCGACATCATCGCACGGGGATTGTAGTCCATGCTGTCCACCCTTTGGCCCAAGGGCATGCGCCGCCGCTGGTGGCTGTTCCGGCCCATCGACGCCCTGGTGGCGCTGGCGCCCGCGCCCAAGTGCAAGAAGGGCGTGGTGGTGGTGCGCATGGACGGCATCGGCGACATGGTCATGTTCCGCCAGGCGCTGGAGCGCTACCCCGAGGCCTTCGGGGTGGCGAAATCCGACATCACCGTGCTGGGCTGCCATTCCTGGCGAGGACTGGGGCCCGAGGTGTTCGACGGCTTCAACCTGGTCACCATCGACGAGCACGCCTACGAGAAGAAGTGGCTCTACCGCCTGAAGATCTCGCTGTGGATGCGCCGCCAGGGCTTCCAGGTGGCGGTGTGCGACATGTTCATGCGCAAGGTGATGACCGCCGACACCCTGGTGTGGCACAGCCGTGCCGAGGCCCGCATCGTCTGCGCCCCGTTCATCACCGACCGGACCCGCGCCGAGTACACCTGGTATCTGAACCGGGCGACGCGGGTGATCGATACCGGCGCCTACCCCACCCATGAGGGGCTGCGCCACTTCACCTTCCTGTCCAAGCTGCTGGGCCGCGAGCTGCCGCCCGAAGTGCCGGCTTTCCCCTGGCGCGATCAGAAGCCCAAGCTGCCTGACGGCGCACCCTATGTGGTGATGAATTTCGGCTCCAACGAGCCGGGGCGGCGCTGGCCGTTCGACAATTTCCTCGCCGTGGCGCGCCGCTGCCTGGAGGCGGGCTTGCGGGTGGTGTTCGTCGGCGCCGGCCAGGAGGCCTTCGCCAAGCCGCGCATCGCCGAACTGAACCATCCGAATGCCATCGACACCATCGGCAGCCTGAAGCTGCCCGAGCTGGTGGACGTCTTGAAGCACGCGGCCTGCGTTCTCACCAACGACACCGGCCCGGGCCACCTGGCGCTGGGCGTCGGCGCCCCCACCGTGCTGATCGCCGGCGGTGGCCATTTCGGCAGCTTCGTTCCCTATCCGGAACAGATTCGTCCGCCGCGCACCGCCTTCCTCAATCGCCAGATGGAGTGCTACCACTGCCTGTGGGTGTGCCCCAAGCGGGCGTCACGCGCCGATGCCTTTCCCTGCGTCGCCGAAATCGGCGTGGATCAGGCGTGGGACGCGGTGAAGGCCATCGCGCTGGGCTGATTAGAAAATCAAACCACAGAGACACAGAGAATACAGAGGCGCTTGGGCTGCACGCCCCCTCTGTGATCTCTGTGCCTCTGTGGTGAGAATCCTTTAGTCCTGCAACGCCCCTTCCAGCGCCGAGGTATCGCGCTTGGGGCGCTGGTCGTTGAGCTTGCGCCCCGTCACCAGGAAATAAGTCATCTCGGCGATGTTGGTGGCGTGGTCGCCAATGCGCTCGATGTTCTTGGCGATGAACATCAGGTGGGTGCAGGCGGTGATGGTGCGCGGGTCCTCCATCATGTAGGTGAGGATTTCCCGGAACAGGCTGGAATAGAGGTCGTCCACCTCCTGGTCGCGGGCGCGCACGGCCAGCGCCGTTTCGGCGTCGTGGGTCAGATAGGCGGCCAGCACCTCGCCGAGCAGCCCCTGGACCAGCCTGCCCATACGCACCAGCGTCCGCATGGGCGCCGCCGTGGGCAGCTGGTTCAGCACCAAGGCGCGCTTGGCCGCATTGGCGGCGTGGTCGGCGATGCGCTCCAGGTCACCGGCGGCCTTCAGGGCGGCGATGACGGTGCGCAGATCGTCGGCTACGGGGGCGCGCAGCACCAGCAGGCGCACGGTCTGTTCGTTGATGAACGCCTCGCAGTCGTCCACCTTGATGTCGTCGTTCATCACCTGGGTGGCCAGATCGCTGTCGCGCCGCTCCAGCGCCTCGATGGCGCTTTTCAGCTGGGATTCGGCCAAGCCCCCCATGCGGGCCAGCGAATCCTGCAGGCGCTTGAGCTCCTCGTCGAAGGATTTGACGATGTGATGGTCGCCGATGGAAGGCATGCTCTAGTCTCCCTCAGCCGAAGCGGCCGGTGATGTAGCCTTGGGTGAGTTCGTGGGAAGGGGCGGTGAACACCTGTTCGGTGGGGCCGGTCTCGATCAGCTCGCCCAGGTGGAAGAACGCGGTCTGCTGCGACACGCGCGCCGCCTGCTGCATGGAATGGGTGACGATGATCAGGGTATAGCCCCCGACCAGTTCCGCCATCAACTCCTCGATGTGGGCAGTGGCGATGGGGTCCAGCGCCGAGCACGGCTCGTCCATCAGAATCACTTCCGGGTTCACCGCCAGGGCACGGGCGATGCACAGGCGCTGTTGCTGACCACCCGACAGGCCGGTGCCCATGTCGTGCAGGCGGTCCTTCACTTCCTTCCACAACCCGGCCTTGGTGAGCGCGCTTTCCACCATGGCATCCAACTGGGCCTGGTTGTCGAACAAAGCGTGCAGGCGTGGGCCGAAGGCCACGTTCTCGTAGATGGTCTTGGGAAAGGGGTTGGGCTTCTGGAAGACCATGCCCACCCGCATGCGCAACAGGACAGGATCAAGGCCGTCGGGGCCATAGACCTCCTCTCCATCCAGCGTCACGCGGCCCTCGACCCGCGCGATGGCGATGGTGTCGTTCATGCGGTTGAGGCAGCGCAGGAAGGTGGACTTGCCGCAGCCCGAAGGCCCGATCAGCGCCGTAATCTGGCCCGCCGGGATGTCCAAGTCGATTCCCTTCAGCGCCAGCTTGGCGCCGTAATGGACGCGGACATCGCGAGCAATCATCTTCATCTCAGTCATGGCGCCTACTCTAGCACGGCATGGATGGAATTGCGCCGCGGTTGCCACAGGCCGCGCGCGATGGCTTCGCTGAGGCGTGCCTTCATCTCCGCCAAGGCGGCCGGGTTGTTGGCGCGCAGGAACTCGGCCACCTCATTGTCGGCGAGATAGGCCTCGGCCACCAAGTCGAAGTGGTGGCTTTTCACCGCCTTGGTGGTGGCAGCGAAGGCGAAAAGATAATCCACCGTGGCCGTCATTTCGAACGCGCCCTTGTAGCCGTGGCGCATAACGCCCGCAATCCATTTTGGGTTCACCACGCGGGCGCGCACCACGCGGGCGATCTCTTCCTCCAGGGTGCGGATGCGCGGGCTTTCGGGGCGCGAATGGTCGGCGTGGTAGACCGCCGGGTCGTGGCCCGAGACGTGCTTCACCGCCGCCGTCAGGCCGCCCTCGAATTGGTAGTAATCGTCGGAATCCAGCAGATCGTGTTCGCGGTTGTCCTGGTTCTGCACCACCGCCTCGACGCTTCCTAAGCGATCGCGGAACAGCTCGTGCCCCGCCTCGCCGTCCGAGCCGCCGCCATAGACCCAGCCGCCCCAGGCCAGGTAGGCCTCGGCCAGGTCGGCTTGGGTGGTCCAGCCGCGCTCGTCGATCAGGGCCTGCAGGCCGGCGCCATAGGCCCCCGGCTTGGAACCGAACACGCGGGCGGCGGCGCGGGTCTCGCCTAGGTGGCCGGCTTCGGCGCGCACGCGGGCGGCCAGCGGGTTGACCTCTTCCGGCTCGTTCAGGGCGGCGACCGCGCGCACCGCCGAATCGAACAGGTTGATGAGATCGGGGAAGGCGTCGCGGAAGAAACCCGAGACGCGCAACGTCACGTCCACCCGCGGCCGGTCCAGCACGGTGGCCGGCATGATCTCGAAGCCGGTGACCCGGCGCGAACCGGTGTCCCAGGTGGGCCGCACCCCCATCAGCGCCAGCCCTTGCGCAATGTCGTCGCCGCCGGTGCGCATGTTGCTGGTGCCCCAGGCGGTCAGCGCCACGGCGCGCGGCCAGTCGCCGTGTTCCTGCAGATGCCGCTCCAGCAGCAATTGCGCCGACTTCCAGCCCAGGGTCCAGGCCGCCGGGGTGGGCACCGTGCGGGTATCCACCGAAAAGAAATTGCGCCCCGTCGGCAGCACGTCCGGCCGTCCGCGCGTCGGCGCGCCCGAGGGGCCGGGGGCGACGAAGCGGCCGTCCAGGCCCTTCATCAACCCGGCGATCTCGGCCGGCCCGCAGGCATCCACCGCCGGGGCCAGGCGCTCGCGGATGTGGTCCAGCACCGCCGTGGAGCGGGCCCATTCGGTCGGACAGGGGGCACCGGCAACCAGGGTGCGGGCCAGGGCTTCCAGGCGTTCGACGGTGTCGCCCACCGTTCTCCAGGTGCCAGGTCCCTCTCCCGCGAGCGGGAGAGGGTGGCCCGCAGGGCCGGGTGAGGGAGCCGGAGATGAGGTGCTCCCCGGCTCCCTCACCCTCCCGCCCACGGCGGGCCCCTCCCTCTCCCGCAGGCCGGGAGAGGGTTCAATTAGCGCCTCCGGTCGCGGCCCCGCCCATACCTCACCCAGCACGCAGTCCAGCGGGTCGAAGCCAAGCGCCAGATCGTCGCCCAGGGCGCGCAGCAGCGAGGTCTCGCCCGGCCCGTTGCCGCGCGGCACGCGGGCCAGTGCAACCAGCAGATCAATGCGCTGGTCGCCGGTGGGCGACAGGCCGAAGATGTGCAGGCCGTCGCGGATCTGCAGTTCCTTCAGCTCGCACAGATGGTTGTCCAGCTTGGCGAGCGCGGTGTCGGCGTCGTCACTCGCCTCGATGCCGAGGTCACGGTCCAGCCCGGCGGCCGAAGCGGTGGTCAGGATTTCCTTGCGCAGGATGACGAGGCGGCGCGGGTCGACGCCGGCCGCCTCGTAATACTCGTCCACCAGCCGCTCCAGTTCGCGCAAGGGACCGTAACTCTCGGCGCGGGTCAGCGGCGGGGTCAAATGGTCGATAATGACTGCCTGCGCCCGTCGTTTCGCCTGCGTACCTTCGCCGGGATCGTTGACGATGAACGGGTACAGGTTGGGCAGCGGCCCCAGCGCCGCCTCGGGGAAGCATTCCTCGGACAAGGCCAGCGACTTGCCCGGCAGCCATTCCAGATTGCCGTGCTTGCCCATGTGCACGAGGGCGTCGGCACGGAAGGATTCCCGCAACCAGGCATAAAAGGCGAAATAGGAATGCGGCGGCACCAGATCGGGGTCGTGGTAGCTGGAGGCCGGATCGACGTTGTAGCCGCGCGCCGGCTGGATGCCCACCGCCACCGCACCGAAGCGCATCACCGGCAGCAGAAATTCGCCGCAGGACAGCTCGCCCTTCTTGAAGAACGGGTCGGCCTCGGGGGCGCCCCAGCGCTGCCGCACCGCCTCCTGTACGCCCAAGGGCAGGGCGTTGAAGAACAGGAAATAATCGGGCAGAGGCAGCGTCTCGCGCACCTCGCGGGCGCGCAGCTGGCGCCAGTCGTTGGTGGGGCCGGCCTGCAAGGCCTCGACCAGGGCGTTGCCATTGCCGGGCAGGTCGCGCACCGCATAGCCGGCGGCGGACAGCGCCTTCAGCACTTCCACCGTGCCGGCGGGGGTGTCGAGACCGACGCCATTGCCCAAGCGTCCGTCGCGGTTGGGATAATTGGCCAGCACGATGCCGACGCGGCGTTCTGCCGGGCTCTTGCACCGCAGGCGGGCCCAGCGGGCGGCCAGTTCGGCAACGAAACAAATACGGTCGGGCACCGGGGCATGGCGGGCGATGTCGCATTGGGTCGCCGCGTCCCGGGCGGCCGCCTTGAACGAAATGGCGCGGGCCAGAACGCGGCCATCTACCTCGGGCAGCGCCACGTTCATGGCGATATCTTTGGGGCCGAGGCCATGGGTGCCGTCGCGCCACACCTGTTCCGAGCCGCCGGCTAGCACGACCTGCAGCACCGGGCAGTCGCTGGGACCGAAGGGCGTGTCCTCGGGCTTGGCCGGCGAGGCGACGGCGAAGCCGGTGGCGTTGACGATGACGTCGGGCCGCATGTCGGCCAGCACCGCCTCGACCGTGCCGGCGCTGGTGGCGTCCTTCAGCGACTGGACGAACAGGCCGTGGGCGTTCAGGCCCTGGCCCTTAAGCTCGGCCAGCATCGCGTCGATGGGCGCGGTGTCGCCCGACAGCACCAGGGCACGATAGAACACCACGGCTGCCGAGGGCCTGGACGCATCCCAGCCGGCCTGCCAATCGGTATCGGGATAGAGGCCGGCGGGCGGCAGCGGCCGGGGCTCCAGCCATTCGGCCTCGCGTCCCATCAGGTTGGCGGCGTAGTTCAGGAAATGGGCGGCATTGTCGGGGCCGCCGAACACCAGATAGCGCCACAGCCGCTCGGCGGCCTCGGGCGGCAGGGTGCCGTCCCGCATCAGTTCGGCATCGGGCTTGTCGTCGCCGGGCAGGCAGGCCAGGAGAATGTTACGCTTGCGGCACAATGCCGCGATCTGCTCGATGCCATAGGGCCAGTACGAGCGACCACCCAGCAGCCGCACCACCACCAGCCGGGCGTGCTCGACTACCTGTTCCAGGTACAAATCCACCGACATGTGGTGGGCCAGCCGCGACAGATTGGCGAGGCGCAACTCGAACGGCGCATTTGCGCGGCCATACGCGGCCGCCAGGGCCGACAGCTCGGTATCGGCGGCCGACAGCACCACCACCTCGCCGGGGCTCTGCCCCAGGTCGATGGCTTCCGACCCGTCGGAAATGGTGCCGGGCTGGGCGGCGAGGAGGTGCATGGCTTACCGCCGGTTCAAAGACAAAACGCCTATCCCAGAATCATGGCTTCGATGGCGGCGCGGTCCAAGCCCTTCTGGCCGATCACCACCAGGCGCGACAGCTTTTCCTCGCCGGCCTTCCACGGGCGGTCGAACCAGCGCTCGATGCGGGCGCCGACGGCCTGGACCACCTGGCGGGCGGCCTTGCCCTCCACCGCCAGGAAGCCCTTCAGGCGCAGGATATCGTGGGCCTCGATGGCGGCGGCCAGGCGGGTCGCCAGGCTTTCCGGGTCGGCCACAATGCCCAGGGCCACGGCGAAGCTCTCGAAATCGTCGTGGTCGTGCTCGTCCTCGGCGTCGTGATGGCTGGGGCGCGCCGCCAGATCGTCCTCGGCCGCCGCCGACAGGCCCAGCAGCACCACCGGGTCCACCGCGCTTTGGGCGGTGCGCACCACCTTGACGCCGGGGCGAAGCGAAGCGGCGATTTCGCCGTGCACCCGCTCCAGCGTGCTGGCATCCACCAGATCGGTCTTGTTCAGCAGCACCATGTCGGCGCACAGCAGCTGGTCCTCGAACACTTCCTCCAGCGGATTGTCGTGTTCGGGCGCGGCCATCATCTCGGGCGTGTCGGCGAAGCGGCCCGCCGCTACCGCGCCGGCATCCACCACGGCGATGACGCCGTCCACGGTGACGCGCGAGCGGATCTCCGGCCAGTGGAAGGCCTTGACCAGCGGCTTGGGCAGCGCCAGGCCCGAGGTCTCGATAATGATGTGTTCGGGCGGATTGGGGCGGTCCAGCAGGGCCTGCATGGTGGGCAGGAACTCGTCGGCCACGGTGCAGCACAGGCAGCCGTTGGCCAGCTCGACGATGTCCTCTTGCGAGCACCCCGCCACGCCGCACGAGGCCAGCAGGTCGCCGTCCACGCCCACGTCGCCGAATTCGTTGACGATCAGCGCGATGCGGCGGCCCTGGTTGTTGGCGAGCAGATGGCGCACCAGGGTGGTCTTGCCGGCGCCCAGGAAGCCGGTGATGACGGTGGCGGGAAGCTTGCGGGTCATGGCAGGTCCTTGAGGAAAAGAGGCAGGCCGGCGGCGACGAATACCACGCGGGAGCAGGTTTGCGCGACGCGCTGGTTGACCCGGCCCTGATGGTCGCGGAACTCGCGGGCCAGGCGGTTGTCGGGCACCAAGCCCAGGCCGACCTCATTGGACACCAGCACCACCGGGCCGGCCGGTCGGGCCAGTACCTCGCACAACAGGGCGGTCTCGGCATCCACGTCGCGCCCCGAATGCATCAGATTGCTGATCCACAGGGTCAGGCAGTCCACCAGCACCGGCCGGCTGGGCTTCAGCACCCGGTCCAGGGTGGCGGCCAGCTCCAAGGGCTCCTCGATGGTGTCCCAATGGGGGCCGCGGCGGCCTTGGTGCAGGCGGATGCGTTCGGCCATCTCGTCGTCGAAGGCCTGGCCGGTGGCGAGGTAAAGCGCCGGGCCATTGGAAAGCAGGCCTTCAGCGTAGGTGCTTTTCCCTGAGCGGGCGCCGCCGAGGACGACGGTGGAGGGGGGCAAATCGGACATGGGTTCTGTTACCACAAACGCGTGGTCAGAACCAACGGCGGACCCGCTTGGTGTAGGCGTCGTATTCGGCGCCGAAGGTTTCGGTCAGCATGGCTTCCTCGTCGCCGATGATCAGGCGGCCGATCAGCGCCATGAACACCGGGACGACCAGGAACGGGGCCGCCGTGCCCAGGCCGATGGCGAGGCCCAGCAGTACCAGCGCCATGCCCAGATAGATGGGATTGCGGCTGATGGCGAAGGGGCCCGAAATCACCAGGGCATCGGCCTTGCGGAACGGGTGTGCGGTGGTGTGGTGGCGGCGGAAGGTAACCGCCGCCCATATGGCCAGGCCGAAACCCGTGGCGGCCGGCACCAGCGCCAGCCAATTCCACGCCTCCCACAGCTGTGCCAACGGCGCCCAGCGGTCGAGCCCGACCATCAGGGCCGCCGCTCCGGCGGCATAGACCGGCGGATAGGGTCTCACGCCGCTTCCAGGATGGCGCGCACCAGCTCGGCGTTGATATCGCCGCGCTCGCCCAGCGGCAGGCCGCCTCGGTCCTTCAGGCGCTTGGCTATGGTGCCGGGGATGTCGCCGGGCAGGCCGTAGCCTTTCAGTCCCGTCGGCACGCCGACGGATTCGAAGAAGCGGCAGGTCATGGTCACCGCCTGGGAGATGCGCTCCTCCTCAGGGCCTTCGGTCAGGCCCCAGACCCGCTCGGCGTATTGCAGCAGCTTGTCGCGCTTGGCCTCGCGCCTGACCGCCACCACGCCGGGCCACACCGCCGCCAGCGTGCGGGCGTGGTCGATGCCGGTGATCGCGGTCAGCTCGTGGCCGATCATGTGGGTGGCCCAGTCCTGCGGCACGCCCTGGCCGATCAGGCCGTTCAGCGCCATGGTGGCGCACCACATCAGATTGGCGCGGGCCTGGTAGTCGGGCGGTGTCTCCATGGCCTTGGCGCCGATCTCGATCAGGGTGGACAGCACCGCCTCGGCCAGCCGGTCTTGCAGGGGCGCGTTCGCCGGATAGGTCAGGTACTGCTCCAGCACGTGGACATAGGCGTCGACGATGCCGTTGCCCACCTGGCGGTCGGGCAGCGAGTAGGTGGTCTCGGGGTCCAGCACCGAGAAGCGCGGCATCACCGAGGGATGGCCCCAGCCCAGCTTCTCGCCGGTCGCCTCGCGGCTGACCACCGAGAACAGGTTCATCTCGGAGCCGGTGGCGGGCAGGGTCAGCACCACGCCCAGCGGCATGGAATTGGTGGGCTGGGCCTTGCGCTGGACGATGGTCCAGGGGTCGCCGGCGAAGTCGATGGCGGCGGCGACCAGCTTGCAGCCATCCACCACCGAGCCGCCGCCGACGGCCAGGACGAAGTCCAGCCTCTCGGCGCGGGCCAGCTCCACCGCCTTCATCAGCGTCTCAAAACGCGGATTGGGCTCGATGCCGGCGAATTCCTTGAAGTACAGGCCGGCGCCGGTCAGCGCCTCGACCACTTGGGCATGGACGCCGTTGGCCTTGATGGAGCCGCCGCCATAGGCGAACAGCACCCGCGACCCCTTGGGAATCTCGCTTCCCAACGCCTTGATCTGGCCTTTGCCGAAGATCAGCTTCACGGGGTTGTGGAAGACGAAGTTCTCCATCGGGCGGGCTCCTCGCTAAGATCGGGCGGGAACAATTTGGGGGCGTTATCCCCAAGTGCAAGCATCAGGCTGGCAGAACGCCTGAGAAGCTCAACCTTAAAGTTTCGCCTATGCCTATGCCTATGCCTTGACGCCGGCGCCGCGCGCCTTGGGCGCGGTGGGGTCCAGCGGCCAGCGCGGGCGGGGGGCGAAGTCCAGGCGGTCCACCAGGCCTAAGCGGAAGCGCTCGACGCCGGCCCAGGCGATCATGGCGGCGTTGTCGGTGCACAGATTCAAGGGCGGCGCCAGGAAGGTGAGGCCGGCCTTGCCCGCCACCTGCTCCAACATCTGGCGCAGCGCCTTGTTGGCGGCGACGCCGCCGGCCACCACCAGGTGCTTGCCGTCGGGCCAGCGTTCGGTGAATTGGGCGATGGCGCGCCGGGTGCGGTCGCCCACCGATTCCGCCACCGCCGCCTGGAAGGCAGCGCAGACGTCGGCCACGTCCTGCTCGCCCAACGGCTGGGGCAGGCTTTCCACCAGCAGCCGCACGGCGTTCTTGAGGCCCGAGAAGCTGAAATCGCAACCCGGCTTGCCCTTCATGGGGCGCGGCAGGGCGAAGCGGGCCGGGTCGCCCCGTTCCGCCCATTTCTGCACCTGCGGGCCGCCGGGATAGCCCAGCCCGACCATCTTGGCTACCTTGTCGAAGGCCTCGCCGGCGGCGTCGTCGATGGTGGTGCCCAGGCGGCGGTACTCGCCCACCCCCAGCACCGCCAGCAACTGGCAATGGCCGCCCGAGGCCAGCAGCAGCAGATAGGGGAAGTCGATGCCGTGGGTCAGGCGCGCGGTCAGCGCATGGCCCTCCAGGTGGTTGACGGCCAGGAACGGCTTGTTGGCGGCCAGCGCGATGGCCTTGGCGGTCATCACCCCCACCATGACGCCGCCGATCAGGCCGGGTCCGCCGGTGCATGCCACCGCGTCCAGCTGGTCGAAGCCGATGCCGGCCCGCGCCATGGCCTCGGCCACCAGCCGATCCACGTGTTCCAGGTGGGCGCGGGCGGCGATTTCCGGCACGATGCCGCCGAATGGGCGATGGTCTTCCAGCTGGGATAGCACCACGTCGGACAGGATGGTGCGGTCGTCCCGCACCACCGCTGCCGCCGTCTCGTCGCACGAGGTTTCCACGCCCAGGATCAACACCGCGAAAATTCCTTTCCAGAACCGTCGGCTTTTCCTACAACAGCCAGGCCATGACGTCCAAATCAAACCACCCCCGGCTTACCATCGGCACGCGCGGCTCGCCGCTGGCGCTGGCCCAGACCCACGAGACCCGCGACCGCCTGGCCGCCGCCTGGCCCGAGCTGGCCGAAGACGGCGCCATCGCCATCCAGGTGATCCAGACCACCGGAGATATGGTGCAGAACCGCCCGCTGGCCGAGATCGGCGGCAAGGGCCTGTTCACCAAGGAACTGGACGAGTCCATGCTGGACGGCCGCATCGACCTGGCGGTCCATTCCATGAAGGACGTGCCCACGGTGCTGCCCGACGGCATCGTGCTGCCGTGCGTGCTGCCGCGCGAGGACGTGCGCGACGCCTTCCTGTCCTTGAAGGCCAAGAGCCTGGAAGAGCTGCCGCCCGGCTCGGTGATCGGCAGCGCGTCGCTTCGCCGCGGCGCCCAGATCCTGCACAAGCGGCCCGACCTCAAGGTGGTGAACTTCCGCGGCAACGTGCAGTCGCGTCTGCGCAAACTGTCCGAGGGCGTGGTCGACGCCACTTTGCTGGCCATGGCGGGCCTCAACCGCCTAGGGCTGTCCCAGCACGCCACCTGCGCGCTGTCCACCGAGTTCATGCTGCCGGCGGTGGCGCAAGGGGCCATCGGCATCACCTGCCGCGCCGACGACGAAGAGGCGCACAAGTTCCTGGCGGTGCTGAACCATCCCGAGACCATGGTGCGCATCACCGCCGAGCGCGCCTTCCTGCTGACGCTGGACGGCTCGTGCCGCACCCCCATCGCCGCTTTGGCCGAGCTGGACGGCGACATTCTGTCGTTCCGTGGCCTGATCATCAGCCCCGACGGCAAGGTCATCCACGCCACCAGCCGGACCGGCAAGGCAGCGGACGCCGCCGCCATGGGCAAGGATGCCGGTGAGGAACTTAAGCGTATCGCCGGCTCGGGCTTCTTCGACCATTAAAGGACTGCCGCCGTGACTACCGTCCTACTGACCCGCCCGCGTGAGGATTCCGAAAGCGTGGCGCGGGAGCTGGACGCGCGCGGCCTATCCGTCGCCATCGAACCGCTGTTGGACATCGTGCCGGTGGAGGCCGAGGTGGATGCCGAGGGCGTGCAAGGCATCCTCGCCACCTCGGCCAACGGTGTCCGCGCCCTGGCCCGCGTGCTGGCCGACCGTTCGCTGCCGGTGTGGGCGGTGGGCGACGCCTCGGCCCGTACCGCGCGCGAGCTGGGCTACACCCAGGTAGAAAGCGCCTCGGGCGACGTCGACGCCCTGGCAGACCTAGTGAAGAGCCGCTGCAAGCCCGAGGACGGCGCCTTTCTGCACGCGGCCGGCTCGGTTACCGCCGGCGACCTGTCGGGCCGGCTGGCCGAGGCCGGCTTCACCGTGCGCCGAATGGTGCTGTACGAGGCCCGCACCGCCACCGAACTCAGCCCGGACCTGATGGCGAAGGTGAAGGCCGGCGGCATCGACGCCGTCCTGTTTTTCTCTCCCCGCACCGCAGCAACCTTTGTTACCCTGGCGACTCAGGCGAATCTGGCCGAGGCGACCGGCCGCATCGCCGCCTATGCGTTGAGCCCCGCCGTCGCCACCGCCTTGGGCGCGCTGTCCTGGGCACGCTTGCGTACCGCCGCCGCCCCCACCCAGGCGGCCCTGCTGGCGGCGCTGGACGAAGATCTGGGGCAAGCCGCCCCGCAGAGGACGACCATGACCGAGAGCGATCCCACCCGCCCGCCCGCCGAAACCAAGCCCGCGGAGCAGCCCGAGACTACGCCCGAGCAGGAAGCCGAGCTGGCGGCCCATGAGGCCAA
>Ga0306923_10000574_pt1 | contig 29225 bp, 27 predicted proteins | sample sta12Can44000108_FD_203841 | JGI IMG/M metagenome (GOLD analysis project Ga0306923, IMG submission 203841) | Lab enrichment of tropical soil microbial communities from Luquillo Experimental Forest, Puerto Rico - statanox.12C.anox.44.000.108 (v2)... | ecosystem: Environmental > Terrestrial >... | reverse complement strand
AGGCCGCCTCCCCGCCTGGCACGCAGGCGTTTCTCCTCGTCGGCACGCTGTTCCTGCTGCCGGTGATCCTCTTCTACTCAGGCTGGTCCTATTGGGTGTTCCGGGGCAAGGTGCGCACCGATGTGGGCTATCATTGAGCTCTAGGCGTTTCTGGCAGCAGGGCCGAAAACTCATTGCTGCGGCTCGGGTCGTGAAGTCGCATCCATCGGTGCACCTGTCGGGCGAGCTGTTCAAGGCGATGACGGGCATCACCATGCACGGCCAGGCTGTTTAGTGAAGGTTTAGTCCCGGATCGCTGCCCCGCAAATCGCACTGGCTCCCGCCGCTGTGGCGTGGCGGGGCCTTCTACAGGCGGCCGAGCCTAGCCAGAAACGCCAACAGCCCCGGCGTGGGGGCTGTCCCCGCCGAGGCCGCTTATGCTTTCCCAAATCGCGTCATGGCGCGCGCAGCTAATGAACTATAGCGGTTACATCGGTTACTCGGTTACACCAAGGCTAAACAGTCATGGCTCCTCCGATCCTGCTGATTGGGCCGCGCAACGAGCACTGGGTAGCCGCTCCTCGACCACCATCTCGAAGGGCATAGGTTGCAAGTACTCGATCAGCTTCTGGGCACCAGCTGTATCGCCCTTGGCCGCAAGAGTCGCTTGCGTCGCGATCTCGGCGAACCGGCCCGCGGCGGTCGCCGGGTCGAGCAAAAATACATAGCCGCCAGCCTCCGTCGCGATGTCCCGAAACGCCTGCTCTGCATTGATACCGCCGCGATCCAAGGGACAGCCGCCGCGGATAATCCCCTTAAATCCAAAGACTACCTTGGTGCCGAGAGCGCGCAATCGGCGGGCATACACGCGGGCGGCCATCAGGTCGTCGCCATCCGGACGCAACGGAGTCTGCCGCTCAAACGCATCGCTGATAATCACGACTCGCTGGATGGCTTGCTTCTCGGCTTCCTCAACAACATGACGAAGGAGCCGAGTGTGCTGGGTCCAGCCGGGCCAGTGCTCGACCTTCGTGATTGCCTGCGCCAACTCCTCAGGCGTGTCGTACCACCCCTTAGAGAATCTTAGCTGCCGCGGATGCTTGGCCGCCGGACCGTCTCCGTCGCCGCGAAAGATTGCAAGCCGCACCCGCATTCCAGGCTGTTCAAACAACGAATAAGCAATGCTGCGGGCCACTTCCGGTGTGATCCGTCGCTCCTTGATATACTCTCCCATGGAAGCGGTGCAGTCGATTCCGAGAAATATGGTGGGGGGCCCAGCATCATACGGACGAGGGCTCGCACCGAACAGCATTCCCTCGGCCAAGACCTCTTGCGCGCGTTCGACTTCTGTCTTGCTGTGCATTCGCTCAATTTTTGTTTGCTCTGATTTTTTTGTTAGATCAGTTCTACGGGTCAGGTCCTTGTGCATCGGATTTCTCACTCCTGAGTTACACAGCTACGCAGTTACGCTATCGATGAATGCTAATGCCAGCACGTAGAACCGTTTCGCTGGCGCATCGCTGTTATATTTTTCAACCCGGGGAACCTTCCCTTTGCGATCGGGAATCAACAGATTGGCCTCCAGTAGGTGTTTGTTCACATCCTCAACATTACGTCCGGGCCACCATCGTCGCCAGGCGTCTGGCGTTACAAGAAGATGTCCGTTCTTAACGAATCCATCGAACTCATCCGCCCGCTCCATTTTATGTTGATCGGCGGCAGATGCGGGAACAAGGCGACGCCCCTTAACGCTGAGCCAAATAAACCGATCGTTGACCGTTGCCGCGGTTATTTTCCGGTGACGCTCGATCTCTCGCAGCAACTCACCAGCGGCATCGATATTGCCGTGCTGATTCAGCCACCGCTGCATGCAGGCGATGGTCGCGGCGTCGGTGTCGATTTGTAACCACGGCAATATTTTCGCCTCGATGGCCATCGCCAACGTAGCAGCGACCAGCGCAAAGCGATTGATGACGCTGACGACTTGCGGATGCGCACGCGCACGAATCTCTGTTACCGCTCTCTGCGCCAGCCATGCATCGCGCAATCTATCAAGGTTTCCTTTGATGTCTTTAGGACCGACGTGAACAAGATGCTCCAACCAGTCATGGCCAGCGGCACCATGAAAATCGCGTATGGCGGCATAGAATCGTCGGCCGACAGCAGCAATTTCCTCGGCAGGAATCAGCTCGAATGCGCTGCCTTTCTGCACAGCCACCGGAATATCTGCCAAGCGAACCATCTGACCAGCGCGCACATCATCGCCAAGGATTTGCGCGACCGATCGCTCGCCGGTGGATAAAATCAAAATGTTGAATGCGAGTTGGCGCTGCCGCATGCGACCCTTACCAAGCCCGCCGGCTAAGGCGTAAATCGCGGTCCTAATTGCCTTGGGATCACCGACACCAATCTCGTCGAGATAAAGCCCAACATCGTTCCGCAGCGCCGCGCGCTCTTCCAGCGCATTCGCGGTCGATTCCCAGGTGAAGCCGTACACATCCGGGCCGGTGCCGGGAGCAAATGGTCGACCCCAAACCGACTGTGCTACCGCACCGATAAGCGTTTTGCCAATCTTGGCGTCGCCGAAGAGATGGAATCCACCGCCCGGCTCGTCGGCCCAGTGAAGCAACGGCGCCGCCAATATCGTACCGACCGCCAGCACGACATTCGAATTGCGCGCGAGCGGAGCCGCGACATGTTGGCACCACTCCTCGCTCGTCCCGACGCTGTGGAGTCCACGCCCATCAGCCGCAATGCCATCGAGTATCATATTCATTTTATCGGTGGCGCCGAGTACCTTATCCGGCAGCACAAAGACAACCTGCTTGCGCCACTCAAACCAGCCTGTACGCGGTGCGCGGATGATGCGATTGCGCGGCCGATAGCGCAAAAACTGCGCGAGTTGTTGACGTGCGTGTCGCGATTCAACGATATGCACCCCGCGGCGTATTAACGTGTTGATGGCGCGGTTCGCATCTTTGCCAAGATGCTCGGCGGGAATAGGAACCGAGGACTGCCCAGTCTCGCCGGTGATAAGATAGTGATGCTGCCAGTTGCGCTGGGGCGTCGTGTCGTAGGATAACGCTTCCGGCTCGACGCACGTTTCAGTAATGCGCCGCCACACGCAGAAACCGTCCAGCCCGATAACAGCCTGCTGCTGCACCCACACACCATGACGATTGACCAGATAGGAGCGGCCGTAGGGGTTACCTTTCGGTTCGGAGGAAATCTTTTTCGGATGGTCTGCCCATTTTTGTTTAAGCACGCTCGTATAGACGCGTCTGAGCATTTTCTCCGGCGTACGCAATGACTCAGCGGCTTGTTTGATTGCGTCTGATAATCGTGATCCCGTCTTCACATCGACGATGGGATCGTAGTCTCCTGTTAAATCGGTGGTGCTTAGCTGTCCATCGTCGTCGGCTTTGCTCTCGATGAAACGAAGCGCGACGTCATCGAGCACGGCCGCAATCACCACGTCAGCAATTTCGTTCGCCCACTTAAGCAGCGCTGCCTTGTGCTTGGTCTCCTGCTGCGTTCGCTCCTCATCAGGGCTAACCTCCGGCACTACTGAGCGCAGCGGAACAACTACGTTCTCGTCGGGCATGGCTGGCTAACCACATCTACGCGTGAGCGGCTCCCTCGAGTCTCCGGCAAGGATTTGCGAGAGAGCCGCGATCACCGCGCGATGAAACGTCAAATTGTTTGCAAGCCTTGCCGGAAGCTGCGACCTGAGTGTCCATCCTACATCGAGCTATGGGCACAGCAAACAGAATTCGCTTCGCGTCGCGTCGCTCAATTTAAAGCCGTTGAGCGATTTTGCGCCTTTTGGTGCCCTTTAAGCGATTTCGCGCATTTTAGTGCCCCTTAAGCGATTTCGCAGCTTTTAGCGCTCCTTAAGCAGTTTCGCGACTTTTGGTGCGATTTTTCTGCGCGATCCCCCAATCACAATGGCGCAACGAGTCGGCCAGAAATGCCAGCGGCCCCAGCGTGGGGGTGCCCCGCCGAGACCGCTATGCATCAGCCCGAAATGCGTACCCTTGTTGGTACGGCGCGGATAGTACGTGCTCGAGCGTCAACCGGGCAAGATTTAGGGCGCCGGCTCCTCGACGGTAACGAAGCCCTCCCGCTGCAGGCACTCAAGCGCCGCATGCGTCGTTGCCAGCAGCTCGCCGCCCTCGCTGTAGTGCCGACACCCGCGGGCGATCGCCGCCTCGATGGTGGCGATCAGGAGTTCAGCCATTGCCTGCTTGTCACACGAGTTCATCGCCACCGCGCCGCAGGTCACGGTAGAATCTATCGAATGCGCTTGCATCTGGCGGTAGCCGTACGATAGCTGACCTTCGGTCGTAAGCGGTTCCTCGCCCTCAAGCGGCACGTCATACGCCGCGCTAGGATCGCGGCCATCTCTGAGCGCTGTCCAGACGCGTGAAATGCGCGTCGCTAAGGCATCCTCGACATAAGGTGCGGCGCGTCCTTCGGGCTTACCGAGCGCCAAGCTTGCGAACGCTCCGACCCACGTGGTGAACTTCCAGCTCAATACCTCACGAAGGTCAGCATCTACCGGTTTGGCTTTGTATGCGGCGATCACCGCGTCGATGATCTCACGTCGCGTCCAGGGAAGCTCAGGCTCGCTCATTCCCTTCTCCCGCTGTCCGTCAAGGGATGATCTTTCCGTCCGGGGTGTGATCGTAAGCAAGCGCTACCTCAGCGGGGCGTTCGCCGAGGCGAACCTCAGCGGGGCGGACCTCAGCGGGGCGACCCTCAGCGGGGCGCTCCTTTACGTTACCGATTTTTTCTCCACTCCAGAACGCGTCACGGCTACCGTTCTCGCCCTTTCAACGATCTTCCTATGGTTGTCAACTCGCAGACTGTGGCGGGTCACTCGCATTGCTGCCGAACATATTCCTCATGCGGCCGGCCGGTATTGGCTGCGCTACCCGAATGGAAAGCTTCAACAAGTCCGTAAGCATCCGCTTGACCTGTTTAACCTCAGAGATGCCGGGGTAAGATGGCAGATAGGGCCACGGTGAATCGCCTCGCATTCCGGAGCGCGCCATCAATGGTACGCTGCCCGACGTCGCGTCACCCGCAGCGTAGGCTTCGGGCGTCGCAATGAAGACGAGTGACAAGCAGGCGACAGCCGAGAGCTCCTGGCAGCCCCTCGTCGAGGTGGCGATCGCCCGCGGGCGCCGGCATTACAGCGAGAACGGTGAACCATTGGTGACGACACTCACCGTGCTCGAGCGCCCCGCTGAGGTCCGCATAGCTGAGGTCCGCCCCGCTGAAGCGCGCCCCACTGAGGTTCGCCCCGCTGAGCTTCGCCATGCTGAGGTCCGCATAGCTGAGGTCCGCCCCGCTGAGCTTCGCCCCGCTGAGGTCCGCATAGCTGAGGTGCGCACATCGGCAACATAGGCCCAGATGAAGCCAGGAGCTTCGCGCCAGTCGGTCATGTTTCAATAGTGCTTCAGTCGCGGGACACGTCCGGGCATTTCGCTGCAGTCAATCGCCACTGGGATGTGATCGAGGGCCGCGTGATCTACGGCCGAATTTGGTATCGAGACATTTTCAAGCAATGCCATTCGGCTGACTTCATTTTGCGCATTTTGGGTGGCGGCCAAACTATCGCTGTCGCAAATCGAGATGCGTATTGGGAAGACCGCGATGAGCGCGATCTTGGCCCAGCGGCGCGTGGAAAATAGAGCGGAATTCGGTGAGGGGCCGACTGGTTTATGACGGGGCCCGCAACCAGCCCGCGCCGCAGCTTAAAGGTCGCTACTCAGCCGCCTCAACCGCGCCCCGCGCCAGCTCGACCGGTCGCTCCCCACCAAGCAGCTGCAGCAACACCAGCACCCGCTCGTGCGGACGCAATGCAGCGAGCATCCCGATCTGCTCGCTGAGCGGACCATTGACGACACGCACCTTCATGCCCGGAGCAAGACCTCGCGCGCTCGGCAATTCGACAAAGCCACCACGTTCGCGCGATCTAATCTCACTGATAACAGCATCGGGAACGTGCGCCGGCTGCTCGCCGTGCATGATGAGGCGCACCACACCCGGCGACCAACGTGCGTTCCACCAACCCGCAAGGATCGTCACAAAAGTGTAGCCAGGAAACAACGGCGGTGTGGTTATGATCTTGCGTCCATGCTGGCGACGCTGTTCTCGAAACCGCGGGCAATAGGTTTCGAAACCGCCGAGCTTGAGAAAGTGCAGTGCCACTGCCGTGCGGTTCGTTTCGAGCTGCGCGCAGGCCCAGAACATGGCGCGCCCCTATCGTGCATGCTTTCGATAGCGAACGTGACGGCCATCGCCGCCATGCTCGATCGCGGCCGCGGCCTTGAGCTTGCTTGGGTTAGCGAGCTCCTGCTCGATGCCCCAACGCGCACGACCGTCAGCGGGCGGATCGCGGAAGGCCCGCTGCAGCGATGCCACCGCCCGATACACGGCGCCTTCGCCCCAACATGGGACGCGGGTGAGAGCATCCTCGGCGGCCGCGCGAAAAGCGGCGCGATTTTGCGGTGATAATGGACCAGCAAGACGTGAGATCAGCGCGTCCGGGTCGAGATCGTTGATTGTGGACATAGACGGCCCCGCGTGGAATAAATTGGCCGTCTTCACGCAGTGCGATTGTCAAGACTCGGCCCGCTTGCCCGGCGGGCCGTTCTTTGTAGGCGGACCTCGATTCCCGCGCAACTGATGTATATGCAGGCCGCGTCTGCCCCTGTACGGCCCCCTGCCGCGGTAAGTGGCTGAGTTCGCACGGGCCGCTGCCGACAGTGGATCCGCTACCTCGCCGGCGGCGGTTGCCACGCCTCCCCGAAGGAGTTGCACGATGACACTAACACATCATCCCGGGGCGGTGCGAACGTCGATGACGTCGCGGCCGCTCAAGGCCGGCATCTCTTTTGTCATCGTCGGCTCCTCGGTGATGGGGAACGATCTTGGACGCCCCTTCCTTGCTTCTTTCAACCATAATCCGCTCCTGGCTTCTTCGTGATCTCGATCAGATCGTTGCTGTCGCGGATGTGTTCTACCATTCGGGAGACCAGATTGCGCTGTTCATCGAGATCGCGCTTGGGACGCAGTTGAACCACAAGGCCGCTCCGAAGGACTACGCTGATCCGGGTCAGCGCCATCACGCGGTCGCCCGGCTGTAGAGCAAGCTCGTCTATAATCGCCGCGCCTCTGCTGCCCCTCTATTCAGAATGGCTACGAGGGTCGCGAAAGATCCTCGCAGGTGTATCAAGTCGTCAGCCAACTCGCATAGACGACTGTCTTCCGGTCGCCCGGTTCGAACTTCAAATTTCCACTGCCGGCAGCGCCTCGAGACCTTGATCGGCGCCCATCCGTTCCTAATTAGGGCGATCGAGAACGTGCTTGATAGATGGCTGCAATGGTCCGGATGACGGAAGAAGATTTCAACGCACTGCGCGCGGCGGCAGCGACGCTCGAGCATCCGGGCCTGGCTGCGCGCCTCGGCAACATCGTCGGCAGGCCAATCGAGTTGGTGGGTCGGGCGCTCCCTGAGGCGGCGTCCAAGGCGGTCGCTGCTGCCACCACCAAGGCACTCAACGCGGCGCTCGCAGTCGCGCTTCGCACTATAGAGAAGGAGCCTAAGGCCGCATCGCGCCTGCTGCATAAGGCGCTGGCGGCGGCGTCGGGGGCCGTGGGTGGCGGGTTCGGTCTCGCCGCGTTGCCTGTAGAACTCCCGATTTCGACCATCATCATGCTGCGGTCGATTGGAGACGTCGCACGCAGCGAGGGCGAGGATCTCGCGGACCCGGAGAGCGCCATCGCCTGCCTGCAGGTGTTCGCCCTGGGGACGCGCGATGGCGAAGCGAATGCGGCGGAGAGCGCATATTTTGCTGTCCGCGGGCTGCTCGCCAAATCAATCGCGGAGGCTGCGCGCTTCATCGCCGAACGCGGGGTGCTCGCAGAAGGCGCGCCGGTCCTGGTCCGGTTCATTGCGCAAATCGCATCCCGGTTTGGCGTGGTGGTGACGCAGAAGCTCGCAGCACAAGCCGTGCCGGTCATCGGCGCGCTCGGTGGTGCAGCGGTGAACTACGCATTCATCGACCACTTCCAGGAGGTGGCGCGTGCGCACTTCGTCGTGCGCCGGCTGGAACGGCGCTACGGCAAGAGTGCCGTCCGAGACGCATACGATCGGTTTTGCTGCGAGACCAAAGCCGCCGCCTGAGTGGGGGCGCACCTGCACCAGACTACGAATCTGGGGGTCGGAGGTTCGAATCCTTCCGGGCGCGTCAGAAAAATCAGAGACTTAGCTAGACGGACTCTGACTAAGAAAAGATTAGGGTAACGCTCAGGGTAACAGCAGGCATAAAATAGCAATCGAGGGACGATCATCTCCCGGCAAAATATCGCGCAACTCCGGCGGCCCACAGAGCACCTCTACCCCAGCGCCTTTCTGTATGGCTGATTAAGCGAGGCTATTTTAGTTGCTGCAGCAATTTCACCGCGCCGGCACTCTGGCTCGCGGAGAGGGCCTTTAGTCCGCCTGCGGCATAGGCTGCAACAGCACGCAGCAGCTCCGCCAGTTCCTGCGGGGCGCCGGGGCTGAAGTGGCAATGCGCACCTTTGGTCAGTCGAGCGATTTCGCGAAAAGCGGATGTCGCAGCCGCATCGACGCCCTCCTGGAAGAGGAACACGCGAATGCCGCGCATCCCGAGCTCGCCGGCGATCTTGCAGAGTTGATCGATGCTCTCCTCCATAGCGTCACCGACGAATGCTAGCGCGTGCACCTTCTGCTGTTCGCACTCGCGCAGCGCATGGCTCAGCACCTTATCGATTTGGGTCTTGCCGGTCCGGCAATCGATCCTGCTCATCAGATCGGCGAGGATTTTCCCGTTCGAGACCCACTGCGAGGCGCGGCATTCGTTCAAGCCTCTAAAATAAATCAACTGAATGTCGAGGCCGATTGCCCCAACCGCCTGAAACATCTCGCCCTGTATTTGACAGGCGACGTCCCATGTCGGCTGCCGGCTCTGCGTGGCATCGAGCGCAAAGATCAGTCGCCCCCGGCCGCGGCCCGCCGCTAGTACTTGGCGGTTCCGCTCCAGAAAGGCGTCAACAGCGGCGCGGCGTGAAGTTGCAAGATTACTTGTCATGCGAAAACTCCTTCTTCTTTTCGGTGTCGGCTTTAGTGCCTCGGTAACCTAATGATTCTGCTTGTTTGTGTTGGTGTGTCTCCCTCAGTGCAGTATTCAGCCCACGCCCTCTCAAATTGAGAGAGGTAATAGCCAGGCACAGACTTACTTTTTGACGAGCGCAGCAAAGGCCAAACCGTCTTAGTGAGGATCTTAAAATTACGTAGCAGGCCTGATAGCTCTGCGGGCGTTAGTTGATGTGATTGCCCCTTGTCATTACGGCCGCGCCAACTTTCCCAAAAGGGATTCTGTTCGATCAGCCCAGCGACCAGCGCTTTTTTCGAAATTCGATCAAAGCTACCCAGTGTGAAGAGGTGCTCGGCCATCGACGACCAAACCTTTTTGGAGTCCTCGAGTGCCTGCAGGCCTACATCGGGATTCGGCAGGCCCGCGCAAAGCTCGATCAGGGCGGCGCGTGCCTCCCCGCTACGGTTAAGATTATCGGCGATGGCAAGCAAAGGCCGGCAGTTGTCTGCTAGGCGAGGATCGCGACGAAGCTCTGCCGGTATTTCAGGATCGGGATCGAGCTGAACATTGGCTGCCCAATTTGCAGCCTGAGTGCGCACTGCGACGAAGTCGTGATCCTCGAAATAATGCTTTTGAAGGCGTATCTGCGGCGTACCCTTCCGCATCCCTATAATGAAAGCGCGCGACATAATGGACATAGGTGCGTCGCTGGTCGAGCCGCGCAACGCCCACAGAACAGGGGCGAACACGTGGAACTTGACCGGATTGCCTTCTTTGTCGACGAGATCAATGCTACCATCGTGTTCGTAAGCAGCATCGATGATTGCACGCAGTTTGGGGTCGTGCAGTAAACTCTGATTTTCGGCTTCATCGAACATCAATGTCGTTCGCCGATTGGGTTCAAGTTCGCGATAGATCACCGCCGGCGTAGCGTGATGTGAGTGCCAAGGATTGTGGACCGTGGCGCTAAGAACCTTACGCAGTGTGGATTTGCCGTGGCCGCTTGTGGGAACGACAATTCCAAGCTGCGGTGCAAATATAAAATTGTCGTAGACGTACGTGTTAAGATCCCACAGCGCGATAACAGTAGATTGCGCCGACGATAGCACGACGCGATCTTCAATCGTCGCCGTCACAAGGTCCAACAGATTGACGTCCAGAACCGAGGCTGGCGAGCTCGCCGGCCTAGCGTTTGCAGGATTGTTATCGCGCCATTCGGCCCCGAGAATGCCCCGCAGGTCGTTCGTCCAGTCTAAGGATTCTTCGGCGAGCCGCTTGATAAGTCCGTCGCGCGCCTTCCGCCGTTCGCCGGGTGTGCTGGCTCGCCCAATCAACTCGTGCACGCCACGAACCCAGCGACGGAGTCGTTTGGGCTGGGACGACGTTAACCCATGCAGAGCAAATAATTCCGGCCAATCACTCCACGACAGGGCGTTATCGGCCAGCAGCTTGAGCAGAGGGTCGAGGTAGTCCGCGCCATTTGACTGCCCAAGGTGGTCATGGAGCGCGATCAATTGTTGGCAGATTTCGGGTGGCGGCAGATTCATGATGCAACCAGCACAGGCGCGAGCGCGACCTCCGGCTCAACCTGCTACGGAAGAAAGCCGGAGGCCGCACCGCGCGCGGTTTTTGTAGAGGATTGCCGTAGCAGGCGACCCATCCTGGTCGCTGGTTTGGATGGTCGCAGCCGGAAATTGCCAGAAATTGCCAATAATTCGATTGGAGGAACTAAGGCGCGCCAACCGGCTTCGTACGCGATGGGTTCAAACCGCGGAATGCAAGAACGTGAACGAGCCCTGCCCGCCCGCCGAAGAAGCTAAGCACACCGAAACCGAGCGCAAGGCAATCGCGGACGCGCAGAAGTGCGTCGGCTGTGAGGGCTGCCCACGAACTTGTCCAGAATACTAAATTTGGCTCATCGTCGAGAGTTCGGGGCTTCTGCGAAATCGGTCCGATGCTTTTTTAAACGCCTGAATTGGCGACTTACGTCATCTTTGTGCAGGTTCCGTCGCTCAGCCAAGCCTAGGTGCTATACTGCGCCACATGAAAGTCGAAGAAATCGCCGAAGCTGTTGCCAAGCTGCCGCCGGATCAACTCGCCCGCTTCCGCCGCTGGTTCACCGCATTCGAGGCGGGTCGCACCAATCACGCTGAGGAGCTCGGCTCTGCTGCGACTAAACTCGGTCGCCTCGCCGGCCGCGCGTTTGCTGAATTGAAAAAGCGCGCGAAGGAACCGTGAGTAAGTGCTAATCGCGTACTAAGCGAGGCTTCTTGCTCTGGCGGCAAGCCTTCTCTCGGTGAGTCTTCAAGGGTCTGCGTCTTGTTCTCATTTGGAACATGACGTGAGCGTCACTCCTCGCCCAGCTTGGCGGCTAGCTCGCGCGGCGCCTTCAGCACCCGCTCCAGCGCCTTGTGGTCGGTGCGCTGCTCGATCGCCTGGCGGAGGATCTGGTTCATCACGTCCGGCGCAAGGGCAACCCCGCCTGCACCGCTTGCGGCATGGCGACTGGCGCGCCGCGATGTGCCCAAGAGGCCATAGCTGCCGGGTGTTCGACAAAGAGGGTCGCGACCCCTTTGAAAAAGCCGCCAGCTGCTTTAGGGTTTCGCATGCGTTCAGGCCTGTTCTTGGCAATGATGCTGGCGGCATCGAGCTTGGCGGCAGCGGAGACACCGCTGACGATCGACCAACTGCTCGCGCAAGGATGGGAGATCGCGGGCTATGCGAGCGGCTATGATAATCGTACATCGCTGATCCTGTTCCGCCACCCGGGCGTGTGACCACGACGCGGGTGAAGACAACCTCGCCGCCGAGCTCTCTCACGAATGCCTCGACGTCCTCCTTCAGGGTGATATTGGCGCGCGAACGAGGCCGAAAGGCCCGACCCTCGTATAGGCGTGCTGTGCGACGTTGCCGAGACACAGCTCCATGTCGCCCGCGTGATCTATGTAATAGTCAAATTCAAGCTCCGTAGCGAGTTTTTACCGATATCAATGGCCAATCACAGCAACTGCAACGGCTGGACCCGCGCTGAAACGAACCTTCCGTCCGTCGGCAAGTTGCTATGCTGCAAAGGCGACCAAAAGAGTGTGTTATGACCGAACCCATCGTCACCAATATAACGGACATGGGTTGAGCCGTACGGAGCTTTCATGGCAGCTGCGAGTCGCAACCCGTCAAACAGTCTCGATGAGCGGTTATTCCCGCCTATGCAGGTGCTGGAACGACCCGTTGGTGAGCGTCCACAACACGAAACTCTAGAAGGAATCATGGATTGGCTTGCGGGTCCCTCCTGGTTGAGCCCGACGTGTTCTTTTTGGACCGGCGCGAACAGCTTCGTTTCATTGGCGGCGCGCCATGCGATTCCCGCGGTCTATTCCAACCGTGGTTATCCAGAGGTCGGCGGTCTGATGATCTACAGGGCCAGCCTTGCCGATGGGTACAGGCAGGCGGGTGTCTACGTCGGTCGGATACTCAAGGGAACGAAGCCGGCCGACTTGCCGGTGCAGGCGCCGACCAAGTACGAGCTTGTAATCAACCTCAAGACCGCAAAGGCGCTCGGCCTGGAGATGCCACAGACGCTGCTCGCGCGCGCCGACGAGGTAATCGAGTGAAGTGCCGCACGTTCATCACGCTTCTCGGCGGCGCGGCTAGCGCGTGGCTGCTCGCGGCACGCGCAGCAGCCGTCGATGCCGGTGGTCGGATTCCTCAACCAGGGATCCGCCCTGCCGAGTGCGTACCCCGTGGCCGCCTTCCGAAAGGGATTGAACCTGGCGTAGATAGCCGGGCGACCTGATCGTGCCGCGGTCGTGTTGCGGTCGGGGTTGACCAGCGCCGTTGTAACGCGCGCAAGCAGGTCGCTTCCGGGACTCGTTTAATTAGTCCCAGAAGAAGAAGATCTCATCAAGCCGCGGCAGCCTCATAATTGAAGAAGGGTACGGCTTTGAATTTTGGCGGATCGATCTTCTCCACCTGCTCCTGTATCGACAGATAGAGCGTTTCTTTTTCTCTGGCGGGCTTACCCTTTTCGAGCGGAAGATTACGCAAATTTGGGAATGGAAGATCGTGCTGTAGCCAGTCAAACAACTTGCAAAATCCTTTGCACATGGCCACGACGTGTTTGATAAGTTGATCATCTACGAAGAAGTTCAGTTTATTGCAATCTGCGTACAAAATTAGGACAACCTCACCTTGAGGCCCCAGCATCGGAATTGCCAAGTACGCGATCGCCACAGTGTTAGGATCGCGCGTGTCCCCAACCCGCTTCATATTCTCGTGCATAACGAGAATCAGCGCCTCGCGCGTGGGGAATGATTTCGTCCTCCATACACGCCCAAACTCATAGGCTGCCCCCATTATTCCCTCGGTAACGGGGAAAGTTCGTCCGACCTTCCCCCGCCAATCGGCACCGGAATCGGTAATGTAGGCGCATACCTGTTGCAGGTAGCCTTGACCTTCGCGGCTCATGACACGATGGACTGTAATTCGTAAACCTGGAACTTCGCCGCTCTCTCGCAACAAACCATCTACTCCGGCCAAGAACGGCAAGACGGCGAGTTGTGACACCAAAGGGACCGGTTCCGGATTTCTATAGACGTGAGTAAGCATTGTTCACTCCTTTTTCTCTTTTTCGTAGTAGGGAAAGATGCCCGGAGGAAACAGCGGTCGCGGGATTTGCTGCTGCCTCTCCTTCATTTCCGTGAGTCGGTTCACGACCATCTGGTCGTCGACGAAGAGTGCGCGGAGATGATCCATTGTGTTCGCGCCGTATCGGCACAGTACATTGGCGGCCGGTATGCCGTGGCGCTTTACAGCAGTTCCAAGCTCCGAGAAATCAAGTCCAAACGCGCCACACTTGTACAATAAAAAAGTCAGGAGCCGATGCAAGAACGAGCTATGTCGTCCAAAAATTTGCGAGAACGTTTTGATTTCATTGTTTCTGCCGCGCAAGCGAAGAGTCACACGCGTATCTTTTCTGATGCGATTTCCAAGTTCTATCGTGGCGGCCCCAAGAAGATCACCTTCGACGCCCGCAAACAAGTCAAACATATTCGCATCTCGCCCACGAGTTTCAATCTCCGCATCGAAACGCGTTTCCACTTCGTCCAAAGCTGATTTGAATAGCTCTGAAATAATAGTGTCCTGCCGAAACCGCTCAATTGTGAGACGGCATAAATCGACCAGCGCTCCATCACCAAAACCCGATACAAGATAGCGGTGCCGAGTTCCATCGAGCACTGGTTGTCCGACCTGTTCGTTGCGCCAGTACGAATCGCTCGCATATCCAGGTATTACCGTTTCTAAACCGAACCCGATTGCCAGAATAACAGTGTCGAACTGCGCGGTCCCACCTTCGGGCCTACCTAGGTGAAAGAATGGGCCCGAGCGAGTTGCCTTGTTTGCAATCCGCGACACTTCCTTTTTATGGTCCATCCCAACTTTAATTTGGAAATGTCGCAATCCAAGGTAAACGGTCAGGCGCTCTTGCGATTTTGCAAAGGCATCGCAGAAAGCGGTAAATTCCGCGACGACGGTTCGGACGACATCTGAAGCCCGACCTTGCGACCAGTTCAAAACAGGCAATTGTGCATCCGTGCCGCGACTACCTACCGCGGGCCAGTCGTAAATTTTTGGGTGAATCCAACGGGTGTCCGAACCCTGCTGAAGGGGACAGATGTCCCACCGCTCTTCGAAAAGGGTAACTGAAACGGCCTTGTCAAACCGACTGATTATGCACGCGGCGACGGCAAGTCCGCTCACGCCTCCACCAACGACCGCCACTCGACCAACGCGCAATTTCGCGTTCTGCTGAAGCTCCCAAAGAGCCCAAACCAGATTGTGAGCTCTCACCTGCTGATTGTACAAAGTAACGCCTTTCTCCATGCTGCCTATCAAATAGAGTCCCGGCAGCACTCGAAACGTCTCCTCGACCTCCCGTGCTCGGTCGGTCTCGCTTTTGGCGGCCGTATCGGTCAACGGGGCGCCTCAGATGGAACAGATCAAGAACATATATGATTCGCCTTAGGTCAGGCCAGCCCCTTTAGGAGTTCCACTTGCGCACCCGCTCGCGCGGGCTGCCGGACAACCAGCGGGGCGGGCTTTCTCCACGATCCTGCGCTACCGGGGTTCATGCGCCCTCCTTTCGGGAGTTCGACGGCGAAGGGATGTGTACGAGCAGCAAGCTTAGCCTATCTACCGACGGTTGAAGCTCCCTGATACAACTTCTGCCGAGGGCTTTCGGAAATGGGCAAGAAGAAACGGGCGGTCGTTTCCGTCTTGACTCTTGAAGCGAATCTCAAGCGCAAGGTGAGGTCGCACCTGCGTAGGCTTGGTTTCGCCACAGCCAACGAGGGCGCGATCAAGCCGCCATCATTGGCGAAGGAAGGCATAAGGGCGCTGCATCAAGAGCAGCGCAGGTCTGGGCTTACGTCGCAGAAAGCTTTTGTCCTGTCGGCACTGCCGAAACTAATTAAGCATTTTGCGGACGGGAGCGAAGTCGATCCTGAGAATATTCGCCCCAGGCTTGAGCTTGTCGACGCGCACACTTGGCAATCCGATCTTTTCCGGCTTGCAAGCCTCTCCTGGTCTGTCCCGGTGTCCGCGGGTTTTGGGCGCCGGCTTCGATATCTTGTGTGGGACGCAAATAACGACAAGCTCATCGGCATCATTGCCCTTGGCGACCCTGTTTTCAATTTGAAAGTGCGAGATGAAGCAATCGGCTGGAACGTCAATGACCGCGGCAAGCGACTTGTCGATGTTCTAGACGCGTACGTTCTGGGTGCCGTTCCGCCCTACAACATGCTGCTGGGTGGCAAGCTGGTAGCATGCCTCATGCGGACCAAAGAGGTGCGTGATGACTTTGCTCGCAAGTACGGCGGCAGCCGCGGCATCATTTCAGGCAAGAAGAAGCGCGCGCAGCTGGTCATGATTACGACGACCTCCGCGCTCGGTAGATCGTCAGTTTATAACCGCCTCAAGCTGGGCGATCAAAGCTATCTCCAATCCATCGGCTATACGCAAGGCTGGGGCCACTTCCACGTGCCCCATTCATTGTTCTTGGAGCTTCGTGGTTACCTGCGCAAGAGAAAACACCAGTACGTTGACGGTCACCGCTTCGGAGACGGGCCAAACTGGCGCCTACGGACTATTCGCGCAGCATTCGAAGCGCTGGGGTTCAGTCCCGATCTGCTTCGGCATGGCATCGGGCGCGAGGTGTTCGTTTGTCACCTTGCCACGAACGCTGCCAAAGTTTTGCGCGGTGAATGTAAGAAAGCGGTCTATCGCGGACTGAAGACCGTCGACGAAGTCGGCGCGTTCGCACGCAAGCGGTGGCTCGCGCCGCGAGCCATCCGCCGTCCCCACTACAAGGATTGGCGCCGCAGCCACTTCAGGGACCTGGTGCTGAACGATCGTGCACGCTCGCAACAGCGGTTCGCATCGGTCGAGCCTCCTCTCCAGAAGCAGGCAGCTTAGGGAAGGTACGAATGGACTGGGCGAAGGAGCCTGGAACCGGTCGCCTTGTCCGCGCGGCCGCGGCTTCGCGGGGCAGATATTACCGGTGTCCGGTCTGCAAGGCGGATGTCTTTCCGCGGTTCCCGCGGCCATCCAACTCGCGGCGTTATCGGCAATACCGTACGCCGCATTTTGCGCATCGACCGGGACAGGGAAGCGAGAAATGCGAGTTATACCACCCTGCCGATGCCATTCAGCATCCACGGCCCAGCTTTCCAGGCGCGACCGATGGTCTCGCGCGACATGAGACTGGCATTCCGCCACTTAGTTTGAGTATTGAACTAGAACAAGAAGCGCTTATTCGCGGCAACCGTTTGCGCGAGTGGGGGCTACGCCTTACTGTTCCCAAGTCGGACGATCCTCACGGCCGTCTCTCGATCGACCTTGGCGGCAATGACGTGCGGACCGTTGCCCTTTCGAAGCTTCCCTGTCGCCGCTTACGTATCCGGTCGATCCTGAGGCAGCCGATTTTGGCGTGGTATGGATCAGCCCGGAAGTGCGGCCCCGCTTCCGTGCGGCGATCGAAGGACGCATCCAGGGACTTGATCGCGAACGTATCAACGTGTTTGCTGCGGGTGCCCAAAAATATAAACCCCTGTCGGGTCACCTCTCGTGGGGCGAAGCATATTACTTCGTCTGGCGCTCCGAGAAACGTGCAGCGCTGCCACGCTCTTTGTTTACTCGCCGGCTGGCAAATCGCGGCGCCTGGTCTTGTGCCATGGTCACGCTGCCTGGTGAGGCTGACTCCGTACTGGAAACATGGCTGCGACAGTCTTGCGGCCTGAGCGTTTCAAAGGAGCGGCGCCGTTGGGCTATCGTTTACCCGGTAGCGTACGACGTGGACATTAACGGCCAGATCGTTATTCCGCCGACCAATTCGCTGATTATTGGTACGGAGGCCATCGAGGACAGCGGCGGATCAGCATCCAAGCTCGATTTCTCGGTTAGTGATGCTCACACCTCAGTCCCGACGTTAGACCGGGGGCAGCAAATCATTGAAATCAAAGCGGATGGCTCGCACCGAGCCGCAGCCGTGCGACTTTCATGGAACGGCGACGCGCTGCCGGCGATCGTTCGACATGGCCCGCCGACCGTCGCGGCATTGCCAGCTGTGTTAGTACGTTGTCGCCCTCGAAACGGCGGGCCACCCACCGAATTGGGACTTCATGAAGACGCATGCCGAAGACTGCTGCACGCGGTCCGCGAGAGAGCATTCGACCTTCAACAAATCACGATACCCAAAGGTGTGCGCGGCTCGATCAAGTGGCGCGGCTCGTCCACGTGCGAATGGCAATTTCTGTTGCTGACTCACCCAGAGACTAATTCGACTGCTGGAATCCAGGCGCTCACGCATGCGCAATTGATACAGGTCAAACATGCGCTGCAAGATACCGCGATCGAAATGCATCTCGAATTTGGCGCGTTCGGCGAATTTTACGCCCCGTGCGAGAATCTTCAACGTGGTGTAGGCAGTTCAGTGCGTCTTGCGCCGGAACTTCGGCGAAGAATTATCTGGCTCTGTAAGACGGTCCAACTCTATCCCAACGGCGATAGCCGAAAGCTTGAGCACCTCGCCGACGCCGACCTGATCCGTCATTTTTCGTGCGCATCGATTCCATCACCGTTTATTGCGCACAAACGTTCCATTCAGTCCCGTTTGCCAGACCCAAAGCGTCGCGGGCGAGCACCATGACCCGTCCGCCGCCTACACAGGAAGCGGTTGCACGCATCCATGCTCTGGGTGAGAAAGCTATCCTGCAATTTTTTGACGAAGTCCCGACTGAGGCGTTGCGAGCGCTCGTTCGTTTCCTGCCTCCTGCCCCTGGCTTTCGAACAGACAGCACGGCCGGCATACAACAAAGGAAGCGCGCCCTCGCCAGGAAGCTCGCCACAAAGGCCAGTGCGCCATCACCCGCCGGTGATCGGGACTATCGGGCACTTTACATCGTCTGGCGCTGTTGGGCATCCGAGCACATCGGTGAACCGGGCGCGATCGATACACTTTTAGACAGCATCGAAGAGGCGGAAGACGAACCAAAGCCAGTGCCCGATCAGAAGAGTTCCGCTACAAATGGCGCGATTGCGGCCGTGTTCTCTACTCTGGAGGACTGGGCAACGGCAAATAGGTGTACGCGAGAACAAATCGAACGCTTGTTTATCTTCAGCCCGTTCAGTGCCACCGAGGAAATACAAGGGCTGATCAGAGGGTCCAAGGCATCGGGCGATGTGGATCGCGACGCCACGATCGCGGCACTTCCGCAGCGGCTGCGGCAGGACGAAGAGGAGATTCGCGGTGTCAAGAGCAAGCTCGACTCGCTGTCAGCCAATCTTGCCGAGACGACGGCAAAAACAAACGAGTTCGGGAAGGCCATAACCGTAGTTGAGGGAACCACGCGGATGCTTGCAGCGCGCGAATCCGAACTGCGCGCGCTGCATGAGGAACAATCACGTGTTATCGAAACGATTGTTTCAACCCTACGTGAGCATGATGTATTCAATAATAAAACGCGTCAGCAATACGAACAACTTTCTACTGAGCTAAAGTCAATAGCAGACAAGCTTGGAAGACTTGCTTCGGAAGTTCCGAAGCAAGAAGCCATTGATGCTGTTGTGGCCCGTCTTGCCGCTGTTGAAAAAACGCCCGCCTCGGATGCTGAGACACATGCGCGCTTGCTCGCAAAGCTCAGTAACGACATTAGCGATCTTGCTGCGCGGGTCGAGAACCTCTCTGCGCGCCCACTTGGGGGTGAGCAGTTCGATACCTTTGCAGTCCGGCTGGCAACCTTGGAGAGTGCTTATGGCTCTTTCTCGTCGCTCCGCCTAACTGGAGCGGCTGCAACCGCTACGCCGAATGGCCTGACACGGTTATCCGTTGATAAACTTGGGCCCGCCAACGAAGCTCCATCTCGCACGTTTGAGTCCGTTGCCGGTCTGCGCGATGCGTTTTCATCTGCGTTGCAGTCCCTCGGCCTGAAGAACACGGCTGCGAAGGTATTCGCAATGGAGATAGCTGCGGCATCGCTCGCCGGACAAATCGTATTCTTTAAAGGAGCGTTTGCGACTGAGGCTGCGCGGCTATGCGCTCGCGTGGCGAGCGCAGGTAGAAGTTATCGAAGCGCGATTCCAATTGGCCTGAACGATGGCGAACTTCTTCGATCCGCTCTTGACGGTGTTCTCGGGCATGCTGAGGAGTACGTGGCGGCAGTAGTTGTGGAGGGTATCAACCGCTCCGCACTCGAAGTATTTGCCGACGTGCTGAGCGACTTTGTCGAGCCTCTCTCGCATTTCAAAACTCCTAGTCCATCTGCGGCGTTTGTTTATGCAACTTTGATTCAAGGCTCCGCATCGCTGTCGATCGAGCCACATTACCTCGAACGAGGGCCGATATTTGATCTTGATCACTTTGATTGGCGCGCGCGGCGGCCGGAGCCGGTGGAGCCACTCCTAGGCGTCCTGCCGCTGCGCGTCCAAAGGGAAGCACGGGCGCAAATCGATGCAAGTACGATCAACCAAGAGGAGGTTCTGCGCCTATCGCGCAAGTTCTTGCGCAAACGAAACCCGCAAATGGAACGGATACTGGTGGGCGCGTACACTGCATTAAACTTAATGCACGACCTGCGGGAGGGACCAACCGCGCTGCAATCGCTCGCCTTTGGCTGGCTTGCCCCGCTTTGGATCAGTCTTGGGGTCACTAGGGAAGATGCCGACTCGGAGTTGGATGGAGGTAAATGCGATTCTAATCCTCCCCGAGCTGATCCGAGGATCGCTAGCATCCTAGCGACTGGCGGCTTTGGCGCATCTGAATCGATGGAAGCCAAGTGATGCTTGCCGTCGCCAAGATGACAATCGACGATGTATGCCGCAATTTGGCAAACAGACTGCAGTGCCCGGACGATCGTGAGGCGCTTCAACGTGCGGTAATTGCCGAGCATATTCGAACTCTCGTTTTCGCCAGTTCTACGCGGGAGCGCGAAATCGGCGAAGTGCAGAGGCCTCACACGACGCGGCTTGTAGCAAGCCTTCGGAGGAATCTGCATTTCGTGTGGCCTGACCTAGGGCGAAGGAGCGGCGGCGATGACGTCGTTGATCAGACACTAAACAGCATGGCCGAGCTTGGAGACGTGGCAACCACAGGCGGGGGCTTTTGGCTAGCCGCGCCCCTGCGTCTTGTCGATTGCCCGAATGCTGAGTGCTTAATGGTGGTGGGAGGCGCCCCCCGCGAGGCGGTGGTGCCGGTGACCGGGACAGACCTTTTATCAGCGGCGGCAGCGCGCTTCGTATCGCGCGACGGACTCGCCGACCGACCGCAAAGTTCGTCGTTCGTCCAGCCAGCAGATAGCTGGCTTGGAACGGTGGGGTCCTTGTCGGCATGGACCCAGAGCATTGTCAACAGTTGTCAATCGCGCATGTCGCGTACAGAGGAGTTCAGCGCTGATCAACTCGAAATTTACGCACCGGACCTTCTTCGTGAGCAACGTAGGCTTGGCGGTTGGATTTCCGCCATCGAAGTGAGCCGCGCCCCGTCAGGTATGCGTTTATGCCGGCCGCTGCCCGCCTACGCCCGGACCTACGACCGGCCGCATTATCTGGGAATTTTTAGCTTTAAGGCGGGTGGTCTTGCTCTGCGGCAGAGCGCCCGAATTGAATTTGAAGTCGCTCAGCGTTTGCCCTTCGGCTTCGACGAAATGCTCAACATGTCTCGCGAAGCTCCCGTGACCGTTCAGTCGAGTTTTCTGACGCTCGACTTGCGTTACGCACTTCCGTTACCGGAGCGGCGTATCCTGTCGCTCGGTTGGCAATACAGGCCAGTTCGCCCCGAAACGCGACATCACTGGATGTTTCACCGCGCAACACTGCCCTTCATCCTCCACGCGTTCCGCCGGGTTGGTATCGATCCTATCGTCAAGGCTTGGAGCAAATAATGAGTGGAAGCAGGGCAATCGAGCATGGCGTACACGCAACGGTCCACCGGCTGACTGAAAGCCTGCGCTCCTACATCGAGGCTCAATACCATATCCGCGACGAAGGTCTCATCAGGGAGCGGCGCCAGCTGCTCGAAGAGCCCGGCGCTGTCAATCAGGTTCCATTCGTCGAGTCGACACCGGTCTATGAACTCGGAAAGCCATATATCGATCTTCGTATTCCCGAGCCCGTGAAACACACACTCACGCAAGTTGTCGAACCTCAAGCTTGGGCTGTTTGCGCGCCCTTATATCCATCAAGCCGAAGCGCTTGAATTGTTCTTTTCCAACGAGCGCCCTGACTTAATCATTGCCACGGGAACGGGATCGGGAAAGACCGAATGTTTCTTAATGCCGATCATCGGCCAGCTTGTGGTTGAGGGCGCTCTGCGGCAGGCGTCGGCACAGCTGCCCGGCTGTCGCGCGCTCCTGCTCTACCCTATGAATGCGCTCGTTAATGACCAACTCGCTCGTATCCGCCGGCTGTTCGGCGAACCGCGCGCGTCGCAGGTGATTTCAGCCGGCCGAAATAGGCCCATTCGCTTTGGAAGCTATACAGGGCGAACACCTTATCCCGGCCCGAGAACGGGGAGTCGAGATACCGAGCGAATTGAGCCGCTATTCGAGGCCTTTTACCTTCCTCTGATCGCGAATGCCGATAGAGAAGCGCAGCTCCGAGCGATCGGGCAAATGCCAGAAAAGGATCTTGCCGCCTTCTATGCCAAGCAATTCGAGGAGACGCGAATGCTTACCGGCGGAGGGACACGTCGCAGCCGGCATTGGAATCGCCGCCTTATCACACAGCCTGGCGACCGGGAATTGATGACCCGCCATGAGGTGCAAGCGGCATGTCCCGATCTCCTCATTACTAACTATTCAATGCTCGAATATATGTTGATGCGACCAATCGAGCGGCCAATCTTCAGACAGACGCGCGAGTGGCTGCATGCTGACGATGCGAATGAACTCATCGTCATACTTGATGAAGCGCACATGTACCGAGGTGCGGGAGGTGCCGAAGTTGCGTTGCTGTTACGCCGCTTATATTCCCGACTGGATGCTCCACGAGATCGAATTCGGTTTATCCTGACGAGCGCCAGTCTTGGCGAAGGCGACGAAGCTGCGAGGGCGGTCGTCCAGTTTGGCTGCGATCTCACGGGACTGTCGGGGTCGTCTTCCATGCGCGCAATGACCGTCGTGCGCGGTACCCGCGAGGAGCGACAGGGACCGAGGGCCGGTACCGCTAAAGAAGCACAGGCGTTCGCAGCGTTCGATCTCGCCGCCTTCGAGCAGCATGTCCACGAAGCCGCCGTCGCCCGGAGGGCGGTCGTCCAACTCGCGAAGGAACTTGAGTGGCCGGCGCTCGCACCGAATGCTGACCTGGCCGATTATCTGTTTCATGCGTTAACGGGATTTGGTCCGCTAGAATTGCTCATTCAGCGGGTTTCGGCTGGTGCGCTGCCCCTCTATCAGCTTCAGCAAGAACTATTTCCAGAGGGAAAGCAAGCGGACCAAGCCACCGACGCGCTGTTGGCCTTGGCGACGTATGCTCGCCGAATGAGCGATCAGCGGGTTCTTCTTCCGACCCGCATGCACATGTTCTTTCGAGGCCTGCCAGGACTTTATGTCTGTTCCGATCCGACGTGCAGCAAAAGGCGCGAACGTGCGACAAATGGAATTGCGGGGCGACTTCACACTCAATTACGGGACCGCTGCGCATGCGGAGCACGCATGTATGAACTGCTGACACATCGAGAATGCGGGGCTGCTTTTCTACGGGGATACACGGACGGACATCGCGGGAATTTCCTTTGGCACGTTCCTTCCGGTCCCTTACGCGAAGGCCACCAGGCACCGCTCACCGAAATCGAACTCCTCATTGATAGAGAACCGACCGCCGATCAGATAGATGAGTGCGTGCGATGCTGGCTGGACGTTCGTAGTGGTCGTCTCGTCTATGCCGAGCCCAGCTCAAAGGCGGGATTCCGTCAGGTGTACATGCCGGCGCCTCGCCAGGAATGGGGCCATCGCGGAATCAAGTTCGCACATTGTCCTGTGTGTAATGCGGAAACCCTGCGCGGTGGCCGGTCCAGCATAATGGACCACTCAACGAAAGGGGAAGCGCCTTTTGCTAATCTCGTAAAAACGCAGCTCGATGCTCAACCTGCCGTCCGCGAAGAGACACGAGAATTTCCAAATGGGGGCCGAAAGGTCCTTCTGTTCTCGGATGGTCGTCAGAAGGCGGCACGGCTTGCGCGGGATATTCCGCGCGAGGTCGAACAGGATATTTTCCGGCAGGTCCTTGCGCTCGCAGCGCGCCGATTGATTGAGGCGGGACGTGAGCCGCGCCCCACGCAGCATATGTACGTTTCGGCCATTACCGTGCTGCGCGACTTCAACCTTGCACTGTTTGATCGTGACGATGCCCGGCGGGTTGAGAATGACATCGAACGGCTGGAAAAGCATCACGCGAACGAGCCGTTAGGCGAACTGCTGAACGAGTTTCCTCCGGGCGATATCCCCTCACGATACAAGGTAGCCTTGCTGAGGCAACTTTGCGGTCGATACTACTCGCTGGCGGGAACATCCGTCGGCTTTTTAGCCCCTTCGGTCCGGGCGATTCAGAAATTGCAACCGGAGCTGCGCAAAATCGCTCCAGACTTCAGTTCATCCGATATCGAGGAACTTGCCATCGCCTGGATCAGCGAGTTGGCGGACCGGTACGCGTTTGATCGTGAAATGTCCGATCACGTTAGAGGCAGCGCCGCCGGATTTTGGGCTGATCGGTGGGGAACGCCTGGGAGATTTGAAAGCACCCTCCGGTCTCAAGTTCCTGCCGTTCTCGGTCTAGCTGCCTCCTCGATAGAAGCGATCGAAGCGACGCTCCGTAATGAACTGTCCTTGCAGCATCAGAATGGAAATTATTTTCTCGACCCGAACAAGGTACAAATCCGTATTAGCTTGGATCAGCCTTGGTTCCAATGCCGCGACTGCACGGCATTTACGGGCTCCACCATAAGAGGGCATTGCATGTCTTGCGGGTCAAGTTCCGTAGAAGCCCTCAAGCCAGCTGACAGCGAGTACATCCGCGCACGCAAGGGTTTCTGGCGCGAACCGGTTAGAGCGGTACTCGAATCCAACGCCAGGCTACGGAGCATCTCGGTCGAAGAGCATACGGCACAATTGTCGAATCGGGATAACGCCCGCGTCCACGCGACAACAGAACAATTCGAGTTACGCTTCCGGGACGTTCAGATGGATGGCCGAGATCGGCCAATTGATGTTCTAAGTTGCACGACAACCATGGAAGTTGGTGTCGATATTGGGTCGCTGGTTGCGATTGGATTGCGGAACGTGCCGCCACAGCGCGAGAATTATCAGCAGCGCGCCGGTCGAGCGGGCCGCAGGGGTTCGTCAGTTTCGACGGTGCTAACTTATGCGCAAAACGGTCCACATGATAACTACTACTATCATGCGCCCAATCGCATCGTTGCGGGCCCGCCGCGGAATCCAGAGATAAAAGTGGACAACTCAAAGATCGCGCGGCGTCACGTCACCTCGTTTCTGTTTCAGACGTACTTCCATCGCTACATGGATGAGCACGGGGTTGTGGTAGGAGGAGCTACGTCCGCGCTTTTCCGCGCTCTTGGTAAAGCTAATGATTTCTTCTTCGGCGATCCGGGTGCTGGTCCAGAGTTCAACGGCTTTCGTCAATGGTTGGAAGAACAGGTGGTCGCGCGCAACGGAACTGTGCGCCAGCAGATTCGATCCTGGCTGCCGGAAACCCTTAGAACGCACCCCCTCACACTCGACGAGTGGATTGGCACAGTCGCTCAAGAGCTGATGGGCCAATTGCAAACTTTAAAATCGGAGTTGAATCATCTCTCCGCTTCGGCAACGGATACCGATGACGAGAAAGAAGCTGCTGATACCGAGGAGCGCAACCCGGTGGGCGACGAAGAGCTTCTTGAATTTTTGTTCGCCAAAGGGATGCTTCCTAGCTACGCCTTCCCGACCGATCTGACGAGTTTTCTTGTCGAGCGCCTCGCGCGCGTACAAGGCTCCCAACAGATGAAGGTGCAGATCGTTGAGAGGCCGCAGCAAGGCATCGCAAAGGCGCTGAGCGAGTATGCCCCCGGCAGATTGATTGTCATCAACAAGGAGACCTATCGGTCAGGCGGAGTAGTTGCCAACGTGCTTCCCACGGCCCACGACCGGGCCGCGCCCCTGTTTTCCGACATCGCCACCTTAGTGTACTGCGACAATTGCAGTTTCATTCGTGACTTGGAGGACGACGAACCCGCCGGCCAAGAATGCCCTGTATGCCGCGCCGAACTCCGCAGTATGCCAATGATCGTACCGCAGGTGTTCACGCCGGAGGACGGTAAGGCTCTCGCTGAAGACGACCGCGAGCAGGACATCACTTATGCGACAGGCGCGCAGTTCCCAGTACCTATTGGTACCAATGATCTTCCCCGGCTAGAGCCTATCGGAAGTCGCCTCGCTTTTACAGCGGCAACGGATCGACGGCTGGTGACCACAAACAAGGGCCAGTTAACCGGCGACAGTTATCGAGGTTTTTGGATATGCGAGAAATGCGGCCGGGCGTCTACGGAGGAGCCTCCAGCGGGACCGCACCGTCGTCCGTATACGATTGAATTCTCGTTTAGCCAGCCGAGGGCTCACCGACAGTGTGACGGGCAAATCTACAACGTGTTTCTCGGCCACGTATTCACGACTGACTTACTGCTGCTGCGCATCTCGATTGCGCCGCCGATTGTGACGAACACGGCGGACCCCATTGTACTTCGCACGCTCGAAGATGGCCTTTATTCCATCGCGGAAGCGTTGCGCCTTTCCGCGAGCCGTCATCCCCAACTGGACCTCGACCCGGCGGAGTTCGGGGCAAGCTTTCGCATAGTTCCTCAACCGGGTAACCGTGAGCTTTACCTCGATCTATACCTTTACGATACGCTAGCAGGGGGCGCCGGCTACGCGGAACTGGCAGGCGAGTATCTCGCTGACATCCTTCGCGCAGCGCTGACGCTTCTTGAGGAATGCCCAGAGCATTGCGATCGTTCATGTGAGAGTTGTCTGCGGCACTACCACAATCAACACCTGCGGGATCGACTGGACCGGCGTGTTGGGGCGCAGTTGCTCCGTTATGCCACCCGCGGCGAATTGCCAAGTGAGCAGTCGGTCGAACGCCAAGCGACAGCTCTAGATGCCTTAAAGCGTTTGTTGGAACTCGATGGTTATACGTGTGAGAGCGTTGCGGCCACGAAGGAAGGGCCAATTCCGCTGATGGTGCAGCGTGGCAGTCAACGCGTTGCTGTCGGTGTGAAATCAAGCTTGTTGCATGCGACGTGGGACGGTCACTCGTTGCAACGAGTGAGCGCGCGCGGTGGACCCAGCTATGCAATCCTAAATGATTATATTTTGCGCCGTAACCTTCCCGACGAACACCAACTCATTCGCGATCTGTTTGAGCGCTAATCAAGTAAGATACGGCGCCGCTTGGGCAGGTGGACGGAGTCTGCCTACGCAAACAGGCTTGGATATTGTATGACATTGCCCGGTGCGAGCGCCGTGGGCAGCGCGAGAAAGAGGAGATCGAGGCGGCCATCTACGGCAACTATTCCCCCTCTCGTTCGCCGATAATCACTCCGACACTGCAATTAACCAGCTGCGGATGGCCATCGAAATTCGCCTCCTACGAGGCTTCGGAGTTGCTGCCAGGGTCACGCTTGCGGGTGCGGTCGTTCCCCTGGCGCTCTCTGAGATCTTGGAGGCCATTGCGCCGCGAAAAAGCGACATCACGTTCGGCGTGCCGTTTGAACACATCGAACGTCTTTACAGATGGTCGAACATTTATATGCATTCGGGCTTTAAACAATATACGTGGTCGCAGATTTATGGGCTTCACTATTTACGTCCATTCCTTTTGGGCAGTGGGACGAACACATATGATGGAATTATCACGAGATCCGGGATCGTGAAGCAGGTGCAGTGCAGTCGGCGGTCGAAGGACGGATCGACAAGCGGAATCATGACCCTCTTGTGAATGCTCCTGCTGACTGCGATCTTGTTTTGATTCGTTGATTGTCCTTGTGTCGGGCCGGCCCTCTGTCGGCGAATCCAAACCTAAAAGCAGCGCACGACGCTCCAACAGTTTGCAGCACAACGTTCCCGCGGCAACATCTCGATCTTTCGTCGCTCGCTCGAAGAACGGCGCCATGAGCCCGTCGATCCTCGCAAGGTCGAGCTTCACGGCCTTCAACCGCATTGCGTTGTCAATCTCGAAATCAAGCCACAGATGCGCCACCAATCCGCTCTTCCAGCATCGCATCATCGCGGTCATCTGGGCCCATGTAATCGACCTTTCCGCCGTTCGAGCGCCTTCACGGTACCACGAACCATCTCGGCAATCACGCGCTCCGCCGCCGCTAACTCGGCGACCGTGCGAGCCCAATAGTCCGGGCGCCAATACGGTGGCCGCGGCGGCTGCGGCGACAACAGCCCCGGTGCGGCGCCAAGCTTACGCCGGAGCTTCGCAGCACGAGCTATCGCCCGCGGCGTGTGTCGTGAGCGATAGTCGAGGCCGAAGCAGCACCGACACGCAAGCTCGCCGTCGAGGATGTACAAGTGCTGGCGCAAGGCCGAACACTTCGGACAACACCAGTAGCTCTGCATGCCGCCGAGGTGGCGCTCCTGGCGAACGACCTCGACCACTCGCTCGACCTCGCCGACGCGCAATCTCAGCACCTCGCGCGCGAGAGGGCCGAAAGGCGGCTCACCAGAACCGTGCCCCAGAAGTATCCAGCGCTGTAGCGAGTAGAGCGGTATCATCGCTTATAAGACCAAAGACGGCCTCGACGCCCGTCGCCACAATATCCTCCGCGAGCAGTTGGTAGAGGGGGGACTTGCCGGACCTCTGAGCGCCTGCAGCCCTCTCCATCTCACTCTCCCGTCGCGTTGCTTTTCGTGGTTACAGTATTCCTAATCGCGCAATTGGCGGTGGTAGTCTATGATCCATATCCGGGACCGTCCGTTGCGCTCGATGTGTGCGCCTGTCCGCAATTCATGCCGGTCAAGCAGAAGTCGGTGCGGGAGCCATCCGGAACATGCGCGGTCTAGGTAATTGGGTTGACATGAGTCACGATTACGCACATTCGCTCAACCCCGCGTCGGCCCGCCAGCACCCGCCACTTCGGCGCCGCCTGCCGATGCCGGCGTACGAGCCTCCCCCGAAATATTCCGAATTCCTGCAGCGCATGCTAGTGCGGGCTCGGGAATCGCTGGGCGAGGAATTCCGTGGTATCACGGCTGACGGAATCGTCCGCCCAGGGCTGTTCCCCGTGCGCAAGACCGGGGTATCACTCGAACCCATTTTGGGCGCGGCGCGCGATTTCCTGGCGACGCTCGATTTGCGACAGCAGCGTGTGGTCTCGTTCAATATCCAGAGCGACGTATGGCGTTCATGGTCCAATGTGCATCCATTCCTCATGCGTCACGGCTTGGGGCTCCACGAGCTTACTGCCGCGCAACGCGAGGCCGCACTCGCGTTAGTGAGCAGCGCGCTGAGTGCCAGCGGATTCGAGACCGCACGCAACGTCATGAAGCTGAACGAGCATGCTTGCGAGCT
>Ga0306923_10000573_pt1 | contig 29256 bp, 29 predicted proteins | sample sta12Can44000108_FD_203841 | JGI IMG/M metagenome (GOLD analysis project Ga0306923, IMG submission 203841) | Lab enrichment of tropical soil microbial communities from Luquillo Experimental Forest, Puerto Rico - statanox.12C.anox.44.000.108 (v2)... | ecosystem: Environmental > Terrestrial >... | reverse complement strand
CTGATAGGTCTTCACCTCGCCGCGGTACACCTTCTCCAGGACCTCGTCCGGCCGCAGCCCTCCCGAGAACGCGTATTCACCCGCCCGGAGGGGTCGGGGATCGCGCTTCCACCAGCGCAGCCAGCGCCAGGCGAGGCGCTCGTCCGACAACGCGCCCCCGCGCGCGAGCAGGCGGACGACCTGGTGCGGCCCCGCGCCGGAGGGGATCTCGACGACCTTCTCCTCCTCGGACCCGTACGGCGTGTCGCGGAAGCGGAGCAGCGCCCGGGCCTGCGTCACCGCGACGGCGGCCGCGAGGGCGAGCGCGATCGCGAGGAGGGCGCCGGCGATTCGGAGTGCCTTCATCGCTTCTGCTCCTCGAGCCAGCCCTGCAGGATGACGGCCGCCGCCTCGGCGTCGATGACGGCGCGCTGCGCGCGCGCGTCCACGCCTCGCTCGCGCAGCCTGACCTCCGCCTCGAAGGTGGAAAGCCGCTCGTCGAAGAGCTCCACCGGCAGCGCCAGCTCCTCCGCCATCTTCCGCGCGAAGGCGCGCGCCAGGCGGGCGGATCCGCCCTCCGTCCCGTCCATGTTGAGCGGGAGGCCCACCACCGCGCGCGACACCTCCCACTCGGCCACGATGTGGCGCAACCGCTCCAGATCGGCGGCGTCCCCGCGCCGCTCCACCGTCTCGAGCGGTCGCGCGGTCCGCAGCACGTCGTCCGCGAGCGCAAGGCCGATGCGGGCGCGGCCGAGGTCGAGGCCGAGATAGCGCACCGCCCGAATCTACGCCGAGCGGCCGCTCCGTCCAACCGTCCGGCCCGCGGCCGGGGGGTCGCGGCACGTCCACGGGCACGCCCGCAAAGGCCCGAAACCACGGCCGCCCGCGCTGGCACGGAATGCGCTGTGCGCGAAGGTCGCAGGAGAACTCCTTCGAGCGAGGCAGGACACATGGCGATCGTGGACGTGAGCGGCGGCAGCGCCGCCCCGGGGAGGAGCCTCGTCGAGCCGGAGGTCGCGTCGGCGCAGCTCCGCGACGCGGGCGCGCTCGGCCTGGCGCGCCTCGACGGGGCCGCGATCTCCGGCGTCGGGGTGGCGCAGTCGCGGGTGGCGGGCGCACCGGCCTATCTGGCCATGCCTGCCAGCACCGGGTACACGCCGGCCGCCCTCGACTTCGCCCCCGCGGAGCGGGGATACGCGGCAGGAGGCGAGAAGTTGGCCGCCTCGACGGCGAGCACGACCCAGGCGGCGGCCAGAAAGACGACGACCACCAAGGCAAAGACCACGAGCAAGGCGAGTACGACCAAGTCGTCTTCCTCGGCGAAGTCGACGAAGACGACCCCGAAGACGGCGTCGGCCGAGCTCGCCTTCCTCGACGATCCGCGCCTGAGCATCGAGGACAAGCTCTTCCAGTTCATGGCGCTCATGCAGCAGAAGGGCGATCGCGAGCTCACCGACGCGATGAAGTCGTACGAGGGGAAGAAGACCGCCGCCGCGAAGACGACGAAGAGCACGTCCGCGGGGGGCTCGACCGGTTCCACCGGCTCGGCGCAGCAGAAGAGCTCCGGCGGCGGGGGAGGGCTGTTCGGGGCGCTCGGCGACGCGCTCGGCGGGATCGCGAAGACGGTGGTGAGCGGAGCGGAGTCGCTGGCGAAGGACCTCGGCGGCCCGCTCCTCGCCGCGGGATGCACAGCGGTCGGGCTGCCGTTCCTGGCGCCGGTGGCGCTGGAGATCGGCGGTCCGCTCGCCAGGAGCGCGGTGAGCGGGCTCGCCTCCGCGGTCGGCGTCGACGAGCTGGGGGGCGGCGCGGCGAGGACGAGCGCGTCCAAGTCGAGCGCCTCGTCCTCGACATCCTCGACCGCCTCGAAGTCGGCCAGCAGCGCGACGAGCGCCGCGGGCGATGAGGAGTTCGACGAGAAGCTCGAGATGATGAAGCTGCAACGGCTGGTGGAGAAGCAGGAGACGATGTTCGCCGCGCTCTCGAACGTCCTCAAGTCGTTGCACGAGAGCCAGATGGTCGCCGTGAACAACATCCGCTGACGCTGACCGGAGGGCGCCGTGATCACGATCGACGAGGTGGCGAGCGGGACGACGCTGGCCGAGGCCCAGGGGATGACGGAGGAGCTGGGGCGCGCCGCGGCTCGGGTGGCGGGAGAGGAGCTGGAGGTGGGGCACCTCCAGACCGCTCGCCAGATCCTGGAAGGCCTCGCCGTCACGAACCCGTACGACCCGGCCCCCTGGGCCATGCTGGCGCTCGTGGCGCGGCGGCGCGGCCGGCTCCTCGCCGCGCGCGTCTGCGCCGAGACGGCCTACCGGCTCGCGCCCGAGGACGCGCAGGTCCGGCTCGTGCGCGCCGAGGTCCTCCTCTGCGATCCCGCGGACCGGGAGCGGGCGCGAGCCGAGCTCGCTGCGATCGCCGGCGCCAAGTGCGGTGAGCGCGTCGCGGCGCGGGCGCGCGCGCTCCTCGCCGCGCTCGGTTGAGGGCCGTTCGATGGCGAGCCGAAGCGAGCGCAGACCGGCTATGCTGCCGGCCCGTGTCGTCCACCGTACGGTTCCTCGTCATCTGCCTCGCTGGTGCCGCCGGGACCGGCGCGCGCTTCCTCGTCTCGACCGGTCTCCTGCGCTGGCTCGGCCCCGCTTTCCCGAGCGGCACGCTCGCCGTCAACATCGTCGGGTCCTGCCTGCTCGGCGTCGTCATGGAGCTGGCGCTGCGCGGGGCGATCGCGCCCGACGTGAGGGTCATCCTCGCCGCGGGGGTCATGGGCGGCTTCACGACCTATTCCTCCTTCAACTACGAGGCGCTTTCGTACTTTCAGCGCGGTGCGTGGGCACTCGGGGGTGGTTATGTCCTCGCCACCGGGGTGGGGTGCCTCGCGGCCGGAGCGCTCGGCGCCGCCGCGGGGCGGTGGCTCGTCGCCGGTTGAGCGGCCCCGTTGCGCTCACCCAAAGCTTGACGCTTGACGGTCGCGGGACACTCGGGGATATTCCGCGCGCGGTAAAGGCGCGCGAAGGAGAGCGATGAGCGAGAAGGAAGCGGGAATCGAGGTGCAGGGCACGGTCGAGGAGGCGCTCGCCGGCGGCATGTACCGCGTCAAGGTCGACCAGGGCCCGACGGTTCTCGCCTACGCATCGGGGAAGATGAAGAAGTTCCACATCCGCATCATCCCCGGCGACCGCGTCAAGCTCGAGCTCTCCCCGTACGATCTCACGCGCGGCCGCATCACCTACCGCGACAAGTAGGCGCCCCGGCGGTCCGGGATGGCGCCCCCCCGCAAGCACTGGCTGGATCGGCAGCGCGGCCTCGCCGTGCTCCTCATGGTCGAGGTGCACACCGTCGACGCCTGGCTCGCGCCACGAACCGGCGAAGGCCCCCTGCGCGACGTCCTCCTCATGCTGGGCGGCTTCGCCGCGCCTGCCTTCCTGTTCATGGCCGGGCTGTCGCAGGTGCTCGGAGACGCGGCGCTCGCGGCCCGTGGGGCAGCTCCCGGCGGGCGCCGGCGGCGAGCGCTCCTTCGCGCGGCGTGGCTGCTCGGGGTCGCCTACGCGTTCAGGCTGGCCGAGTACGTCCTCGGCGGCGCCTGGCGCGTCCCCGGTGGCTGGCGTGACCTCCTCAGGGTCGACATCCTCAACGTGCTCGCGGTCGCGCTCGCCCTCGGCGCGGTCCTCCTCATCGGCCGCCCGCGCCGCCTCCGCCTTGGCCTGGCTCTGCTCGCCGCCGCGGCCGTCGTCCTCTGCACGCCGCCCGCGGCGGCCTGGGTGCACCCGCCGAGCCGGCTGCTCGACTACCTGTACGCGACCTATCCCCGCGCCAACTTCTCGCTGCTCAACTGGGTGGGGTTCTTCTTCGCCGGCGCCGCGGTCGGGTCGCTCGTCGTGGAGCGCGACCGGCCCGGCCTGCTGCTCGCCTCCGGCGCCGCGCTGGCCGTGGCCGGGTGGGTGGCCCACGAGCTGCCCCCCTTCTACGCCTACCAGGACTTCTGGCACACGGCGCCGGCGTGGTTCGCGCTGCGACTCGCGGGCGTACTGGCGCTCACGGCGTTGCTGCAGCTCGCGCCGGCTCGGGAGCGCGGGCTCGGGTGGCTCTCCACCCTGGGGCGCCACTCGCTCCTGGGGTACGTGGCGTCCGTCGAGCTCACCTACGGGTTCGCCAGCCACCCTTTCCACGGCGCGCTCTCGATGAACAGCGTGCTGCTCGGCATCGCAGCCATGAGCGCCGTGACGTGGGGCCTCGCCGCGGCGGCGGACCGCCTCGCGAGGCGGCGGCGCGGCGGAAGTGGCGCCGCCGTCCCAGGCACCGCGAGCCCCGCGTAGTAGGCTGGCGCCTAGTGCCGCTCCGCAAAGATGACGAGCCCGTGCACCAAACGTGTGCTCCGCGGCACTTCGCGGGGAAGGCTCCGTGCCTTGCAGGAAGCGGCAAGGCACAGGCCCTCCCCGCGGGCCCTACCGGGGGAGGCGGGGCGCCGCCTCCCCCGAACCCCCCACCCGCGTGGCGCGCGACCGCCGGGCTCGTATCTTCCGACGCGCGCCACTAGCCGGTCGGTTTGCCGCGCGTCGCGAGCGCGGCGAGCCCCTCGCGTGGCTCCGTCTCACCGCTCGAGGCCTCGGCGTTGCGCAGGCAGATGCGGAAGAGGGCGCCACCTCCGGGCGCCGGTTCGTGCTCGATCGACCCGCCCGACGCGGCCACGTTCTCGCGCGAGAGCGCGAGGCCGAGCCCGGTCCCGCGGTCTCCCTTGGTCGTGAAGAACGGCTCGAACAGACGTTCGGCCGCCTCCGGGCTCAGGCCCGGGCCCGAGTCCACGACCTCGATCGCGACCATCTCGCCTGCCGCGCGCGCACGGACACGGATCCGGCGATCGGCCTGACCGCCGTCCGCCTGGAGCGCGTCGGCGGCGTTCACCAGGAGATTCAGCACCGCCTGTGCCACGCGGCGCGCGTGTGCGTGGACGGAAGGGAGCCCGGGCTCCACCTCCACGGCGATGTCGACGTCGCGGAGCCGCCTCGAGGCGAGCCGGAACGCCACGTCGATGAGCTCCTGGACCGCGCATGGGCCGGGCGCCTCGCGGTCGTCACGCGCGAACGCCTGCAGGTCGGCGACGACGCGCGTGATGTGCTCCAGGCCGACGGAGGTGTCGGCGAGGACCCTGCGCGCCTCCTCGGGGGCACGGCAACTCGCCGAGAGGGCCTCGGAGAGCCACTCGATGTTCCCCTTCACGTAGGCGAGCGGGTTGTTGATCTCGTGGGCGATCTCGGCGGCGAGGCGGCCGAGGGTGGCAAGCTTCTCGGCGGTGGCACGCCGCCGCTCCGACCGCGCCAGCTGCTCGGCGGCCCACGCCCGGGCCCGCTCGCTTGCGACCTCGGTCGCCCAGGATCGCGCGAAGAGCACGGTGCCCCACACCGCGAGGCCGCCGGCCGCGGCCTCCATGAGGACCCAGGTGACGACGTGGAGGGGCCCGTGCCCGCTGCGCAGCAGCAGGGTCGCGCCCCCCGCGCCTGCGACGACCGTCGCGAGCGCGGCGCCAGAAGGGAGGTCCGGCGCGACCACCATCGCGGCGAGCGGGAGCGGGAGGAGGAACTGGAAGTACGGGCCGTCCGCGCCCCCGGTGACCGTCGCGATGGCGACGAGGGCCGCGCCGCTGACCAGGCCGACGAGCCGCCCCGCGAAGGCGGCCAGGCGCGGCCGCTCGGGCCGCTGCGTGGGGACGATGGCGAGGAGGACCGCCACCCACCCGAGCCGCACGAGCACCGCCCGGTGGCCCCCCGTCGCCTGGGCCAGATCGAGCGGCACGAAGGCGAGCACGACCAACGTGGCGGTCGCGATGGCGTGCCGGCGATGCGTCATGAGGCGGGCCAGGCCGAGAGGGCGGTTCGCGGGGGCGCACGGCATCGCCAGGGATACCTACCACGAACGAGGACCCGCGTTGCGAGTGGATCGTTCACTGTACGGCGACATGGTTCACTGACCGGCAAATGTCAGCGGCGCGTGCCACGCTTCGTAGAGCTGCTCGTCATCGAGCGCGTCCGCCGCCCGCATCTTGACGAGCAGTGAATGAACGCGCTCCTCCCACCGCTCGGTGAGACCGCCGCGCCGCCGGTAGAGGTCGTAGCGGGCGGGGTTCGGCAAGACCGTGGCGAGGAAGGCGGCCTCCTTCGGCGACAGATCGCGCGCGTCCTTCCCGAACCAGTGGGACGCGGCCTCTCCGAGGCCGTGGAGGCCCCCTGGACCCCATTCGACCGCGTTGAGGTAGATCTCGAGGATGCGCCTCTTCGGAAGCGAGCTCTCCAGCGCGAGCGCGGTGAGGGCCTCGCGGAGCTTGCGCGCGAGCGTCCGATCCGGCGACAGGAACAAGTTCTTCGCCAGCTGCTGGGTCAAGGTCGAGGCGCCGCGGAGGCGCCGCCCGCCGGTGCGGGCGAGCGCCTCCTGGATCTCCCTGACGTCGAACCCGTGGTGCGCGAAGAAGCCGGCGTCCTCGCTCAGCACGACCGCGCGCCCGACGTAGGGGGGGAGCGCGGCGAGCGGGACGAAGGCGGGATTCCGCGGGCCCACCACTACCTCGCGCTCGCCCCCGCCCGGCAGGGGGGCCCGAAACGCGAACGGCCCCTCGAGGGCGAGACGCTGCGTGGCGGCCGGGCGGAGCCCGCGCAGATCGACGTCGCCCTCGAGCCGCCACGCGGACGGGCGCCGCGCCGGCCCATCGAAGGCGAACCGCCCCACGAGCGTGCCCTCGAGCTGGGGCACCTCTGCCGGCGGGTGGAGCGTGGGCGGGAGCGCCTCCAGCGCCGCCGCCCAGTCGACGCTGGCGCCCCGGATCGCGAGCTGGACCCTCGCCTCGGGACGGAAGCGGAGGGCGGCCTCGAGCTCGGCGCCGGCGCGGCCGCTCGCCCCGAGATCGATCCGGGCGCGCTCGAGCGCGAGCCGACGCTCCGCCGGGTCCCAGCGCAGGGTGCCGGCGAGGCGCCCGCTCCACGGCCCGATGGGCTCCGCCGCGAGCCTCGCCCACCGCACATCGACCCCGCGCAACCGGGCGTCGATCGCCGCCGAGATGTACTCGTCGCGCGCGAGCCGCGGGACGTCCACGTCGAGGTCGACCTCGCCCCCTCCCACCGACCACGGAAGCCTGGCGCGGACCGCGGCCGGCCATGCTTCGGGGCCGGCGCCGCGCACCTTGGCCGCCAGCGAAGGCTGGCCCGCGCCCCATCGCACGTCGAGCTCGCCGTCGCCTCCGCCTGGGAGCCGGAGCTCGACCCGGGCGCGGTGGCGGCCGCCGTCGCGCGTCACGGCGGCCCGGCCGGACAGCGGCCCCGCCTCGATGACGAGAGCGCGCGGCCCTCGCGCGAGCGCCACCCGGACGCGCAGGTCGCGCAGTGTGACCTCCGGCGGAGTGGCGCGCTGCGCCACGGAAGATCCTGCCCGCGGAGTCGTGGCGAGGTCGGCCAGGTCCTCCAAGGCCTGGCCGCGCACGCCGGCGTCGACGACCACGCGCTCGAGGCGCACCGACCCTGCCTCGAGACGGGCGGCGAGGAGCGCGGCCAGCCGCGGCCTCACGACCACGCGGCCGACGGTGACCGCCGGCGGCGCGCCTGCCGCCCGCGCCGGCACCACCACCGGTCCGAAGACGAGCTGGAGCGTCGGACTCAGGCGCGCCTCGCCGATGAGCCGTGCCCCGGGGAGGCGCGCGGCGAGGGTCTCCGCGACGCGCGCGCGCAGTTCCGCGCGGGCGCGGCCGGTCTGCGCCGCCGCCCAGAGCGACGACGCGAGCGCCGCGACGATCGCGACCACGATGGCTGTGGCGCGGAGGACGCGCGGCCTCGCGCGCCCCGGAGGCGTGGTCGCCGGGGGTGGTGTCGAGGGTGGAGACGGAACGGGGACGGAGTACAAGGCCGCGTATCCTGGCCCTAGCCGAACGGGGGGTCAACGGCGGCCCCGGCGGGCCGTTGCACCCGCCGCGCGGGCAGGCCGGGAGGGGTCCATGCGTTAGAATGCGGAAGGAACCTTGAGCTACCTCGGTCCAAGTCTCCGCCGGCGCCCCCGGCGCCAGCGCCCCGGCTTCCGCGTCCTCGCGGCGGTGCTCGTTTCCCTGCTCGCCAACGCGGTAGGGCTGCTGCTCGTCCGAACCTCGAGCGTCATGGTGCCCACTCGCACGGCGGGACCTCAGCGGGCGGTCGAGCTGGCCCCGCTCTCCTCGGCCCAGTGGGAGGCGAACCGGCGCTCGACGAGCGGGCCGTCCGCATCGCGCCCCGCCCCGCCAGCGCTCGCCGTCGTCCCCGCACCCCCTCCGCCGCCCCCGCGCTCCGCGCCGGGGCAGGTGGTCGACGTGGCGCCCTCGAAGAACACCACGCCGCCCAAGGACAGCCGGTTCGTCTCGGAGCACGACAGCACCGTCGAGAAGGAGACGCGGTCTCGCCACGCCGCGGCGGGCTACCAGAACACGCTCCCCAAGCCGTCGCAGCCGAATCCGAGCCAGCCTCCGCCGCCGGAGGTTCGGCAGCAGGCGCGCAACGAGGCCGGTGGCGGACGCGCCGGGTCGCACGCCGCGACGCCGCCCGGCGCTGGGAAGCCGGCCGGCGGCCGCCCGAGCGTGCCCGATCTGCCAGGCCACCAGCGCCTGGCGCTGCGCCTCGACCCGCGCGGCGATCTCCAGCTCCACGACCCGCGACTGCCGTCCCATGGACAGAACACGCCGTTCTCGCCGCCCGGCGCGCAGTCGAACGCCGGGGAGGCCGGTCGCGGGAACGAGGGGCCAGGCGAAGGCGCGGGCAAGGGCGCGCCGCTGCAGCTCCGGCCGAGCGCCAGCAACTACGACCACCTCTCCGGAGGACCCGCCCCCGACAAGCTCGAAGGCGTCGAGGAGGGGGAGGGCACGTACCTCAACACGCGCGAGTGGAAGTACGCGAGCTACTTCAACCGCATCAAGCAGGCGGTGGCCATGCAGTGGCGGCCCACCGACAGCCTCCGCTCGCGTGATCCGACCGGCGAGCGGTTCGCCTACAAGGATCGCGTCACGGTGGTTTCGGTGACGCTCGACGCCGCCGGCGCTCTCAAGGACGTCCAGGTCCAGCGCTCGAGCGGGGTGGACTTCCTCGACGCGACCGCGCTCGACGCGTTCCGAAAGGCGCAGCCGTTCGTCAACCCGCCGCGCGGCCTCGCCAACGACCGCGGCGAGATCCCGTTCGTCTTCGGCTTCTACCTCGAGGTCGGCTCGGGCCTGCACATCTTCCGGGGGGCGGCGCCGCCCTAGGCTGGCGGCCGCCGCGCTCGCCGGCGTCCCGATCGCTATCCGACCTGCATCCCCGGCCGCCAGCGCAGGACCGGCTTGCGAGCGGCGCGCGTCTCGTCGAGGCGCGCTCTCACCGGATTCCGGGGCGCCGCCTTGACGCCCTCGGGATCGCGCCTGGCCTGCTCCGCGACCTGGCGCATGCCCTCGATGAAGCGGTCGAGCGTCTCTTTCGTCTCCGTCTCGGTGGGCTCGATCATGAGCGCGCCGTGCACGACCAGCGGGAAGTAGACCGTCGGCGGGTGGAACCCGTGGTCGATGAGCCGCTTGGCGACGTCCATCGTGGTGACGCCGGTCGGCTTGAGGTTCTTGTCGGTGAAGACCACCTCGTGCAGCGAGTCGGTCTCGTACGGCAGATCGTACACGTCCTTCAGCTTCGCCCGGACGTAGTTCGCGTTCAGCACGGCGAGCCGTCCGGTGGCGGCGAGGCCCTCCGGGCCGTACTCGCGGATGAGCGCCAGCGCCCGCACGAACATGCCGAAGTTGCCGTGGAACTCGCGGACCCGGCCGATGCTCTGCGGGCGCTCGGCGGGGTCCGTCACCAGCCGGTAGCCCGCGCCTTCCTTCACCACGATGGGCAACGGGAGGAAGGGGACGAGCTCCTCCGAGACGGCGACCGGACCGGAGCCCGGACCGCCGCCGCCGTGCGGCGTCGCGAAGGTCTTGTGCAGGTTGAACTGCATCACGTCGAAGCCCATGTCGCCGGGCCGCGCCACCCCGAGCAGCGCGTTGAGGTTGGCGCCGTCGCCGTACACCAGGCCACCCTTGGCGTGCACGATCTCCGCGATTTCGGCGATGTGCGACTCGAAGACGCCGAGCGTGTTGGGGTTCGTGATCATGATGGCCGCGACGTCCTCGCCCATCGCCGCCCGCACCGTCTCGGGATGGAGCCGGCCGTCGGGGCCGCTCGCCAGCTGCACCACCTCGTAGCCGTTGAGCGCGCTCGTGGCGGGGTTCGTCCCGTGCGCGGTGTCGGGGATGAGCACCTTGCGCCGCGCGTTGCCGCGCGCGACGTGCCAGGCGCGGATCATCATCACGCCGGCGAGCTCGCCCTGGGCGCCAGCGGCGGGGGCGAGCGTGGTCGCGGCGAAGCCGGAGATCTCGGTGAGCGCCCGCTCGAGCTCGTACATGAGCGCGAGCGAGCCCTGCGCCATCTCCTCGGGGAGGAGCGGGTGCGCGTTCGCGAAGCCGGGGAGCCGCGCGAGGGCCTCCGAGGACTTCGGGTTGTACTTCATGGTGCACGAGCCGAGCGGGTAGAAGCCGGTGTCGATGCCGTGGTTCCACGCGCTGAGCCGGGTGAAGTGGCGCACCACCTCCAGCTCGGAGACGGCAGGCAGCTCGCCGATCTCGCCGCGCAGCAGCTCCGCCGGGAGCTCACGTGCCGGGTCGAAGTCGCCGCTCGGGCGAGGCAGCGACACGCCGCAGCGCTCGCCGGCCGAGCCGCGCTCGAAGAGCAGCTTCTCCTCGTAGGCGATTCCGCGCGTCGCGCCCCCGGCGCCGACGTCCGGCCGGGGACCGGCCTGCGCCCCCGCCGCCTGCTCCATGCTCGGCTTCCATCCGGTCGGGTTGCTCATCGGTTCTCCACGGTGCGCCGAGCGGTCTCGAACGTGGCGGCCATCAGCCCCTCACCTCGCGCGCGAAGAGCTCGATGAGCTCCGGGGAGTGCAGCTCGGTGGCGACGCACAGGAGTGCGCCCTTCACCTTCGGATCCGCGCCGTACCAGCGGGCGAGCGGGACGCCCGCCGCGAGGCCCTTCTTCGCAAGCCGCGCCACGACCGCCTCGGGGTCGCCCACCTCGAACGCCATCTCGTTGAAGGCGGGGGCCGAGAACACGGGCGCGAAGCCGGCCCGCTGCATGGCGGCGCGCAGGTGGCGCGCGCGGTCGAAGTTGAGGCGGGCGAGGTCGGCGAGCCCCCGGCGGCCGAGGAGCGCCAGGTGGATGGTCGAGGCGAGCGCGCAGAGGCCGGCGTTGGTGCAGATGTTGGACGTCGCCTTCTCGCGCCGGATGTGCTGCTCGCGCGTCGAGAGGGTGAGCACGAACCCGCGGCGCCCCTCCTTGTCGACGGTCGCGCCGCAGACCCGGCCCGGCATCTGCCGGATGTTCGCCTCGCGGGTGGCGAAGAACCCGGGCGCGGGCCCGCCGAACTGGAGCGGGTTGCCGAAGCTCTGGAACGTGCCGACCGCCACGTCGGCGCCGAGCTCTCCCGGCCCGCGCAGGAGCCCGAGCGCCACGGCCTCGGTGGTGACCGTGACCGTGAGCGCGCCGGCTTGCTTCGCCAGCGCCGCCGTCTGGGCCACGTCCTCGACCACGCCGAAGAAGTTGGGGTAGCCGAGGATGACCGCCGCCGTGGAGGCGTCCACCGCCCGGCCGAGGGCGGCGAGGTCCGTGCGGCCGTCGTCGGCGTGCGGGATTAGCACCAGCTCGTCGCCGGTCGACGCGAGGTAGGTGGCGAGCACGCGCCGGTACTCGGGGTGGACGGCGTCGGAGACGGCGATCTTCCTCCGGCCGGTCAGGCGCGTCGCCATGAGCGCCGCCTCCGCGGTGGCGGAGGCCCCGTCGTACATCGAGGCGTTCGCCACTTCCATGCCGGTGAGGAGGCACACGTACGTCTGCCACTCGAAGAGGGCCTGGAGCGTGCCCTGCGAGACCTCGGGCTGGTACGGCGTGTACGCGGTGAAGAACTCGCCCCGGAGGAGGAGCTGATCCACGACGGGCGGCACGTGGTGGGGGTAGGCGCCGGCCCCGATGAAGGGCGGGTGGGCGACCTCGTTCCGGTCCGCCAGCCGCCGCATGTCGGCGAACAGCGCGATCTCGTCCTGCGCCGGCGCGACCGCGAGCGGCCGCTTCAGCCGGAGCTGCGCCGGGATGGAGCGGAAGAGATCGTCGAGGCTGTTCGCCCCGACCGCCGACAGCATCTCGCGGATCTCTTCCGGCGTATGCGGGTGATAACGCACGGTATGTGCTCCACTGCCCTGCGAGGTCCGTGGCACCGCGAGGCGGTACCGGCGCGGCAGGGCGAATCGGGACGTGGGACGAGCCGCTGCGGGTCCGCTACTCCGACTCCTCTTGCAGGAACTTCTGATACCCGGCGGCGTCGAGCAGCGACTCGACCTCCTTCGGGTCGGAGAGCTCGACCTGGATCATCCAGCCCTCCTCGTACGGATCCTCGTTGATGCTCTCGGGCGCGTCGGAGAGCGGGTCGTTCACCTCGACCACCTTGCCGCTCACGGGCGCGAAGAGCTCCGAGACGGCCTTGGTCGACTCGACCACGCCGAACGACTCGCCCTTCTTCACCGGATCCCCGACCTCCGGGAACTCGACGTAGACGATGTCGCCGAGCTGGTCCTGGGCATGATCCGTGATGCCGATCACCGCCCGGTTGCCCTTGAGGCGGCACCACTCGTGCTCCTTCGTGTACTTCAGATCCTCGGGGACGTTCATGGCGTTCTCCTCACTGAGCGCGCGGCTTCCTGACGTAGAAAGGCGTCTTCACCACCTTGGCGGCCGCGGGCCGGCCGCGGATCTCGACCGCGAAGGTGGAGCCCTCCGCCGCGAGCGCGGGCGGGACGTAGGCGAGCCCGATGGCGGTGCCGAGGGTGGGGGACTTCGTCCCGCTGGTGACGACTCCGACCGGCTTCCCGTCCTGCAGGACCGGGTAGCCGTGGCGCGGGATCCCGGGCTCGGTCAGCACGAACCCGACCAGCTTGCGGGAGAGGCCGGCTTCCTTCTGCTCCAGCAGCGCCTGCCGACCCACGAAATCGCTCTTGTCGAGCTTCACCACCCAGGCCAGCCCCGCCTCGAGCGGCGTCGAGCCGTCGTCCATGTCCTGTCCGTAGAGGCGGTACGCCATCTCGAGGCGGAGCGAGTCGCGCGCGCCCAGCCCGCACGGGAGGATGCCCTCGCCCTGGCCGGCCTGCATGAGCGCGGCCCACAGGCTCGGCCCGGCGTCGGAGGCGCAGAAGAGCTCAAACCCGTCCTCCCCGGTGTAGCCGGTGCGCGCCACGATACAGCGGATGCCGGCGACGTCACCTTCCGTGAATCGGTACGTCCCCACCGAGGAGAGCCGGACGCTGGTGAGCTTCTGCAGGACGTCGGCTGCGAGCGGCCCCTGGAGCGCGAGCTGCGCCCACGCGTCGGACTCGTTCGTCACCTCGGCCCCGAAGGCGTGGCCGTGGAGCCAGTCGAAGTCCTTCTGGCGGTTCGCGGCGTTCACGCAGACGAGCAGGTCATCCGCCGAGCGGCGGTAGACCACGACGTCGTCCACGATCCCGCCGCTCTCGCGGCACAGGGCTCCGTACTGCGCCTGCCCGTCCAGGCAGCGCGACAGGTCGTTCGTGAAGAGGTGCTGCAGCGACGCGAGCGCCTTCGGGCCGCGGAAGACGACCTCGCCCATGTGCGAGACGTCGAAGAGGCCTACCCGCTCACGTATGGCCTGGTGCTCGGCCAGGATGCCCTCATACTGCACCGGCATGTCCCAGCCGGCGAACTCGACGATCCGCGCTCCTGCGCGGACGTGGACGTCATGAAGCGGCGTGCGCTGGGGCATGGTGACATCCGGCGAAGGGGGGATGAGTGGCCGCATCATAGCGACGCAGTCCTCGAATTCAACAGCGCTCGCACAGGGTTGTTCGGAAAGGTCAGTGAGCCGGACAGGTCACCGGCTCGCACCGGCCCGGAAAGGAGGCCTGACAGCAGTGGAGAGGCGCGCCCTCGACCGAGGCGAAGCGCGCCGCCCAGCCTCGCGCGGAGACCTCGATCGTGAGGTACCCCCAGGCGGTGGACGCGAACAGGAGCTGCGCGCCCGGGGCAGAGACCTTCTCGAACCGCTCGCGCGGGCGGCCTCGGCTCGCGTTCCCCGAGACGAGCACGTCGTAACCCGCGGCGGCGCGGAGGTGCTGGAGGTCGTGGTCGTGCCCGCAGAGCCAGGCCGCGATGGCGCCGCCGGCCGCCTCCTCGAGCCGGCGCACGCGCGCGCGGTAGGCCGCGTCGGCCTCCGCGCGGTGCTGGCCGGCGGTGGCGGCGGGGTGGTGCGCGACGACGAAGCACGGGCGCTCGCGGCAGCCCTCGGCTGCGGCGCGCAGGAACGCGAGCTCGCCCTCGAGCGTGAAGCCGCCGTAGTCGCCGAGGAGGAGGTTCGAGTCGAGCACGACGAAGCGGGCCGGACCGCGATCGACGAGGTAGTGACGGCCCGGCATCCGCCAGACCGCCGAGGCGTGGGCCACCTCCAGGCACGCCTTGAGCCGCGCCTGCGCGTCCGGCGCGAGCGCGCCGTCGGCGCACTGGCCGCGGCTCTCCACGTCGTGGTTGCCGAGCGCGAGGAACACCGGGATCGGCGCGCCGTCCTTCCGCAGCGCCGGGAAGCGTGCGTCGAAGCGGTCGAAGCGCCGGTCGACCGGCGGCGCGAAGCCCGGCGCGATCGAGGCGCCGTCCTCGGCGAAGCGGCACCCGTCGGCGCCGGGGCGGAGCGGGTCGGGGCCGCAGTCGTAGACGTTGTCACCGGGGGAGAAGGCGACGTCGAACGGAGCGCGCGCGTGCGCCTCCGCCACGGCGCGCGACAGCGCCGACTGCTGGGCGGTCTCGTCGCCGAAGTCGGCCAGGACGAGCGCGCGGACGGCCGGAGGTGGCGCGGCTGCGCCGGGCGGAGGCGCCGCGGCCGGCCCGCGACGCACCGTGAAAGAGGTGGGCGCTCTGGCGCTCGACGCGGTCAGCGCCACGGCGAGGAGCGCCAGGGCGAGGAGCGCCGCCGCGACGGCCGGGCCCGCCCACCGGATCATCGCCGCGTCGCGGCGCGCGCCAGCTCGAGCGTGTTCACGAGCAGCATGGCGCGCGTCATCGGGCCGACGCCGCCCGGCACCGGCGTGATGGCGCGGGCGCGCTGGGCGGCCGCGGCGAACTCGACGTCGCCGACGAGCTTGCCGCCCTCGAGCCGGTTCATGCCGACGTCGATGACCACCGCGCCCTCCTTCACCCAGGCACCCTTCACGAGCTCGGGCTTCCCGATCGCCGCCACCAGGATGTCGGCCCGCCCGACCTCTTCCCGCAGGTCGGCCGTCCGCGAGTGCGCGAGCGTGACGGTGGCGTGGGCCTCGAGCAGCATGAGCGCCATGGGCTTCCCGACGATGTTGGAGCGCCCCACCACGAGCGCCCGCTTCCCCTTCGGGTCGCACCCCGCCTCGCGCAGGAGCCGCATCACGCCCGCCGGCGTGCAGGGCCGCGGACCGGGGATGCCGATCGAGAGCGCGCCCACGTTGTAGGGGTGGAAGCCGTCGGCGTCCTTCGTCGGATCGATCGCCTCGAGCACGGCTCGCTCGTCGACGCCCTTCGGGAGCGGCAGCTGGACCAGGATGCCGTGCACGAGCGGATCGGCGTTGAGCTTCGCCACGACGGCCAGGATCTCGTCCTGCGTGGCGGTGGCGGGCAGGTGGTGCTCGACCGAGCGGAACCCGACCTCCTCGCTGTCCTTCCGCTTCCCGCGCACGTAGACGGCGGAGGCGGGGTCGTCGCCGACACGCACCACCGTGAGGCCGGGGACGAGCCCGGTCGCGGCGAGCTCTTTCACTGTACGTGCGACCTCGCCGCGGACCTGCGCTGCGATCGCCTTCCCGTCGATGATATGGGCCATGAGGGCGCGCAGTATAGCGATCGCACGCCGCACCGTCACGGCCGGGTGCAGGCGATGGCCGCGGCGCCCGGCCGCGCTGGACGGCGTGTAAGATGGCGCCACGGAGGTGGAGGATGGACGCGGTCCCGACGTGCGAGAAGTGCAACACGCCGCTCGACGCGAGCGGAGCCTGCGTCACCTGCCGCGCGACCGAGCAGGGCCTCGCGCTCCTGTCGCGCTCCGGGTACGCGTCCGTGCGCGAGATGATGGAGCGGCTCGAGGGGCACGGGCTCGCGCCCGAGATCGAGCAGGTCCCTCCGCGCCGCCCGGAGGAGCGTCAGCACCCCCTGTGGAACATCTACGTGCCGGAGCCGGACGCGAAGCAGGCCTTCGAGCTCCTTCAGACGGACTGGGCCGAGCTGCTCGGCGACCTTGACGCGACGCGCGCCGCCGAGCGCGGCCTGCGCGGCGTCGACCTCGACGCCGGCGGCGAGATCGAGTGCCCCGCCTGCGGGCACCGCTTCGTCGCGAGCGCGGCTCAGTCCGAGTGCCCCGATTGCGGCCTCTCGCTCGGCGCACCCGCCGAGGCGGCGCCGGACGAAGCCGAGCAAGGGTAGGGCTACGGCGCGACGCCCGACCGTCCCTCCGCCGTAGGGCGGGGGCTTGTCCCCCGCCGCATCGCACCACCCTCAGTACCCCGTCGCCGCGCGTCCGAACGGCTTCGCGGGAAGCTTCGCCCCTGGCTTGCACGCCAGAGCGTCCGCCTCCTCGTGCGCCGCCGTCGCCTGCGCGCGCGCCTCCTTCGCCCGGGCCTGCGCGCCGGGGTTGCCCGACCGCACGGCAATGGACTCGGCCTGCTCGGCCTTGTGATCGGCTTCGGTCGCGCGGCGCTCGGCGGCGAGGAGGACGTCGGCGGTGGCGGGGGTGCAGCCGGCGGCGCGCAGCGAGAGGGTGGCCAGGAGCGTGACGGCGAGGGGCATGGGGCCTCCGTCGAGCTTGGTTAACTGGCGGGGAGCGCGGCCGCAGGGGTGACGGTGGCGTCTTCTCCCGTTATCTTCCGGCATGCCCCGCGACCTCACCGATCTCCACATCCACGTCGGCGGCGCCGTCGCGCCGCACATCCTCTGGTCCATCGCGCACGAGCAGGGCTTCAAGCTGCCGGTCCAGGATTACTGGGAGTTCAAGGAGCTCGTCAGCGCGCGGCCGGGGAAGGTCAAGTCGCTCGACGAGTACCTGGCGGTCATGCACCAGTGGACGGAGCGCATCCAGTCCTCGCCGCAGGCGATGGAGCGCAGCGTCTACGAGATCATCGGGAAGGAGTACCGCTCCTCGCGCGTCGACCTCATCGAGCTGCGCTTCAACCCCATGAAGCGCAACGAGGGGGGCGAGCGCGATCTCGATCACATCATCCACGCGGCGCTGCGCGGCATGGATCGAGCGGTGCTCGAGTACGGCGTCAAGGCCGGCCTCATCTTCTGCCTGGCGCGCGAGTTCGAGCCGCACCTGAACGAGATCATCGTGGAGAAGGCCATCCGCTACCGCCGGCGCGGGGTGGTCGGGATCGACCTGGCCGGTCCGGAGCGCCACGCGGTCGAGCTCGGGGAGGACGTCGAGCTGTACCGCGAGCTCTTCCGCCGCGCCCGCGAGGGCGGCCTCAAGTGCACCGTTCACACCGGCGAGACCGCCCGGACCGGGGTCGAGGGCATCCGGGCGGTCGTCGAGGCGCTCGAGCCGCACCGGATCGGCCACGGGATCTGCGCCGCCAAGGACGACGGCGTCATGGACCTCCTGCGCGAGCGGGGGGTGGTGCTCGAGATCTGCCCCAGCTCGAACCTCGCCACGCGGGCCGTGGAGAGCGTCGAGGAGCTGGGCCAAGTCCTGCAACGGTTCTGGAGGCGCGGCGTGCGCTTCACGATCAACACCGACGGCCCGTACCTGCTCGACACGGACATGCGCCGCGAGGTGGAGCTCCTCGAGCGCCACCTGGTGCTCGCTGACGAGCAGATCGAGCAGACCTTCCGCTGGGCGCGGGAGGCGACGTTCGTCGATTGATGAATTGAATAGATCCGCTCCGGTCCTCGTCTCTCCTCGCGAAAGGAGAAGCACCATGACGAAGATCGCCTCGAAGCTCGCCACCGGCCTCGCCATCCTCGGCCTCGCGGCCCCGGCGCTCGCCGCGACCACCCCCGCGACCGGCGCGGCACAGGTCCAGACGGCCCAGCCGAAGCACCACCAGGCGCACCGCCGCGTGGCCCAGGCGGACCAGAAGAAGGCGGGCGAGAAGAAGGCCGCGAAGAAGGGGAGCAAGAAGCACACGGCGAGCGCGCCGAAGACGGAGACGGCCCCGAGGACGGAGACCGCTCCCGCCAAGTGAGCGGGCAGGCGGTTGTCGACGAGGGGGTCACGGGCAACGCCCGCGGCCCCCTTTGTCGTGTGGGCGTGACGCCTACCTCGTCGCTGCGGCGCGTGGTCGCAGCATTCCCGGGCGGGTGCGGAAACAGATGGGGATCGGCAGGGGTTCCGTGCGAGGCTCCGCCTCCTTCACCCTCCTGCCGGAAGAGGTTTCCCGCCGTGAAGAAGCTCCTCGCTTTGCTCGCGTCGCTCAAGCTGGCCGTCATCCTGCTGGTCCTGCTCCTCGTCGGGCTGGCGGCGGGGACCATCATCGAGTCGCGCGTCGGCGTCGAGGTGGCGGGTCGCGTCGTCTACTACGCGCCGTGGTTCCTCGGGCTCGAGGCGCTCTTCGCGGTCAACGTGATCGCGTCGATCGTGGCCTACTTCCCGTGGGGCCGCTTCCGGATCGGCTACCTGGTGACGCACGCCTCGCTCGTGCTCATCCTGGCGGGCGCCCTCGTCACCTACTTCTGCAAGACCGAGGGGACGCTCGGGCTGTGGGAGGGCACGAGCGGCAACGTCATCGAGCAGGTGGAGAACGGCACCGTGGTCGCGCACCACACCCTCCCGTTCTCGGTCTACCTGACGAGCTTCACGGTCGACCACTACCAGGGGACGATGCGCCCGGCGGGCTTCCGCAGCCAGGTCGTCATCTCCGAGCCCGAGGGGGGCAAGAGCTGGCCGGCCGCGATCTGGATGAACAACCCGCTCTCGGTGAAGGGGTACAGGATCTTCCAGTCCAGCTACCAGCAGCAGAACGGACGGCAGGCGTCGATCTTCTCCGTCTCGAACGATCCCGGCCAGCCGATCGTCTTCGCGGGCTACGGGCTGCTCGTGCTCGGCATGTGCATCGTGTTCGGCACCCGTGTCCGCGCACGCCAGCGCGCCGCGGCCGCCCGTGACGCAGCCGCGTCACAGCGGCCCTCGAAGGCCGCCGCGGGGGTGGCCGCCGCGCTGGCGCTCGCGTTCGCCGGCAGCGCCCGCGCCGCCGGGCCGGAGGTCGAGGCGCTGCGCCGCCTGCCGGTGCAGCACGACGGTCGGACCATGCCGTTCGACACGTTCGCCCGCGAGGCGGTGTGGAACGTCACCGGCGCGCGCGCCTGGAACGGCGAGGACCCGGTGGAGACGCTGGGCGGCTGGCTGGCCCAGCCGCAGGGCGCCGCCATGGCGCCGGTCCTCTCCATCGGCAGCGCGGATCTGGCGAGCGCCATCGGCCTTCCCGGCGAGCGTTACGCGTCCCTGAACCAGGTCGCGAGCAGCCCGGAGTTCAGGAGGATGATGGGCGAGATCCAGGCCGCCGAGCAGCGCGACGAGCCGCGCCGCGGCGTGCTGGCGGATGCCGAGAAGCTCCTCGAGCGCGCCCAGCGCATGCAGGACATCGTGAACGGGATGCCGGCGGCCCCGATTCCGTCGAACGCGCCGCCCGTCGGAAAGTGGAAGCCGGCGCCCACGCCCGGCCTGCCCGGGCTGCTCGCCGTCGCGCAGGGACCGCGCCTCGAGGGGTGGCCTTCCGCCGCCGCCGTCGAGCGCGAGATCACCTACAACTCGGTCCGACCGACCCGCGTGGCGTGGGTGGTGCTCGTGCTCGCGCTCGTCGCGTCGGTCGCAGGCTGGCGGCTCCGCCGGCGCGCGCTCGACGTCGCCGCGGCCGTCCTGCTGTTCGCCGGGTTCGGCGTGATGACCTGGGGCATCGGGATGCGCTGGGCGGTCGCCGGGCGCGTCCCCGCCGCGAACATGTACGAGTCGCTGCTCTTCCTGGCGTGGGGCGTGGGGCTCTTCGCGCTGGTGGCGTTCGTCTTCATCCGCAACCGGCTGCTGGTCGTGAACGCCAGCGCCGGTGCGGCGCTCACCATGGCGCTCACCGACCTGCTCCCCATCGACGGCTTCATCCACCCCATCGCCCCGGTCCTCTCCGGCACGCCCTGGCTCGCCATCCACGTCCCGATCATCATGGTGAGCTACGCCGTGCTGGCGCTCGGCGTCATCATCGCGCACATGCAGATCGCCTTCGGCGCGCTCGCGCCCCGCCGCGAGGACCTGATCGCCAAGATGGCCGACCTCAACTACTGGTACATGCTGGCCGGCTCCATCCTCCTCATCGCCGGCATCCTGACCGGCTCGATCTGGGCCGCGTCGTCGTGGGGCCGGTACTGGGGCTGGGATCCGAAGGAGGTCTGGTCGCTCGTGGCCTTCCTCGCCTACATGGCGATCCTGCACGGGCGGGTCGACCGGATCCTGGGGCGCTTCGGCGTCGCCGCGGTCGGCATCATCGCCTTCCAGACGATCCTGATGACGTACCTCGGCGTGAACTACGTGCTCGGCACCGGCCTGCACGCGTATGGCTTCGGCAACTCGCCCATCGTGAAGTGGATGGTGCTCGTGGCGGCCGCCGAGACGGCGTTCCTGGTATGGGGCTGGGCGGCGCACCGCCGCCAGCCGGAGCCGGTCGAGGCGGCGCTCGTGCCCTGACGTCAGGGCTTCCGTTCGTCCTGAGCGAAGCGAAGTCGAAGGACGAACGCGAACGCCGTCCTGCTTACGGCCGCACGAGCAGCGCCGCGACGTGCTCCGGGCGCGTGCTCGCGCCTTCGCGGAGCGGCACCAGTTCCTCGCCGCGGGTGCGCGCCATGGAGGCGAGGAGCGCGCCGGCGTCGCCCGCGGAGGCGAGGCGCGGATCGTCGAGCGGCGCCAGCGCGGCCGCCGCGGCGGGCAGCTCGGCCGCCGGGATGGGCTCGGGCGCGAACCGCCGCCCGAGGCGCTCGTTGGCGAGCGCGGTCAGGTACAGCGCGGCGAGCCGCGGCGCGAGTGGCCCGGCGAGGTCCGCCGGCCGCCGGAGCGCGAGCTCCTCGCCGACTGCCGCCAGCCCCTCGGCCAGCGTCAACGCCTCCGCGGTGCGAGTCACCTCGGCCGAGGAGAGGAACGCGCGCGGCTCGAACGCGCCCGCGGCCAGCGTCCCCCACTCCTCGCGGGGCACCTCGAGCCCGGGGAAGTAGCGCGGTCGCCGCGCCGCGAGCGCGGACAGCATCTCCCCGAGCGGCGGATCGAGGAGCGGCGCTTCGCGCGTGCCGGCGCGGCCCGAGGCGAGCAGCCGCTCGGCGCGCCAGCGCAGCTCGAGGACGCGTCCGAAGCCGCGCTGGAACAGGGCCTTCACCGCGGTCGACGCCAGCACCTCCGCGGCGCGCGCCTCGTCCGCCCCGGCGGCTGCCTCGAGGCCCAGCTCGACGAGCGCCCGCGCGGCCTCGACCGCCGACCTCGCCGCCTCCAGGTCGCCCGGGTCCACGGCGTCCGCGACCAGGACCGCGTTCGCCGCCGTGACGAGCTCGAGCTCGAGGTGCACCCGCTCATCGGGCTGGAGCCTGCCGGCCGCTCGCGCGAGCAGCGACCCCTGCCCGAGCCGTTCCAGGAAGAACCCGGCCGGCCGCGCGGGCGCGCCCGCGGGCGGCGCCGGGCGCGCGGCGGGCTTGGCGAACCACGAGAGCGCTTCCTCTCGCGACGGGTAGCCCAGGTCGGCCAGACGCCCGGTGCGCCAGCGCAGCGCCGTTTCCTCGAGTTCGCTCGGCAGCTCGAAGCGGAGCGACGAGAGGAGGCGCGTCGCCTTGAACGGGTCCTCGGCGTAGAGGTCGTCGACGAGCCCGCGCACCGCCACGTACTCGGCGCCGTCGGCGAGGAACTCCACCACGAACCGGTTCTCGGGCGTCCGCATGAAGCGGTCGCTCTCGATGAGGGGATCGGGATCCTGATCGAGGTCGTGGACGCGGAGCGTGTCGCCCAGCACGAGGTTGAGCAGCTCCAGGTCGAGCCGCGCCAGCTTCGTCTTCCAGCGCGCGGCCGCGCCAGGGCTGTCGGTCGACCCCGCGCGCGCCGCCCGCAGCCAGGGCAGGGCGCGGCGCGGGTCGACGTGGTCACCGCTCCACGCGGCGAGGTCGAGGAAGGTGCGGAACTGGTCGGCGCTCGCGAGCTGCACCAGCTCGACGGCGTCGGCGAGGCCCACCTCGCGGATGGTGAGGTACAGGTCGTCCGCGGGGAGGGCCCGCACCAGCGCGCCCGGGTCCGGCTGATCGAGGACGAGGTCGAGGCGCCGTTTGCCGCGCGCCTGCGCCAGCGCCGTGCGCGCCTGCGCCAGCGCGGCAGGGTCGATGGGCTTCGGATTGCGCTTCGTCATCGCTCCACCTCCTCGAGCGCGTCCCGCACGCTCCAGCCCGCGCGCTCCAGGGCCGCCCGCGCCCTGCGCGGGGCGACCCCGCCCAGCTCCGTGACCATGCGCACCGCCCGCCGGCGGAGCTTGGCGCTCGCCGGCGCGACCTCGATCATCCGGCCGGCGCGAACCTTCCCCAGCCGCAGCATGGCGCCCGTGGAGACGAGCGCCAGCGCCATCTTGGTGGCCGCGCCCGCCTTCATGCGGGTCGAGCCGGCCACGAGCTCCGGCCCGGTGTCGAGCACGGCGCGCGCGGTGCCGCGCGGCCGCGCGGCCGGGTTGCAGGTGAGGAGCGTCACCGCCGCCCCGCGCCGGCGCGCCTCGTCGAGCGCGGCGAGCACGAAGGGCGTCGTGCCGGAGGCGCTCACCCCGACGACCAGGTCGCGCGACCCGACGCGCACCCTCCGCACCGCGGCGCGCGCGGCGCCGACGTCGTCCTCGGCGCCCTCGACGGCGCGGCGCAGCGCGGTCGCGCCGCCGGCGACGAGCGCCACGACGCGCGAGGGCGCGACGCCGAAGGTGGGAGGACACTCGGCTGCGTCGGCAGCGGCCAGCCGCCCGGACGTCCCCGCGCCGGCGTAGACGAGCCGCCCCCCGCCGGCGAGCGCACGCGCCGCGGCGGCGGACAGGCGCGTGAGCGCCGGCAGGGCGCGGCCGACCGCCCGCGCCGCCCCGAGGTCGCCCTCGTGCAGCAGGCCGAGCGCCTCCCGGAGCGGGAGCGCGTCGAGCAGCCTGGACTTCGGGTGGAGTCGCTCGGTGGGCGGGAGCCCGGCCATCCGCGACGCTGACGTCTTACGCGCTGGCGGCCGTCCGGCGGGTGGCGCCGTGCGCCGCCTTCGTCACGCGGCCCGCCTTGAGGCAGCGGGAGCAGACGCGGATGTGCTGCACCGATCCGTCCACCACGGCGCGCACCGAACGGAGGTTCGGGAGCGAGCGCGTCTTCGTCTTGTTGTTGGCGTGGGAGACGTTGTTGCCGACGAGCGGCCCCTTCCCACACAGTTCGCAGCGGCGTGCCATGTCGTAAACCCCTGGAAAGCGCGCAGATATGAGGCAATCCGACTGAAAAAGCAAGGGCCTCGTGTACGCGGGGTGCCCTCAGCGCAGCAGGTCCTTCCTCCCGAGCAGCTCCTGCGCCGCCGCGGCGGCCTGCAGGCCCGCGTGGAACTCGCCCTCCAGGCCGAGGCCTGGCACGACCTCGCGCCCGGCGAAGACGAGGTTCTTGTAGGGCGAGCGGCAGGGCAACCCCGTGACGCCGAGCACCTGCTCGAGCTCCACCTCGTACAGCGGGTGGGGGAGCAGGCGCGAGCCTCGCCGCTCGCGAGGGGAGGCGAGGGCGGGGAGCGACTCCCGGACGAGATGCCGCTCGAAGAAGGGGATGGCGTCGGCGACCGCCTCGCGGATCTGGCGTCCGCGGGAGGCGAGGTGCTCCTGCCCGTGCTCCCGCGCGTCCGCGGGAACGAACCCGGCGGCGCACACGATGCGCTCGTCGGCGACCACTTCGCTCGCACCCTTGCCCTTGTCGCGCCGCGCCGGGTTCACCTGGATGAAGACGGCGTTCTCGAGCGCGTCCGCTCCGCCGGCGTCTCGCAGCGCGAGGACGCTGGTGCCGAGCGCGGGCGGCAGCGCCGCCGCCTTGACGACGAGGTTCAGCGCGAGGAGCTGCCGGACGGGCTTGATCCCCTGCAGCAGGCGCGCGAACTTGCCGTCCTCTTCTTCGGGCGGCAGCAATCGCCGGAGCGCGGGGGCGTCGGTCGCAGCGACGAACACGCGCGCCACCCAGGCGTTGGGCGAGCCGTCGAGCCGGACCGCCTCCACGCGCCCGCCGTCGACCTCGAGGCGCTCGGCGACCGCCGTTTCCCGATCGGCGCCGAGGATCTCGCCGCGGGACTCCGCGATCTTCCGCCGGATGGTCTCGCGCAGACCGTGGTGCCCGCCGGCGAGCCGGTAGCTGCCGCGCAAGACCCCGCCGAGGAGCCGCGACACCGCCAGCGGCGGCGCGGGCCCGTCGAGGTACCCGAGGAAGCGCTGCGCGATGGCGAGCGCCCCCGTGAGCGGGTGGCCCTCCACCGCCTCGAAGGCGTTCGCCTCTTCCACGCTCCGCTTCGCCGCGCCGGGGGCGGCCGCTGCGAACTTGATCGCCTTCGAGACCGCGCGGCGCTCGCCGAAGCCGGCCGGGGGGAGGGGCGGCATCGCCTTCAGGAAGGGTGAGGCGGCGTCGAAGAGGCGCGAGAGCTCCGCGAACGCCTCCTCCAGCCGCGCCGCGTCGTCGGGCCACTCGCGGCGCAGCTCCTGCTGGCGCCGCGCCGGGTCGTGGCCGAGGTCGACGCGGTGGCGGGGCAGCAAGAGCTGAAGATCCGGGGCGCACGGCTCCAGCGCGCGCACGGTGTCGGTCGTCAGGCCGAGCTCGGAGAGCGCCAGCTCGGCGGCGGGGAGCAGCCGCGGCGACGGGAACAGCGCCGGCGCGTACGGCAGGAGGTAGCCCCCGTCGTCGTACGACGCGCCGATGCCATCGTGATCGACGTGGAGCACCCGGTAGCCGCGGCGCGCCAGCAGCGCGCCCGCCAGGACCCCGCCCAGCTGCGAGCCGATCACGCACACGTCGTAGATGCGCTGCGTGGCGGGCGGCTTGAACGTCTTCGCCATTTCGATCTCACTCGTCCCAGGGCGCGCGCAGCGCCGCCAGCTCGGGCCCCCGCGCGCCCTCGACGCACACGCGCCGGCCGTCGAGCGAGAGCCGCCCGGCGGCGAACCACCCCACCGCCTTCGGGTAGAGCCGGTGCTCCTCGGCCAGGATCCGGGCCGCGAGCGCCTCCTCGCTGTCGTCGTCCAGTACCGGCACCACCGCCTGGGCGACGATGGGCCCGGTGTCGGTGCCCTCGTCCACGAAGTGGACGGTGCAGCCGGCGAAGCGCGCTCCATAGGCGAGCGCCTGCCGCTGGGCGTGTATCCCGGGGAAGCTCGGCAAGAGCCCGGGGTGGATGTTCATGACCCGGGGGCAGCCGCGCGAGGTGGCGGAGGGGCCGAAGGCGCGCAGGAACCCGGGCGTGAGGAGCCGCATGTAGCCGGCGAGGCACACGAGATCGGGGCCGTGGCGGGCGAGCCGCTCCAGCATCGCCGCGTCGTGCGCGGCCCGGTCGGTCACGCCCTTCGACGGGACCACCTCGGTGGGGACGCCGGCGCGCTCCGCCCGCGCCAGCGCGCCAGCGCCTGGCACGTTCGACAGCACCACCGCCACGCGCCCGTCGATGCCCCCCGCCGCGCACGCATCGAGGAGCGCCTGCAGGTTCGTGCCACCGCCGGACGCCAGCACCGCGATGCGGATCACCGCACGACCTCGCAGGTCGCCTCGCCCTGGCCTCGCTCGATGCCGCCGACCGGCCAGCTCGCGAGGCCGCGGCTCGCCAGCAGCTGCTGGGCAGCGGGGAGGTCGGACGGCGCGAGCACGGCGACGAGGCCGAGCCCCATGTTGAAGGTGAGGAGCATGTCGTCCCAGGGTACCTCGCCCTCTCGCTGGACGAGGTCGAAGATGGGCGGCCTGGGCCACCGGCGCGCGTCGAGGACGGCCTTCGTACCGTCGGGCAGGTTCCGCGGCACGTTGCCGGGCAGCCCGCCGCCGGTCACGTGCGCGAGCGACTTCACCGGCACCGCCTCGAGCAGCGCCAGCACGTCCTTCGCGTAGATGCGGGTCGGCTCGAGCAGCGCCTCCGCGAGTGTCCTGCGGCCGAGCTCGGGCGGGGCCCAGTCGAGCGGGTGGCGATCGAAGAGCGCCTTGCGCGCCAGGGAGTAGCCGTTCGAGTGCAGGCCGGAGGAGGCGATGCCGAGCACCGCGTCCCCGGGCGCGACCGAGCGGCCGTCGAGGATACGCGACCGCTCGACGCAGCCGACGGCGAAGCCGGCCAGGTCGTACTCGCCCCTGGCGTAGAAGCCGGGCAGCTCGGCGGTCTCGCCTCCGATGAGGGCGCACCCCGCCTGGCGGCACCCCTCGGCGATGCCCTTCACGACCTCCGCGGCCTGGTCGGCGGAGAGCTTGCCCGTCGCGAAGTAGTCGAGGAAGAAGAGCGGCTCGGCGCCGACCACGGCGACGTCGTTCACGCACATGGCGACGAGGTCGATGCCCACGGTGGCGTGCCGGTCGGCGGCGAACGCCACCTTGAGCTTCGTGCCCACGCCGTCCGTGCCGGAGACGAGGACGGGCTCTTTCCAGCGCGCCATGTCGAGCGCGAACAGGCCGCCGAAGCCGCCGATGCCGGCCAGCACTTCCTTGCGTAGGGTGGGCCGGGCGAGCGGCTTGATGAGCTCGACGAGGCGATCGCCCTCGTCGATGTCGACGCCGGCGTCGCGGTAGGTGAGCGCCATGGCGCCCGCCTTACCTCGGGCGCGCGGAGACCGCAAGTCGCGCGGGAGCGCATGCGAGGCGAAGGGGCCCCGCCGCAGGCGGGGAGGGCGCAGCCCTCCCGAGGCGGGGCGCCTGAGCGAACGCGGCGAAAGCCGCGCGCGAAGGCGCACGGGACCCGCCGAGCAGGGGTGGGACCCCGGCCAGCTTTGCTGAACGGGGCGGGCGGGGCACCCGCGCCGGCGTAGCCGCCGTGGGTCGACGCCCCGCTATCGAGGATAGGCCGCGATCCGTGCCGGCGCCGGCGGCTGTTCCGGCTGCGCCGAGGCGGTGGAGAGGGTGGGGGAGGCTGGACCGGTGGTAGCCACCGCCCACAGGAGCGCGGCCGCGAACAGATAGGTGATGAGTCGCATGAACCCCTTCCGCGCGGCGCAAGGTACCAGAGGCGCGACTCGGAGGGGAGTTTTCGGCACGGGCCTGGGGCTGGCGCGTTTGACGCGCTCGCTGCCATCCGATAAGGCTCGCCCCGCCGCATGCGCCAGCTCGCTCACCGTCGCCGCCAGGCGAAGCCTGGGGATCCGCCGTGAGGTCGCGCATGCTCGCCGACGCCTCCGGACACCTCGCCCCGGCCACGCCGGCGCGGGCGCCGCGCAAGCTGGACCGCGACGGCTGCCGCATCTTCCTGTATCACCTGGGGCCCGCCGTCGCGGCGGAGCTGCGGCGGGAGCTCGCGGCGCTCGAGCTGCCGGGCGTCCGCGTGCTCGGCCGTGGCGAGCGGCTCGAGTGGACGGCGGGGCGGCGCGTCTCGCCGGGAGGAGTCTCGTAATGGCCTGGTTCTCGAAGACGAAGAAGCTCTCCCGCTCTCACGAAGGCGCGGCGAAGGACGGCCCGCTGCCCGTTGCCAAGGGTGAGGCCCTCTGGAAGAAGTGCGACGGCTGCGGCGAGGTCGTCTACACGCAGGACTGGGAGCGGCACTGGAACACGTGCCCGCTCTGCGGTCACCACGATCCGCTGCCCGTGGCGAGGCGCCTCGAGATGGTGGTCGACCCGGACAGCTTCGAGGAGCTCGACCAGGACCTCACGCCGCAGGACCCGCTCGGCTTCGTCGACTCGAAGAAGTACAAGGACCGCCTCAAGAGCACCGCCAAGAACACCGGGATGAAGGACGCCTTCATCTCGGGCATCGGCGCCATCGAGGGGCGCGAGGTGTCGGTGGGGAGCTTCGCCTTCGAGTTCATGGGCGGGTCCATGGGCTCGGTGGTCGGCGAGAAGGTGACCCGCGTCTTCGACCGGGCCCACGAGCGCAAGCTGCCGGCCATCGTGTTCAGCTCGACGGGCGGCGCGCGCATGCAGGAGGGCATCTTCTCCCTCATGCAGATGGCGAAGACCTCGGCCGCGCTGAACCGCTTCCGGACCGTCCGCAAGCCCTACATCTCGGTCATGATCCACCCCACCACCGGCGGCGTGGCGGCGAGCTTTGCGTGGCTCGGCGACGTGATCCTCGCCGAGCCCAAGGCGCTCATCGGCTTCGCAGGCCCGCGCGTCATCGAGCAGACGATCCGCGAGAAGCTGCCGCCCGGCTTCCAGCGCTCCGAGTTCCTGCTCGAGCACGGGATGATCGACGCGATCGTGAAGCGCACCGAGATGCGCGCCAGGCTGGCGCAGCTGCTCGGGCTGCTCGCCTGAGAAGCTCGTGGATCCTCACCGGTATCTCGCCTCGCTCCAGCCGCTCGCGATCCGCCTCGGCCTGGAGCGGATGGAGCGCGCGCTGGCGGCGCTCGGCCGGCCGGATCGCGTCCTGCGCCTCCTCCACGTGGCGGGGACGAACGGGAAAGGGTCGACCTGTGCCATGGCGGCGGCGGCGCTCCGCGCGGCCGGGCACCGCACCGGCCTCTACACCTCACCGCACCTCGTCCGGTTCAACGAGCGCATCGCGATCGACGGCGAGCCGGTCGGAGACGCCGCGCTCGCGCGGCTCGTCGGCGAGGTCCTGCGAGCCTGCCCGTGGCACGACGCGGGCGGGGAGGGGGAGCGGCTCACGTACTTCGAGTTCGCGACCGCGCTGGCGCTCCTCCACTTCGCCCAGGCGGGCGCCACGGCGGCGGTGCTGGAGGTCGGCCTCGGCGGCCGCTTCGACGCGACCAACGTGGTCCGCCCGCTCGCTTGCGCCGTGAGCCGGATCGGGCTCGACCACACCGAGCTGCTCGGCGAGACGCTCGAGGCGGTCGCCCGCGAGAAGGCGGGCATCTTCAAGCCGGGGGTCCTGGCGGCAGTGGCGCACGATCAGCCGCCGGAGGCCATGGCGGCGCTGCGCGTCGAGGCGGCCCGCCGCGGCGCTCCGCTGACGGTGGCGTCGGCCGATTACCCCGGCCCCATCGCGCTGCCGGGGGCGCACCAGCACGCGAACGCGGCGCTGGCCGCGAGCGCGCTGCGGCTGCTCGATCGCGCCGGACTCTCCGTCCCCGAGGAGGCGATCGCGCAGGGGATC
>Ga0306923_10000570_pt1 | contig 29273 bp, 24 predicted proteins | sample sta12Can44000108_FD_203841 | JGI IMG/M metagenome (GOLD analysis project Ga0306923, IMG submission 203841) | Lab enrichment of tropical soil microbial communities from Luquillo Experimental Forest, Puerto Rico - statanox.12C.anox.44.000.108 (v2)... | ecosystem: Environmental > Terrestrial >... | reverse complement strand
ACCGGCCTCATGGTGGCGGGCGGGCTCACCGCGCTCGTCCTCAAGTGGAACGTCATCGCCCGCACCTTCAAGAAGCTTTCGGCGAAGGACGTCGGCAACGACGAGATCCCGCTGCGCTGGGTGGCGTGGGGCGCGGGCCTCTCCGCCGTCGCGCTGGCGGTGGTGCAGAAGCTCTCGCTCGGCTTCCCGTACTGGCTCACCGCCGTCTCGCTGCTCCTGTCGGTGCCGCTCATGCTGGTCGGCATCCGGGTGCTCGGGGAGACGAACTGGGCGCCCGTCAGCGCGCTCGCGAACCTCATGCAGGCGGTCTTCGCGGCGGTCCAGCCCAGCCACATCCCGGTCAACATGATCGGGTCCGGGATGAGCGGGACCGTCGCCGGCCAGGGCGAGCACCTCATGCAGGTCTACCGGGCAGGCAGGATCATCGGCTCGAACAACCGCAGCATCCTGCTGGCGCAGCTGGCCGGAATCCCGGTGGGCGCGGCGGCGGTGGCGGTGGTCTACCCGGCGCTGCGCCAGAAGTACGGCTTCGGCGACCACGGCCTCACCTCGCCCATCAGCGTGAAGTGGGCCGGGTTCGCCGAGCTGCTCGCGAAGGGCTTCTCCACGCTGCCGCAGGGCTGCCTCACGGCGCTCGTCGTCGCGCTCGTCCTGGGCGTCGTGATCACGCTCCTCGAGCCGCGCTGGCACAGGTTCCTGCCCTCGCCGACCGCGGTCGGCATCGGCATGCTCGTCCCCGGCTACGCCATCGTGCCGATGGTCGTCGGCGGGATCGTCCAGGCGGTGTGGGCGCGGAAGAGCGCTCGGACGGAGGCCATCTACAACATCCCCGTCGCGTCGGGCTTCATCGCCGGCGAGGCGCTCGTGCTCTCGATCGTCGCGATCGTGGCGGCGGTGAAGTCGCTCGCGGTCAGCTGAGCCGTCGCCCAGCGGCGGGGGACAAGCCCCCGCCCTACAGTCGGTTGAACCGGGTGGCCAGCGGCGGGGGACAAGCCCCCGGCCCTACAGTCGGTTGGTGCCAAGTGGTTGGAAACCACTCGGGTCGTAGCCTGGTGGCTGGCGGCGGGGGACGAACCCTGCCCTACACGAACTTGAGGTGGCGGCTCATCCGCCGGGCCAGCGGTGGAGCGGACAGGATCCTGGCCGCCCGCTCGAGCCGCTGGCTCCCGAACCCGCCCGCCGCGTCGTACGCGGCCGAGACGAGGTCGCCCAGGGTGGTGACGATCTTCTTGGGAAGCTTCGCGACGGCGCTCCGGGGGCTCTTTCTCATGGGGTCGTCCTTCCGGTCGTCCTCGGCCGTAGACCTTTACGGAGTAGCAAGCGGCTTGCCTCCCGCGCCGGTTCGACATTCCAGGGAGTTGCCGGATGCAGCCCCGTCCGCGGCGTGGTCGCCCTGTCCTTTTTTCAGCCGTTCTGTCTGCAAACCCGACAGTCCGCGCAAATCCCGGACAGATGTTAGAAGGACCGCCATGTCGACCCAGCCTTCGAAGCAGCTCGAGACGTTCCCCAACCCGAACCCGGCGCGCCCGTACGAGATCGCGATGGAGTGCCCGGAGTTCACCTGCCTGTGCCCCAAGACCGGGCAGCCGGACTTCGCGACCATCCGCCTGCGCTACGTCCCGGCCGAGCGCTGCGTCGAGCTGAAGAGCCTCAAGCTCTACCTCTGGAGCTATCGAAACGAGGGCGCGTTCCACGAGGCGGTGACCAACCGCATCTGCGACGACCTCGTGGCTGCGCTCGCGCCGCGGTGGATCGAGGTGACGGGCGACTTCATGGTGCGCGGCGGCATCCACACCGCGGTCGTGGTCCGGCACGGCGAGAAGCCGGCCACCATCGACTGATCCTCCCCGACCACTCGACGTTCCGTTCGTCCTGAGCGTAGCGCGGCCAAGGCCGCGCAAAGTCGAAGGACGAACGCGAGTCATCCTCGAGGGCGGCGCCGTCGGCTCGTGCCGACGCGCCGCCCTCTTCGTTTTTCGCGGATGGCATCTCGAGCTCTCGAGACGCTCCGACAGGCGATCCCGCTCGCCGAACACCGCTGAGCGACCGCTGACCCCCCGCTGATCGCAGCCGCGCGCACGCCCGCTCCACCGCGGCGAAAACGGGGCTCTGCCTCGGCGTACGAGCGAGCCCATCCCCGACCAGGCGTCACCCGGCTCGGCGAGCGCGGATCGCCCACTCCTGACGGTGCGACATCGACCGACCGGGCGCTCGCGGTCCCCGAAAAGCCGACACGTCGGCCCGTGTACCGACGTGTGGTCGTAAGGACGCTACAGACACGCATGTACCTACGTCTGGAGGGAACAGGCCTGCTTGGCGAGTCGTTCGTTCGGCGAAGCGCAACGGACCGAAAGGACTCGCTTTGCTCATCACCCGCCGAGCCACCCTCATCCTCTCCGCACTGCTGTCGGCCCTCCCGGCCATTGCTTCAGCGGCGACCGTCTGGACGGCCTCCGCCAACGAGAAGATCCGCCCGCAGGAGGCGGCCCGGTCCGACCGGAGCGCCAGCCTCAGCGCGGCCAAGAACGAGTTCGAGGCGTTTCAGGTGGTCGTGACCGGTCCGGCGACCGGCGTCTCCGTCTCCGCCAGCGCGCTCACGGGCCCGGGCACGGTGGCGGCGCCCAAGCTCTTCCGCGAGGCGATCATCGACCTGCAGCACCCGTCGTCCGCGGACGGCGCCACCGGCGCCTTCCCCGACGCCCTCGTGCCCGACGTCGATGACGTGGTGGGCGAGAAGCGCAACGCGTTCCCCTTCGACGTGCCCGCGGGCGAGAGCCGCGCGGTCTGGGTCGAGCTCCACGTCCCGCAGGACGCGCAGGCGGGCGACTACACGGGCTCAGTGACCGTGCACGGCGCCGACGGCGACACTCAGATCCCGGTCAAGCTCACGGTGTGGGACTTCGCGCTCCCGTCGACCTCGTCGCTCAAGACCGCCTTCGCCATGACGTACGGAGGCGTGGCGAAGGTCCACGGCGTCTCCGGCGAGGCGCTCACCGAGCTGCGCCAGAAGTACGCCCAGCTGGCGCTCGACCACCGCTTCAGCATCTCGGACATCTGGGACGACGGCCAGACCGGTGACTGGTCGCACTTCGACAACGCGTACGGTCCGTTGATGGACGGCCACGCCTCGACCCAGCTCAAGGGCGCGAAGCTCACCTCGCTCCAGTCGGGCGCCGACCTGAACAGCGCCGCCGCGCACGGCGACTGGGCGTCGCACTTCAAGGCGAAGGGCTGGTTCGACCGCCTCTTCCAGTACACCTGCGACGAGCCGCCCCTCACCTGCCAGTGGTCGGACATCGCCCCCCGCGCGCAGAACGCGAAGCAGGCCGACCCGAACTTCCGCACGCTCGTGACGACGGACATGGCCGAGGCGTCGAAGAACGGCGTGCTGGACTCAATCGACCTGATGGTGCCGCTCGTCAACTACATGGACGATCGCCCGCAGAGCGCCTACGGCTGGACGCCGGGCGGCCCGACGCGCTCGCAGTACGATGGCTTCCTGCAGAAGCCCAACAAGGAGCTGTGGGTGTACCAGAGCTGCATGAGCCACGGCTGCGGCGGCACGGTCGACATCGGCAACCCGAGCGCCGACCAGATGTACTTCACCGGCTGGCCGAGCTACGCGATCGACGCGAGCAACGTCCGCAACCGCGCCATGGAGTGGTTCAGCTTCCAGTACGGCGCGACGGGCGAGCTCTACTACGAGACGACGCAGGCCTACTACGACAAGGCCGATCCCTGGACGGACCAGTACGAATTCAACGGCAACGGCGACGGCACGCTCTTCTACCCGGGCACGACCGACAAGATCGGCGGGAAGACCGCCATCCCGGTGGCCTCGATCCGCATGAAGATGATCCGCGAGGGCATGGAGGACTACGAGTACCTGAAGCTGCTCGCCGACGCGGGCGGCGCCGACGACGCGAAGAAGATCGCGCAGCAGCTCTTCCCGCACCCGTGGCAGTCGGAGGCGAAGCCGGCCGACCTCATGGCGGCGCGCGACGCGATCGCGCACAAGATCATGTCCCTCGGCAGCAGCAAGGCCGTCGCGACCGCCGGCAACTCCACCCTCTCCTCGGGCGGGGGCGGCGGCGGTGGTTGCGGCACCTCGGCTGGCCAGCCCGGCGGGCTGTTCACGCTGGCGCTCGTCCCGTTCGCGCTGGTGCTGCAGCGGGTCCGGGTGCGGCGGCGCCGCGCGTAACGAAGTCGCGCTCCGAACGAATGGGGAGGGCCGCTCGAGCGGCCCTCCCTTTTTTTGTCGACCGCGACCCGGACCGCGACCCGGACCGCGACCGCGACCGCGACGACGAGTGCGACCTCGACTGCGACCACGACCTCGATCGCGACCGCAGCCTCCAGGCGATCTCAGGTCAGGGCCAACCCCCTTCCCTCTCGGTCGGTCGGGCACATGTTGATCGAGCATGACCGCGCTCGCCCTGCGCCCTCTCGCCCTCTCGGTCGCCGTGCTGGCGTGCGCGGCGGCCGTTCCCGGCAGTGCCCCGGCGAGCAGCGTCGGCGGCGTTCCCGGCACGGGTCCTGGGGGTCCTGACGCCTCGGCGGCGGCTGCTCCCGGCGCGTGCGTGGGTGGCGCGCAGTTCTGCTGGGTGAACCCCCTCCCGCAGGGCGATCCGCTCGCCGGCCTGTGGGCCGCGCGAGCGGACGATGCCTGGGCGGTCGGGCCGGTCGGAGCGATCCTGCACTGGGATGGAGGGACCCTCGAGGTGGTCCCCGTCCCGACCGTCGCGCCGTTGCGGGCGGTCTGGGGAAGCGCCCCCGACGACGTGTGGGCGGTCGGGGATGCGGTGCTCCACTACGACGGCCAGAGCTGGGCCGCGGCCCCGGGCGCGCCAGCGGGGTCCTGGAACGCGATCCACGGCGCCGGGCGCGGCGAGGTGTGGATGGTGGGCGCCGGCGGCGCCGCGGCGCGCTTCGACGGCACGCGCTGGGTGGCGATCGCGACGCCGGGCTCGGCGGATCTCTCGGCGCTGGCGGTCGTCTCGCCTGCCGAGGTGTACGTCGCGACGGCTCGCGGCGGGACCGTCCTGCGCTTCGATGGCGCCGTGTTCACGGTCTCCGGCCGGCTGGCCGCCTCCGCGCTGCGGGCGCTCTTCTCGCCCGGACCCGGTGAGCTCTGGGCCGCCGGCGAGCCCCGCGACGTGAACGCCTCCGCCGGCGTCCGGGGCACCGCGCTCGCGCACCTCGCCGCGGGGACCTGGAGCGACGTGGCGGTGCCAGGGCTCGAGACGGCCTCGTGGTTCGCGCTGCACGGCGCACCGGGCGAGCTCTGGGCGGCGGGGGCGAACGGCGCGGGCCAGGGGCGCGTCGCGCACCTCGACGCCTCGGGCTGGCACGCCGAGGCGCTCCCCGCGCTGCCGCTGCGGGCCGTGCAGGCGGTGGCCGGCGCCGCCCTCGCCGCCGGAGACGGCGGGCAGCTCTTCGTGCGAGGTGGGACGGGCTGGAGCGCCGCCCACCACGGGGGCGCGCCGGGATACCTGCAGGCGGCCGCTTTCAGCCCGCAGGGCGACGGCTGGTTCAGCGCGGTGCTGCCCGATCGCGCCTCGCCGGCGCCGCAGGCGATGCTGCTCCGCCTCTCGAACGGCGCGGTCGAGGCGGTGCCCACTGGAGTGGCGGACATCGTGTACGGGCTGTGGGCCACCGCCAGCGACGACGTCTGGGCCGGCTCGCTCGGGAGCGGCTTCCTGCACTTCGACGGGGTGCGCTTCAGCTCGGGCGTGGGCGGGTACACCGGGCTCGTCGAGGGCGTCTGGGCCAGCGGACCGTCCGACGTGTGGGGCGTGGCGGACGACGCTGCTCTTCACTTCGACGGGCGGGTCGTGACGCGGCAGCCGCTCCCGGGCGGCGGCGCTCGGCGCATCTTCGGGCTGTCGTCGCGCGATCTGTGGGTGGTCGGCGCCGCGAACGCCGCCTACCGCTACGACGGCGCGCGCTGGTCGTCGCTGTCCATCCCCGGCCTGGCGCTCGCGGTATGGGGGCGCGCCGCCGACGACGTGTGGCTGGTCGGCGAGGGCGGGCTCGCGATGCACTGGGACGGGACGGCGCTCTCGAAGATCGATACGGGAACGACGGCGACGCTGTGGGCCGTGACCGGGTCGCCCGCCGGAGACGTCTGGGCCGCGGGCGCCGGCGGCACCGCGCTCCGCTTCGATGGTCACGCTTTCCAGCAGGTCGCCTCCGGAACGCGCAACGCGCTCGCCGCCGCGGCGGTGAGTCCGAGCGGAGACGTCTACCTGGCGGGCGAGTTCGGGACGATCCTCGTGAAGGCGAGGTGAGGCGCGAGCGCGGTCCGACCTCGAAGGCGAACCCCGACCGTGCTGGAGGGCATCGGCATCCTGCCGCTCCTGCGCTACGCTCCCAGCCCGCTGTCCCTTCTCAGGAGCTCTCGAACATGTCCGACCCCACGACCCTCACCGAGCTGCTCGCTGGAGGCGACCCCGGCGCCCCGGCCCTGGGCGCTCCCGAGAGCACGCCCTCGCTCACCTACCGCGAGCTCGGCGCGCTGGCGCGCCGGACCATCGAGGCGCTCAACGCGCTCGGCGTCGGGCGCGAGGACCGGGTCGGGATCGTCCTGCCCAACGGCCCCGAGATGGCGGCCGCCTTCGTCTGCGTCGGCGCCGGCGCCACCACGGCGCCGCTCAACCCGGCCTACCGGGCGGAGGAGTACGAGTTCTACTTGAACGACCTGCGGGCGAAGGCGCTCCTCGTCGAGGCGGGCGCCGACACGCCAGCGCGGGCGGTGGCCCGGAAGCTCGGCGTACCGGTGGTGGAGGTGGTCGCGGATCGAGCGAAGGGCGCCGGCACCTTCACGCTCCGTCCGCTCGAGGCGATGGGCGGAACCCCGCATCGCGGCGGCCCCGCCCAGCCGGACGACACGGCGCTCGTGCTCCACACCTCCGGCACCACCTCGCGCCCGAAGATGGTGCCGCTTTCGCACCGAAACGTCCTCGCCTCGGCGCGCCACATCTGCCAGACGCTCCAGCTCGGCCCCGAGGACGTCTGCCTCAACATCATGCCGCTGTTCCACATCCACGGGCTCATGGCCGCGACGCTCGCCTCGCTGGCGGCGGGCGGCCAGGTCTCGTGCACGCCCGGCTTCAACGCCCTCAAGTTCTTCGCCTGGCTCGACGAGGTGCGGCCCAGCTGGTACACGGCGGTTCCGACGATGCACCAGGCGATCCTGGCGCGCGCCGAGCGCAACCAGGAGATCGTGGCCCGCACCCGGCTGCGCTTCGTCCGCTCCTCGTCGGCGTCGCTGCCGCCGCAGGTCATGGCCGAGCTGGAGCGGGTGTTCCGGGCGCCGGTGATCGAGTCGTACGGGATGACCGAGGCCTCGCACCAGATGGCCTCGAATCCGCTACCGCCGCGGCCGCGCAAGCCGGGCTCAGTGGGGCTCGCCGCGGGGCCGGAGGTGGCGGTGATGGACGAGGCGGGCACGCTGCTCCCGCCCGACACGGTCGGCGAGGTGGTCATCCGCGGCCCCAACGTCACGCGAGGCTACGAGGCCAACCCGGAGGCGAACGCGAAGGCGTTCACGAACGGCTGGTTCCGCACCGGCGACCAGGGCGTGCTCGACGCGGAGGGCTACCTGCGCCTCACCGGGCGCCTCAAGGAGCTCATCAACCGCGGCGGCGAGAAGTTCTCGCCCCTCGAGGTGGACGAGGTCCTCATGGACCACCCGGCCGTGCAGCAGGTGGTGACGTTCGCCATGCCGCACGAGAAGCTGGGCGAGGAGGTGGCCGCGGCGGTGGTGCTGCGCGAGGGGAAGAACGCCACCGAGCGCGAGCTGCGCGACTTCGCCGCGACGCGCCTCGCCGACTTCAAGGTCCCGCGCCGCGTCGTGCTCCTCCCCGAGATCCCCAAGGGCGCCACCGGCAAGCTGCAGCGGATCGGGCTCGCGAAGAAGCTCGGGCTCGCGGAGTGACGGAGCAGGCGATGGCGTCGTGGCTGCGCTTCGAGCACCGGCGGGAGGGCACGCCGTGAAGATCTGCGTGGTGGGCGCGGGCGCCATCGGCGGGCTCGTCGCGGTGAAGCTGGCGCGGGCGGGCGAGCAGGTCTCGGTCGTGGCGCGGGGAGGTCACCTCGCCGCGATCCGCGAGCGTGGTCTGACGCTCGTCGAGGACGGGCGCACGGACGTCGTGCGGCTCACCGCCACCGATCGGATCGCGGAGCTCGGGCCGCAGGACCTGGTCGTGCTCGCGATGAAGGCCCACCAGGTCGCGCCGGTGGCGGCCGAGGTCGCGGCGCTGTGCGGGCCGGAGACCATCCTCCTCACCGCGCAGAACGGGATCCCGTGGTGGTATTTCATGAAGCACGGCGGCCCGTACGAGGGGACGCGGCTCGAGAGCGTCGACCCCGGCGGCGTCATCGCCGCCCACCTCGAGGTCGAGCGCGTCGTGGGCTCCATCATCTACCCGGCGGCCGAGATCGCCGCGCCGGGCGTCATCCACCACGTCGAGGGGAACCGCATCACGATCGGTGAGCTCGACGGCCGCGACACGCCGCGCGTGGCGGCGCTCGCGGAGACGCTGCGCCGGGCCGGCTTCAAGGCGCGCGTGACCGGGGACTTGCGCTCGGAGATCTGGGTCAAGCTGTGGGGGAACTGCACCTTCAACCCCATCTCGGCGCTCACGCACGCGACGCTGGCCGGCATGCTCCGCTTCCCGGTGGCGCGCGCGCTCGCCACGGAGACGATGCGCGAGGCGCAGGCGGTGGGCGAGAAGCTCGGCGCGCGCTTCGGCGTGACGCTCGAGAAGCGTATCGCCGGCGCGGAGGGCGTGGGCGAGCACAAGACCTCCATGCTGCAGGACGTCGAGAGCGGCCGGCCGCTCGAGATCGACGCGCTGCTCGGCGCCGTGCTGGAGCTCGGGCGGCTCACCGGCACGCCCACGCCGCACCTCTCCGCGGTTTACGCGTGCGTGGCGCTCCTCGCGCGGACGCTCCAGGACGAGGGAGGCCGGCTGCGGGTCGAGAAGATCGGCGGGCGGTGAGACCGGCTGATCGCAACGCCGAAGGACGGGCCACGCGGCGTGGTTCGTTCCACCCGATCCGTCGCTTCGTAGGGCGGGGGCTCGTCCCCCGCCGCCGATCGCTCGCTCAACTCATCCTGGGATGAGTGGTTCGGCGGCCGCGCCTGACGGGGGCGCTACTGCAGCCCGAGCTGGTTGGCGTAGCCGACCAGGGCGTCGTCTTCGAGGGAGCCGTTGAAGAGGAGATCGTGCATCGGCCAGAACTGGGCCTGCTGGCCGGCGCAGTCGGCGGCCAGCGCGGCCGGGAGCGCGCGGTCGTGGAGGCCCGTGAGCGGGAACTCCTTGTAGACGAGCCGCACGTCCGTGGGATACGCGGCGAGCACCGCCTCGATCGTCGGCTCGGCGCCCCGGCAGAACGGGCACTGGAAGTCGCTGAACTCGACGATCGTCACCCAGGCGTCGGGCGGGCCGCGCACGGGCGCGGAGTCCACGGGGACGGGCATGTCGCCCATCTTGCCCCCGACGATCGCCTGGTCGTAGTAGTGGGCCTGGTCGATGCCTTTCGCGAGCGCGTCGGCCTGCGCCGCCGCGATCGCGTCCGCGACGATGGTTGGGAGATCCGGCGGGAGCCCGAAGTAGCCTGCCCCGTTCACCGCCAGCGTCGGCGTCCCGGGCACGCTGAAGGCCGCGCCCTGGTCGACGTCCGCCTGGACGCGCGCCCGCGCCTCCGCCGAGTTCCGGCAGGCCTCCCACTGCGGCGGTCCCTTGGCGCTGCTGCCGCCGCAGGCCGCCAGCGCGAGCGCCAAGAAGGCGATGACTCCAAGTCGATGGAGGTGCATCGCGGCAGGATACCGAAAGCCGGCCGCGCCGGGGCTAGAACCCGAGGGCGAGCGTCATCATCGGCCCGTGAGCGCGCGTGCCGGGGCCCGGGTCGCCGGGGTGCGTCTCGCGGCTCGTGGCGACGAAGTAGGCCAGCTCGGCGCGCAGCTGGACGTAGCCCTCGCGCCCCATGAGCACGCCGAACGCGCCGAAGGGCAGCATGCCGAACGCGCCGTCGCCGCCGAACTCCGTCCAGCCGACCTTGAGGCCGCCGCCGAGGTACGGCGTGACGTTGCCTCGCGAGAACGGGTAATAGGCGCCGAGCCCCAGCGCGTAGAGCTCCACGCTGTTGCCGACGAAGATGTCGGCGCTCACGTCGGCGAGGAAGTCGCGTGCGTCGAAGAGCACGTATGCGCCGCCTCCGCCTCCGCCCGGCTGGCCCCCGCCGGCCGATCCGAGCGCGACGACGCCGCCGAGGCGGACGCCGACCCAGGGCCACCGCGCCACCTCGCGCAGCGGATCCTGCCGGGCGATCGGCTCACGAGGCGAGACGTCGTAGCGATCGTCGGCGAGAGCGGGCGTCGAGGCGAGCAGGGCGAGCAGCGCGAGGGTCCGCATCCGCGGATCATACGCGGCCGCGCGAGCGAGGATAGTTCTTCATGGAGAGCGAAGATCACGGTCTCGAGCGAAGGCAAGACGGCCGATGCCGGTAGCGCCGCTCGAAGGGCACGTACACCATGCAGGCGCGGTCGGCGCCGCCTCCGACGCACACCTCCTGGCACGTGCGGTAGGCGTGACCATGCGCTCGCTTCACCGCCGAGCCGGTCCGGGTGTCGACCACGCGATCGTAGGTCGGCCCCCCGCCGTTCTCCTCGACCGAGTGCAGGCTGGTCGGGATCTCCGCCGGGATCCCCTTCGCCCACATCCCCGCCCTCCGGCGCTGCGCCTCGTGCTGCAGCGCGAGCAGCCGCGGCTCGGCGGGGCGGTCCACGGCGTACACCATGGCGAGGCCGGCCGCGACCAGCTCGTCCGCGGCCGCCGGGCACGCGACGAGCAGCCGATGGTAGCGGTCCTCGGCTCCGGCCGTCGTGCAGCGCCAGGTCTCGCGCGCGGCCACCGGGCCCGCCGCCTTCGCGAGCACCAACAGCTCCCCTCCGGACCAGCCGCCCCAGCGATGCACCGGTCCGAAGGTCTCGAGCGTGTTGTAGCCCTCGAGCCGCGCCGCGCGTCCCGCGTACGGACCGTCGAGGACACGGAACGTGTCACCGTCGGTCCAGCGCACCGCCGCCGGTATGCCGTCGAGGACGACGGACGCTGGGGTACGCCGGTGGCGGTGACGCGCCCCGGCGGGCGCCGCGACGGCGAGGGCGAGCAGCGCGACCGCGAGCTGGAGCCGCATCGCCCGAATCCTACCCCCGGCCTCGGACGCGGCGCGCCGCGGCGGCCGCGACGCAGGGGATCCGGCGGCGCGAAGGCGCGGCCGGTCGGGCTATACTGCGACCGTGCACCTCGGCGGTCGTCTCGCACCCGCGCTGGTGGCGCTGCTCGTCGCCGCGCCCGGTGAGCCAGGCAGCTCTGCGCCGGCCGCCGTGGCGCGCGCCGGTCAGGAGAACGCCGGCTTCACCGCGCTCGAGCCCGGCCTGGAAATCGGCACGTTTGCCGGCCCCGGCGCCGCGCCGGGCGACGCCAGGATCTGGATCGCGCGCATCGACCTGACCCGCTTCGAGCTCAAGCTCGTGAACGCCTCCGCGAGCGATGCCCGGCCGCGGACGGTGAAGCAGTGGGCGCTCGGCGCCGGCGCCGCCGCCGCCATCAACGCCGGGATGTTCCAGCAAGACGGCCTCACCAGCGTCGGGTTGATGCGGACGAGGCTCCACGAGAACAATCCGCGGCGGGCGCGCAGCTACAAGGCGGTGCTCGCGTTCGACCCCGTCCGCCCGGGCCTGCCGCTGGTGCAGCTGCTCGACGCCGCGTGCGGTGAGCTCGACGCGTTCCCGCCTCCCTACGGCACGCTCATCCAGTCGATCCGGCTCGTCTCCTGCGACCGGAAGAACGTGTGGGCGGCCGAGCCGAGGCGGTGGAGCTCGGCCGCGCTCGGCGTCGATGCGCAAGGCCGCGTGCTCTTCATCCACGCCCGCTCCCCCTGGCCGGTGCACGACCTCGTGGACGCCCTGCTCGCGCTCCCCATCGACCTCCGGCGCGCCATGTACCTCGAGGGCGGCAAGGAAGCGCAGCTCTTCGTCCGCGGCGGCGGCCGGGAGGTGGAGCGGCTCGGGGCGATCGAGGCCACCGAGGATCGCGCCATCCCATGGGAGATCCCGAACGCCGTGGTGGCGGTGAGGCGGGGGCGATAGCGAGGTCGATCCGACGTAGGGCCAGACTCGAACCCCCGATCCACTCGACCGCGAGCGCGAGCTCGACCGTGACCTAGAGCGCGACCCCGACAGACCTCGACCCGATCGCGACCGAGAATTGCGAAGCTAGCGCCTCCTCTTCCGTACCCTCGCCGCCCGCTCGTACGCCCGGCCGGGGAGGGCCCCACGAAAGCTCTCGCTCCGGGTGGAACCGCGCGGTTTCGCGGCACTACGTTCGAAGCAATCGGGAGGTTTTCATGGCGACCATCGAGAAGCACGTGGTGCGCGAGCTGGTGGCGCTGGAAGGCGACGCGTCCTGCGCCTCGGCAGCCCGCCTCATGTCGCAGCACGCCATCGGCGCAGTAGCGGTGCGCGAGCGCGGGCATATCGTCGGGATCGTCACCGAGCGCGACCTCGTCACGCGCGTCCTCGCCGATGGGGCGCCCGCCGAGCTGCCGATCCGGCAAGCCATGCGGACCGACCTGCCGCCCGTCTCGCCGGCGACCAGCGAGCTCGAGTGCACCGCCCTCATGCGCGACCACATCACGCGTCACCTGCTCGTGGCCGAGCACGGCGAGATCGTGGGCATCATCTCGATGCGCGACGTCATCCGGCTCATGCTGGACGAGAAGGAGTGGCTCATCGGCCAGCTCCAGACCTTCATCAACGGGCGCGACTTCCCGGCCACCACCAGCCAGGCTGCGAGCTGAGCCCGGTCCGTGACGCGCCGCGCCAGGGCCGCTTGACGCCAGACCGGAGGGGGAGGGATACCTCGCTCAGGCTGAGGGTTTCCCTTGGCCCCTGCCCCATCCGGAGCTGACATGCCCGCGCCGACGCCTCCCTCCTCCGCCGCACCTCTGGGGCTCGGCGCGCTGCCGACGCTCGACGAGGACGTCACCCCCGGAGCTCCGGCCACCCCGCTCTCCCAGGCAGAGCGCGCCGAGCGCGCGCTGGCGGACGGTCGACGCGAGGTGGAGCCGTTCGAGATCCAGCTCCTCAGCGACGCGCTCGACTACCGCGCCACGCTGCGGACGGTCGCGGCCGCCTTCGTACCGCGCTTCGCCGACTGGGGCTTCATCCACCTGGTGGACGAGGCCGGCATCCCCCGCCGGGTGAAGGTCGCTCACGCCGATCCGGCGCGCGCGGACCTCGCGGCGAGGTTCAGGTCGGTCGCGCCGGGACCGGGCTGGGCGACGCTCACCGCCCAGTCGATCCGCGACGGCGCTCCACGCCTCGTCCGCGACGTGAGCGAGGAGATGCTGCGCTGGGCCGCCCACGACGAGCGCCACCTCGCCGCCCTGCAAGCGCTCGCCCCACACTCGATGCTCGTGCTGCCGCTGCAGGCGCGCGACCGCGTCATCGGCGGCGTCACGCTCATGCGCGCAGCGCAGCCCGCCCGCTTCGTCGAGGACGACCTCGTGGCGGCGCAGAAGCTGACGCTCCCGGCGGCGCTGGCGATCGACAACGCGCGCTCCATCGCCGCCGAGCGCTCCGCCCGCGATCGCGCCGCCGAGGCGGCCGACGTGGAGCGGCACGCTCGCCTCGAGGCGGAGCGGGCCGTCACGGGGCTCAAGCGGCTCCAGGCGCTCGCGGTCTCCCTGTCGGCGCCGCTCCTGCCCGAGGCGGTGGGGCGGCTCGTCTTCGACAACGGCCTCTCCGGCCTGGGCGCGAAGACCGCCACGCTCGCGATCGCGCGCAGCGAGGAGGAGCTCTCGATCGCCTACGCCTCCGGCTGGCCGAAGGACGTGCTCGCCCACTGGCGCACGTTCCGCGCCGACGCTCGCTCGCTGGTGGCGGAGGCGTTCCGGACTCGGGCGCCGCTCTGGATCGACTCCTTCGAGGCGCTCTCGCAGGTGTACCCGAGCGTCGTCGAGCTGCCGCGCGCGCGCGGCGAGCGAGCGTGGGCGGCGGTGCCACTGCTGGTGGACGGGCGGGCGGTCGGCGCGATGGGGCTCGGCTTCGCGCACGCCCGCAGGCTCGACGACGCGGAGCGGGATCTCGTGTTGTCGGTCGCGGCGATGGCGGCGCAGGCGATCGCCCGGGCGGGCGCGCGCGGCACGCGCTGAGCGTCGGGAACGAGGCGGGGGACGAGCCCCCGCCCTACAGACGGGAGCACGTGGGTTGTGGCGCGCCGCCTCGCGGTGCCGTCCAGGTGTCCCGGACCTCGTCATCGATCCGGGGCCTTCTCCCGCACGCATGCCGTGCCGTGGCCCCGTTTCCACGCTCCCGCGTCCCGCGCCGGCGAGACAGCAGCCGATGGCACGAACGATGCTGTGCTTTTCCGACCGTGCGGGATTCCTCCCGCCGAAGGAGACACGGACATGCGCAAGCTCAGCATGATGGTGGCGGCCCTCTTCCTCTTGGCGTCGGGTCCGGCGCTGGCACAAGGCGGCACGGCTGAGCCAGCCCCGTCCGGCGGTGCGACCGGCGGTGCGGCGGGCGGCGCGGCGCCTGCCCCGAGCGGCGCGGCCACCGAGGGCGCCGCCGACGCCGGCGCGCAGAAGAAGAGCAGCAAGAAGAAGAGCAAGAAGAAGACCCACGCCGACGGAGGAGCGGCGGGTGGCGAGATGCACGGCGCCGACGCCGGCATGTAACCGCGGCGGTTTTCAACGTCACGAAGCGAGAAGCCGGCCACCCCCGCGGGGTGACCGGCTTCGTGCGTTCCGCGACCTCGCCTGAGCTACGTCGGGTTGAAGTGGCCCGACGCCTTGATCAGCCGGAGCGCCGCCAGATCGGCGTTCAGCGTCTCGCCCACCAGCGTCTGCGCGGCGCGGAGGAGCTCCAGGTTGGCGTCGGCCACCTCGATGTAGGTCGCCGCCCCCGCCTTGAAGTTCACGTTCACGAGGCGCTGGTTCTCCCGCGCCAGATCGAGCTGCTCCTTCGCCTTGTCCCGGTTGGCCGTCGCGCTGTCGAGGTCGAGCCGCGCGCGCTCCACCTCTTCGCTCGCCTTGAGCGCAGTGCTCTCGCGTGCCGCGGCCGCCTCGCGCACCTTCGACTGGTTCTCGCGGAGGTCCGACTCGCGCAGGAAGCCGTCGAGGATCGTCCAGCTCGCCTGGAGGCCGATCGTCCAGAACGTCGTCCTGCCGGTGAAGCCCTCCGTGTTCAGGTAGTCGTACCGCGCGAAGGCGCTGACCGTGGGCAGGTAGCTCGCGATCGTGCCGTCCCGGGTCCGCTCTGCCACCGTGACCTGCTCGCGGCTCGCGAGCACGTCCGGTCGCAGCCGCAGCGCATCCCCATGCAGCGCCCCGAGGTCGGCCGGGAGCTGCGGCTGGGCGGGGATGTCCACCTCGAATTCGGCCCGGTCGCGGCCGAGCAGCGTCGCGAGCGAGACCTTCGACTCCTCGTAAGAGTTCAGCGCGCGCTTGAGATCCTGCTCGGCGCGGGAGCGGTCGATCTGCGCGCGGAGGAGGGAGACCTTCGGCACCGTCCCGGCGTCATAACGGACCTTCGCGTCGCGCTCGTGGTCGAGCGCGATCTCGAGGTTCCGCTGCTGGACGGTGATCAACTGCTTGAGGCTCGCCGCGCCGTAGTAGATCTGGGCGGCGCTGAAGAGGATGTCCTGCCGCGACTCCTCCGCGCTGTGCGCGGCCTGCCGCTCCCCGGCGTTCGCCGCCAGGATGCCGAACCAGGCCTGGGGCGCGAAGATCGCCTGGGTCGCCTGGATGTCGGCCGTCAGGGTGTTCTGCTTCTGGACGATGGCGTTCTGCAGGCCCGTCGGCACGATCGCGTACGGCGACGGCGTGCCCGGAAGGCCGGGGTTCGGGTCTGGCGCCGGGATGGCTCCTCCGGTGACATTGCGGACGGCGTAGCCCGTCGGGAGCTGAACACCCACGTCTGGGAAGTCGAAGTGCTGGTACTGCCCGCTCGCCGCGACGTGCGGCAGGTAGTTCGACCACGCCTTCCAGTGCAGCTCCCGCGACTGCTGGAGCCGCTCGTGCACCACCTTCAGGTCGAAGTTCTTCGCCTGCGTCTCGCGCAGCGCCTCGTCCAGCGTGAGCGTGCGGAGCACCTGCAGGCTCTGGGGCGCAGGCGTCACGCTCGAGGGCGCGGGCGGAGCGACGCCGAGAGGGGGCGGAGTGGCGCTGGGCGGAGGCGCGGGTTGGGGTGCTGGTGCGGGCGCCTGCGCCAGGACCAAGGCCACCGTGAGCGCGTACGTGATCATCGAGCCTCCGGATGATGCGGGTGAAGTCGTGAAGCGCCGACGTACCGGCCACGTCGCGCGATAGACCGGACCAGGTGAGTCATCATGCCCTGCTCCACGCCGGGGCCCCCTCCTCGAGCCGCCGGAAGAGCTTCTCCAGGATCCGGAACAGCGCGCGACGATCGGGCGGGTCGAGCACGCCCAGCATCTGCGCGAGCCGCGCATCCAGGTGCCGATCGAGCTGGCGATGCACGTGCTCACCGCGGGCCGTGAGCCGCGCGCGCACCACTCGCCGGTCGCGGGCGTCGCGCTCCCGGGCGAGGAGGTCCGCCTGGGTGAGCCGGTCGGCCACCCCGGTGATCGTCTTCTCGGTGACGCCCACCCGCTGGGCGAGCTCTCCCATGGTGAGCGGTCCGTCGTGCCCGAGCCAGAGCAGGGCGTGGAGCTGGGGCGGCGTGAGCTGCCCCTCCTCGCACAGCGCGGACACCGGATCGCGGAGCGAGCGGCGGCGGGCGAACCCCGCCACGAGATCGCGGAGCCTCCGCGCCTCCGCCTCGGGCGCGAGACCCGGCCGGCGAGCGCGCGGCGAGCGTGAAGTATTCCGCATTGCGGAATGCCTCTAGCTCGGATGACATGTCGCGTCAACGGCGAAGTCACCGCCGGGGAGAGCGCCCGCCCTGGGCCGCTACGGCCTCCCGCCCAGGTCCTCGATCTCGCGCCCGATGTCGGCGCGGTCGTCCGCGTCCGGCCGCGCCGCCAGGTAGGCGCGGAACGCCTCCACGGCGCGGGCGCGCTGCCCGCGCTCCTTGTAGGCGAACCCGAGGTAGTAGTGCGGCATCGCGTTCTTCGGCTCGGCGCGCGCGGCGCGCTCGAACCACGGGAGCGCCTGGCGCGGCCGGCCCGCGTCGCGCTCGGCTCGCCCGATCCGGTAATACAGCGCCACCTGCGCCGGATCGTCCTTCAGCACGCGCTCGTAGAGGGCGATGGCGTCGGCGTGCCGACCGAGCTTCGCCTTGCAGTCGGCGGCCGCGATGCGCACCCGCTGCTCCTTGGGCGCGAGCCGGAGCGCCTTCTCCAGCACCGGGAGCGCCTCCGGGCACCGGTTCTGGCCAGCGTAAGCCGCCGCCAGGAGCTCGTACCCGTCGACCCGCTCCGGCGCGAGCGCCTGCGCGGCGCGGTAGGCCTCGATCGCCTCGGCGGCGTTCCCCTGCTTCTCGAGCGCCTGCCCGAGGTGGAGCCGGTGCTCGGCGCGCCCGGGCTCGAGCTCGACCGCCTTGCGCAGCTGCTCGACCGCGGCGGGCAGCTCGCCCTTCGCCACCAGGGCGCGGCCGTACGCGTCGCGGATCTCGGCGGAGGCGAGGTCCTGGTTGCTCGCCGCCAGCAGATCGGCGAGCGCCGCGTCCACCTCGCCCAGCTCGAGCTCCACCGCCCCGAGGTGCGCCTGCGCGCGGGCGTCGTGCGGGTCGAGCGCCACCGCCTGCGCGAGCGCGCGCCGCGCGCCGGCGCGATCGCCGGCGCGCCACAGCAGGTCGCCGTAGGCCGCCTGCGCCGCGCCGAGCCGCGGCTCGATGCGCAGCGCGCGCTCCAGCGCCGCGCGGGCGGCCGCCAGGTCTCCGCGACGATCGGCGGTGCGCGCGATGCCGAGCAGCGCCTCGGCCTCGCTCCCGTCGAGCGAAGCCGCGCGCCGGTAGCCTTCCTCGGCGGCCACCAGGTCGCCGCGCGCGAGCAGCAGGTCCGCGCGCGCCACGTGCGCGGCCGGCCGGCGTGGATCCCTTTCGAGCGCCAGCGCGAGCTCCTTCTCCGCGCGAGCGGCGTCCCCCGCCGCGAGGAGCGCACGTCCCAGCGCGAGGTGAGGATCGACCGCCGAAGAGTCGCGCGCGATGGCGTCGGCCCATTGCTTCTCGCCCTCGGCCCGCTTGCCGCTCTGCCAGAGGACGAGCCCCTTCGTGAAGAGGAGCCGCACGTCGCCCGGCGCCTCCACCAGCGCCGTATCGAGCAGCGTCACCGCGTCGAGCACGCGGCCCACCGTCGCGAGGGCCCGCGCCTGGGCGGCGGCGACCGGCGGATCGTGGGCCGCCCCCGCACCCAGCGGCGCCAGCGCCGCGAGCGCCTTCTCCGGGCTGCCGTGATCGGCCTCGAACGCCGCCAGCGCGAGCCGCGCCTCGACATCGCCGGGCGCCTCGACCGTGGCGCTCTCCAGCTCCTGCCGCGCCGCGGCGAGCCCCGCCTCCACGTCGTCGCCCAGCGCGCGCTTCAGCGCCTCTCCGGCGAGGGTATGCGCGCGCGCGCGCAGGACCGGCCCCGCCTCGGCCTGCGCTGCCGGCGCGAGCACCCGGCCGGCGGACTCGCGCGCCGCGGCGAAGTCGGCTCGCGCCAGCGCGAGCCGCGCCAGCTCGATCGCGGAGGCGAGGTGGCGGCCGTCGCGCGCCAGGGCGGCCTCGAAGCGCTGCCGGGCGCCCTCGGCGTCGCCCCGCGCCGCCTCGACCATCCCGAGCGCGTGGCTCGCTCGCGCCGAGCCGGGGCGGGCCGCGTCGAGGCGTCCGTAGAGCGCAGCCGCCTGGGCGAGGTCGCGCCGCGCCAGCGCCGCGTCGCCGAGCACCGCCAACGCCTCCTCGTCGGACGGGTTCTTGACCAGGAGCTGCTGCACGCGCAGCAGCGCCGCCTCGGGTGGCTTGCCACCCGCGAGGAGCGCCGCCGAGATCACCGCCTCGGCCGCCAGCGCGTCCTCCGGCGCGTGCGCCGACACCTCCGGGAGCAGGGCCCGCGCACGCTCCAGCGCCTGCGGCGGCGCCCCGTCGCGCCGCGCCAACGCCGTCGCGGCGTAGATCACGCCCGTCCTGGCGGCGAGATCCGAGGGCTCCGCCGCCAGCGCGCGCTGCGCCAGCTCGAGCGCGGCGGTGCCGGCGGTGAAGCGGTCCTCGGCTAGCCGGGCGCGCGCCTCGGCGAGGAGCTTCGGCGCCGGGCCGCTCGCGCGGTGGTGGCCGAGGAGGTCGCGATGGAAGAAGGCGCCGTGCGGGGTGAGCGCGGTTCCGACGCCCACCGCGACGACCACGACCGCCGCGGCGGCGGCGATCCAGGGGCCGCGCCGCTGTGCCGAGACGAGGGCGCGCGCGCGCTCGACCAGCCTCGCGCGCCGCGCGCTCGGCGCCACCGCGAGGCGCGGCGCGGGACTCTTCCCCGCAGACGGCGCTGGCGCGGGCGCCGGGCCTCCCACGAGGCTCCGAGTCGCCTCCGCGAACGCCGGCACCGTCCCGATCGCGGCGAAGGTCTGCCCGCCGTCGGACGAGACGTCCTCGTTCCCGAGCAGCTCGCCCTTGCCGAGCATCTGGACGACTTCCGCCTCCGGAAAAGGGCCAAACACCTTCCCCGAGCGGCGGCGCACGTGAAATCCGGTGCGGGCCGGGGCCGGGGCAGCCTCGGGCACGGCGGCGGGCGCGGACGCCAGGGGGGCGTCGGGGTGCGGGGCGCCGCCTTCGTCGAACAGCATCTCGAGGTCGTCCCCGTCGGCAGGCGCCTCGGGCGCAGGCGATAGATCCGCCGCGGGCGGCGGCCCGGGGTCGGCTGCGGGCGCGCTCGGCGGCGGCGCGGCCGGGGGCGGCTCGGCGGCGACCGGGGACGGGCTGGGAGGAGGCGCGAGGCCGAACGCGGCCGGCGTGAGGCCGCCGTCCGGGCCGTCGTCGCACGGCAATGGCTCGTCGGCGTGGCCGAGCCCAGGCGGCACCTCGCCGAGATCGATTTCTCCGAAGGCGAGCGTAGGTCGGCCCACGGGCGGCTCGGGAGCGGCCGTCGGCACGCTGAACGGCGATTCGAAGTGCGCGGTCATGCGCGGCGCGGGCCCGCTAGCAGGTGCATGCGCGGGTGCGGCGGGCGGCGGCGCGGCGAACGGCGACTCGAACAGCGCCGTCATGCGCGGCGCGGAACCGCCAACTGCAGGGGGCGCGGGTGGCGTCGGCGGTGCGACCGGCGACGGCAGCGGCACGCTGCGCGTCGCGGCGTGGCCGGGCAGTGGCACGGCCCCACCGCCCTGCGGCGGCCGGACGGGGAAGGTGCCCTGGCACTTGGGGCAGCGCACGTTGAGTCCCCCCGGCGGGACCCGACGCTCGTCGATGTTGTACTCGGAGTGGCAGGTGGGGCAGGCGACGCGCACGCGGAAAATCCCCAGGTTTTCTGCGAGGGTACCAAAGCGCGAAGCAGCCGAGCAAGCTTTCGTGCGCAGCGCCGCCATGCTACGGTCGGGGCCTCCGCACATCTTGAGATCCATGCCCGATACGGACGTCCTCATCCTCGGAGCCGGCCTGGCGGGCCTCTCCACCGCGCTCCACGCAGGTGGCAACTACCGGCTCATCGAGCGGGCGGAGCGCGTCGGCGGCCTGTGCCGGACGGACGCCCGTGACGGCTTCCTCTTCGACGCGACCGGCCACTGGCTGCACCTCCGCGATCCGGACATGCGGCGCCTCGCCGAGGAGGCGCTGCCCGGAGGCTGGATCGAGGTGGAGCGCAAGGCGGGCATCTGGTCCCACCAGAGATTCACGCGCTACCCCTACCAGGTGAACACGCACGGACTGCCGCCGGAGGTGGTGGCGGAGAACGTGCTCGGGTTCATCGAGGCGCAGTTCGGGGAGGGCGGCCGCGCGTTGCGCGAGCGCGAGCCCGCCAACTTCGGCGAGTTCATCCTGCGCCACCTCGGCGAGGGCTTCGCCCGCAACTTCATGTTCCCGTACAACGCCAAGCTCTGGACGGTCCACCCGCGTGAGATGAGCACGGCGTGGATGGGCCGATTCGTCCCGCGGCCGACGGTGGAGCAGGTGGTTCGCGGCGCGCTCGGGCTCGAGGGCGACCGCGCCGGCTACAACGCGCGGTTCATCTACCCGCGCCAGGGCGGGATCGAGGCGTTCGTGCGCGGGCTCGCCGCGATGCTGCCGCGCCCGGCCGAGTGCGGCGTCGAGCCCGTCGCGATCGACCCGGCCGCGAAGACGGCCCGGCTCTCCACCGGCGAAGAGGTGCGTTGGCGGACGATGGTCGCCACCATCGCGCTCCCCGAGCTGGTCCGGCTGTGCCGCGACGCGCCGGCGTCCGTGCTCGAGGCCGCCACCGCGCTCCGGGCCACCACGGTCACCTACGTCAACGTCGGCGCGCGCGACGTGGGAGCGCCGCCCTTCCAGTGGGTCTACCTGCCGGAGGAGCGCTACGCGCCGTACCGCGTCGGCTCCGCCTCCGCCGCCGTGCCGGCCCTCGCCCCGGCCGGGCACCGCAGCTTCTACGTGGAGTTCAGCGCCGGCCGGCCCCTCGACCCCGCCACCGCCGAGCGCCAGGCCGTCGAGACGCTCATCGACCTGGGGTTCGTGGGTGGCGCGAGCGACGTCCTCTTCGCCGAGGCGCGCGCCATCCCGCACGCCTACGTCATCTACGACGAGCGCTACGGCGCGGCGAAGCAGGAGATCGTCTCGTGGCTCGAGGAGCGCGACATCCTGGTCGCCGGCCGTTACGGACGGTGGGAGTACTCGTCCATGGAGGACGCCTTGCTCGCGGGCCGTGAATGCGCGAGAAAGGCGGGCTGAATGAGCTCTTCACCCCGTCTTTCGGTGGTCATCCCCGTCTACAACGAGGAAAGCATCGTCCGCGAGACGTGCCTGGAGCTCATGGCGCGCCTCGACGAGCGCGGGTGGGACTACGAGCTGCTCCTCTCCGAGAACGGCTCGAAGGACCGCACGATCGAGCTGCTCCAGGCGCTCGCGGCCGAGCACCCGCGGTTCCGCTTCATCCACTCCGACGAGCCGAACTACGGGCTGGCCCTCCGCCGCGGCATCCTCGAGGCGCGCGGGCGATACGTCGTCGCGGACGAGATCGACCTGTGCGACGTCCGGTTCCACGATCGCGCGCTGGCGGTGCTCGACGCCGGCGGCGTCGACATGGTGATCGGCTCGAAGCGCGCCCCGGGGTCGCACGATCACCGCCCGCTGTACCGCCGGCTCGCGACCGCCGTGCACAACACGCTCCTGCGCGTCGCGCTCGGGTTCCAGGGCACCGACACGCACGGCGTGAAGGCGTTCCTGCGCGAGGAGATCGCCCCGACCGCGGCGCGCTGCGTGGTGGACAAGGACGTGTTCGCGAGCGAGCTCGTGCTGCGGGCCGGACTAGAGGGGAAGCGGGTGGTCGAGATCCCCATCTCCCTGGAGGAGAAGCGGCCGCCCTCGATCGCCCTCTTCAAGCGCGTCCCGAACGTGCTGAGGCAGGTGGCGAAGCTGTTCTGGGTGCTCCGCGTGGAGGCGCCGCCGCGACGGCACCGGCCCGGCGAGGAGGCCGGCGCCGGCGCGCCGCCCGAGCGCGCCTCCGGATCCTGATCCTGGCTGTGCTCGCGTCGCTCTCCATCGATCTCGACGCGCTCGAGCACTATCACCGCATCCACGGCCTGCCCGAACGCGATCCGGGCGACGATCCCGTCTACGGCAAGGCGGTCGCGCGCTTCGGCGAGCTCTGCGCCCGGCTGGGCATCCGGGGCACGGCGTTCTGCGTCGGGCGAAACCTCGAGGACCCGCGCGCCGCGGCGGAGGTGCGGCGCCTGGCCGGAGCGGGCCACGAGCTCGCGAACCACAGCCTCTCGCACGACTACGCCCTGTCGCGGCGGGCGCCGGCCGAGATCGCGGCGGAGGTCGAGGGCGGCGCGGCGGCCCTCGCCACCGCGGCCGGCGTCCGACCCGTCGGCTTCCGCGCGCCGGGCTACACCCTGTCGGCGCCGCTGGTGGCGACGCTCGCCGCGCAGGGGTACCGGTACGACAGCTCGACGTTCCCGGCCCTGCCCTACTACCTCGGCAAGGCGGCGGTCATGGGCGCGCTCGCGTTCACGCGCCGGCCCTCGCGAGCCATCCTCGACTGGCCGCGCGTGCTGGCGGCGCCGCGGCGCCCGTACCGGCCACGCCCGGACCAGCCGTACGCGCGCGGCGAGGTCCCGCTGCTCGAGCTGCCGGTCGCGACCGGGCTCCTCGGCTTCCCGCTCACCGGCACGTTCGTCGCGACGCTCCCGCCGTGGTGCGTCCGCGTGGCGCGGATCGGCGCCGCGGCGCGACCGCTCCTCGCGATCGAGCTGCACGGGGTGGACTTCCTCGACGCCTCCGACGCCTCGCCGGAGCTCGCGGCGCGCCAGCGAGACCTGCGCGTACGCGCCGCCGACAAGATCCGGCGGCTGGAGTCCTTCGCCCGCGCGCTCGGGGACCGGGAGTGGGTGACGCTGGCCGAGGCGGCGGAGCGTCTCGCGGCGTGATAGGAAGGTTCGCCATGGGCGACCTCGGAGCGGCGCTGCGGCAACGGCTGCGCGCCCTCACGCTCGAGCTGGGCGGGCCGGGATCGCGCGAGCGGCTCGAGAAGCTCACGCCGCCGAGGAACGAGTTCGGCGTCGACCCGTACGGCCTCGACATCGACTACGCGATCTCGGCGCTGGCGCCCTTCCTCTGGCTCTACCGCAAGTACTTCCGCGTCGAGGTGAACGGGGTCGAGCGCGTGCCGACCGAGGGGCGCGTCCTCATCGTCGCGAACCACTCCGGCCAGCTCCCCTTCGACGCGGCGATGCTGGGCGTGGCGCTCCTCGTCGAGCTCGATCCGCCGCGCATGGCGCGAGCGCTGGTCGAGAAGTGGGTCCCCACCCTGCCGTTCGTGTCGAGCTTCTACGCCCGGCTCGGTCAGGTGGTGGGTACGCCCGAGAACTGCCGGCGGCTGCTGGCGGCGGACGAGGCGCTGCTCGTGTTCCCCGAGGGCGTGCGCGGCCTCAACAAGCCCTACTCGCGGCGCTACCAGCTGCAGGACTTCGGCGTCGGGTTCATGCGGCTGGCGCTCGAGGCCGACGCCCCCATCCTCCCGGTCGGCATCGTGGGGGCGGAGGAGCAGGCGCCCGCGCTCGCAAATCTGAAGAGCGTGGCGCGGCTCCTCGCCATGCCGTCGCTGCCGCTCTCGCCCACGCTCGGGCTGCCGCTGCCGACGCGGTACCGCATCCACTTCGGCGAGCCGCTCCGGTTCCAGGGCTCCCCGGACGACGAGGACGCCGTGCTGGAGGAGAAGGTGCGCACGGTGAAGGCCGCCATCGATCGGCTCCTCGCGGAGGGGCTCGCCGCCCGCAAGCACGTCTTCTGGTGACATGCCGAACCGACGCCCGCCATCGCCCATCCACTTCCCCGGCATGCCCGGGCGCGTCGTCATCACCGGGATCGCCGGCAACCTGGGCAAGGCGCTGGCGCGGCTGCTCCACGGTGAGACCCGCCTGGTGGGCATCGACCGCCGTCCGTTCGGGGAACGGCCGAAGGACGTGGAGCACCACCAGCTCGACATCCGCAAGCGCAAGGTGGAGGAGGTGTTCCGGCACGACCGGGTCGACGCGCTCATCCACCTCGGGATCATGCACGACCCCCGCGTGCCCTTCTCCGAGGCGCACAGCTTCAACGTGGTCGGGACGCAGAAGATCCTCGAGCTCTGCGTCCAGCACGGGGTCCGCAAGGTGGTGGTCCTCTCGTCCGCCGACGTGTACGGGCCGCGCCCGGACAACTCCAACTTCCTCACCGAGGAGGCGCCGCTCATGGCGGCGGACCGCTACTCGGACGTCCGCGACCTCATCGAGGTCGACATGTACGCGCAGTCGTTCATGTGGAAGCACCCCGAGATCGAGACCGTCCTGCTGCGGCCAGTGCACATCGTGGGGCCGACCGTTCGCAACGCTCCCTCGAACTACTTGCGCCTCGAGCGGCCCGTCACCGTGCTCGGCTTCGACCCCATGATTCAGCTCATCCACGAGGACGACGCCTGCCGCGCGATGGCGCTCGCCCTGAAGCCCGGCGTGCGCGGCGTCTACAACGTCACGGGGCCAGGCGAGGTGCCGCTCTCGACCGTGCTCCGCGAGCTCGGGCGCCAGCCCATCCCCGTCCCGCACTTCCTCGTGCGCCCGCTGCTCCGCCGCGCGTTCGAGGCGCGGCTCACCGGGTTCCCGCCGGAGGAGGTGGACCACCTCCAGTACCTGTGCGCGGTGGACGGGTCCCGGTTCGCGCGCGAGGTGGGCTGGGCCCCCAGCCACTCGATGCGCGAGACCTTCCGCAGCGTGCTGGCCTGACGCGTCCGGGTTAAGGTTCGTCCTCCATGCCCGACCGCCTCGTCCGCGGACTCTTGCCGTCGCAGGGGTTGCGCGTCGTCCACGTCCGCGTCACCGACACCACGCGCATCGCGCGGATGCTGCACGGTCTCTACCCCACCGCCGCTCACCTGTTCGCCGAGGGGCTCGCCGCCGGCTTGCTCGTGGCCTCCCTGCAGAAGGTCAAGACGCGGGTGAACCTGCAGCTCGAGTGCGACGGCCCGCTGCGGGGGCTCTTCGTCGACGCCGACACCGACGGCAACGTGCGCGGATACGTGCGCGCGCCGCAGGTGAATTTCCCCGGCGACGCCGAGACCGGCGCGCGCGCCGCGCTCGGCGGCTCGGGCTACCTCTCGGTCATGCGCGACCTGGGCCGCGGACAGTTCTACCGCGGCCAGGTGGCGCTCGAGGCGCGTGAGCTCGCATGCGACCTGGAGCGCTACTTCCTGGAGTCGGAGCAGGTGGCGACCGCCCTCGACCTCGCGGTCGTGCCACGCGGCGACGAGCCGCTGGGCGACGTCGCGGGGCTGCTCGTGCAGCGCCTCCCGGACGGCGACGGCCAGGCGCTGGACGCCGTCCGCGAGCGGCTTCGGGCCGGCGCCTTCCGCGCGGCGCTCGCGCGCGGCGCCGGCGCGCAGGACGCCATCGCCGAGGTGGTCGGGGCCGGGTTCGACCTGCTCGCGGACCTCGAGGTCGCCTACCGGTGCGGCTGCAGCCTGGAGCGGGCGAGGGTGGCCGTCTCGGCGCTCGGCAAGGACGGGCTGCTCGACGTGCTGGAGCGGGAGGGGGAGGCGGTCGTGACCTGCGAGTTCTGCCGGGAGCGCTATGTCGTTTCGCAGGCCGAGCTGCGCGACATGGTCGCACGCCTGGAGCGTTCCGAGAAGGGCGAGGGCGGGTGACGAAAGGCTCCGCCGCCGTGGTACAGATCCGGCGTCTTTGCGCCGCGCACGGTGGCCGAGGATGGGTCGCCGGCGCTGGCTCCTATCGTGGATGACGGTTCGTGAAAGGACGACCATGCCGACGCGCACCTCCAAGCCCCGCGCCGCCAAGTCCCCTCGCCGCTCCCGCGCCGCGCCGCCGCGGACGCCCGCGCGCCGGAAGCCCTCCCCCCGCCGTCCTTCGGCAGCTCCGCCGCGCGCCGAGCAACCGCTCGGCGTCGGCGTGGGCGACGCCTTCGCCCTGGAGCGGCTGCAGGTGCCGGCGTCGCTTTCCCGCGCCCAACCCGACGACCGGCTGCGCGAGATCGGCTGGGCCGAGTTCGGCGAGATCGCGCGCGAGCTGGCGGAGCGCATGGAGGGGGAGTTCAAGCCCGAGGTCGTCCTCGGCGTGGTGAATGGCGGCGTGTTCCTGGGCGGCGCGCTCGCCAGCTACTTCCGCGCCGAGTTCAGGCCCATCCGCGTCCGGAAGTTCGGCCCTCGCGCGGTGGCGCAGGCGGTGGTCGGGCTGCGCGGCAAGAAGGTGCTGGTCGTGGACGACGTCACGGTGAGCGGCCAGACCCTCGAGGCGGGGCGGGTCACGGCCGAGAAGGCCGGCGCCGGCGACGTCCGCACCGCGGTGCTGGTCGTGCGCCCGACCCGAAACTACGCGGACTTCTACGCGCTCGAGACGGAGCAGCTCGTCGTCTTCGGCTGGGACTACCAGCTCCACGGCGGCAGCGGCGAGCCCGGCAGCGACCCGGGCGAGGTCGGGGTGTGAAACGAGTCGTCCTCGGCACGGCCGGGCACATCGACCACGGCAAGACCGCGCTCGTGAAGGCGCTCACCGGCGTCGACACCGACCGGCTGCGCGAGGAGAAGCGTCGCGGCATCACCATCGAGCTCGGCTTCGCGCACCTCGCGCTCCCGGACGGATCGGTGGCGGGTGTGGTCGACGTCCCGGGCCACGAGCGCTTCGTCCGCGCCATGGCGGCCGGCGCCGGTGGCATCGACCTGGTGGTGCTGGTCGTGGCGGCGGACGAGGGCGTCATGCCGCAGACGCGCGAGCACCTCGACATCTGCCGGCTGCTGGGCGTGCCGCGCGGGCTCGTCGCGATCACGAAGGCCGACCTGCTGCCGGGGCTCGGGCCCGACTGGCTGCCGCTGCTCGAGGGTGACATCCGCGCCGCCGCCAGGGGGACGTTCCTCGAGGATGCCCTCGTCGTCCCCGTCTCGGCGCGCACCGGCGAGGGCCTCCCGGCACTCGTGGCGGAGCTCGCGCGGCTGGCGCGCGAGGTGCCGGAGCGCCCCGCCGACGGGCCGCTGTTCCTCCCCGTCGACCGCGCCTTCTCGCTCAAGGGCTTCGGCACCGTCGTCACCGGCACCCTGCTGTCCGGCGCGGTGGCGGTCGAGGACGACGTGCTGCTCTCGCCGCCGGCGCAGGGCCAGGGGCGACTCCGCGTCCGCTCGGTCCAGGTCCATGGGCACTCCGTGCCGCGCGCCCTGGCCGGGCAGCGCACCGCCGTGAACCTCCCCGGCGTCGAGGCGCCGGCCATCTCGCGCGGCCAGGTGCTGGTGCACCCCGGCGAGGTCCCGGTCAGCCACACGCTCGACGTCGAGCTGACCCTGCTCGCGGCCGCCCCGAAGCCCCTCCGGCACCGCGCCCGCCTCCTCCTCCACGTCGGCACCGCGCAGGTCCAGGCGGCGGTGTCGCTGCTCGACCGCGCCGAGCTCGCGCCCGGGGACACCGCGCTGGCGCAGCTGAGGCTCTCCGCGCCGGCGGCGGCGCTGCCGGGCCAGCGCTTCATCCTGCGCGGCTTCGCGGTGCTGGAGGGGCGCGGCAAGACGCTCGCCGGTGGGCGGGTGCTGGGGGTCGGTGCGCGGCGGCGGCGGCGCGGGCGGCCTGCCGAGACCGAGCAGCTCGAGGCGCTGGCACGCGGCGACGTCGAGGCGCGGCTCTCGGTCGTGCTCGCCGGCGCCGGTCCGGCCGGTCTCGCCGCGGACGCGCTGCTCGGGCGGACCGCGCTCTCGCCGAAGGCGCTCCAGGGCGCGCTCGACCGGCTCGGCGCCAGGGGCGGCGCGGTCCTCTTCGACCGCGAGAAGCGGGCCTACGTCGCGGGCGAGCAGGCGCGCGCGCTGGCCGCCCGCCTCGTGGACGCGGTGAAGGCGTTCCACGCGTCGCACCCGCTCGCGGCCGGCATGCCGCGGGAGGAGCTGCGCGGGAGGCTGCCCCCCGTCACCGACCCGCGGCTCTTCGCGAGGCTCCTCGCGCAGCTCGTCGAGAAGGGTGAGCTCGTCGCGGAGGGCGACCACGTCCGGCAGCCCTCGCACCGCGCCGCCAGCGGCGCGGCGGGCGGCGCCCTCAAGTCGAACGCCGCGGGGGTGCTGGCGAAGGGTGGCCTGACCCCACCCTGGATCGCGGAGCTCCCCGCGCTCGTCCACGCGAAGCCGGAGGAGGTCGCGGCGGTGCTGAAGCTGCTCCTCGCGGAGGGATCCGCGGTCCGCGTCTCGGCCGAGCTCTACTACGACGCGGCCGCCATCCGCGGGCTGCGCGAGCGGCTGGTCGCCCACCTCAAGGCGCACCGCGAGATCACGACCCAGGAGTTCAAGGACCTCGTCGGCGCGACGCGCAAGCACGTCATCCCGCTCGCCGAGTACTTCGATCGCGAGAAGGTGACGCTGCGGGTGGGCGAGAAGCGCGTCCTGCGCGGCGAGGGGAAGTGACCGCGGTGCCGGCGCCGGGCGGAGAGGAGCGGGCGGCGCTCACGGCGCGCAACGCCGAGCTGAGCGCGCTGAACCGCGTGGCGGAGGCCGCCGTGGCGGCGCCCGACCTCGACCTCTTCCTCGCCCGCGCCGGAGAAGAGGTGGCCGCGCTGCTCGGGGCGACCGTGGTCGGCTTCTTCCTGCTGGAGCGCGAGCGCCGCGAGGCGCTGCTGCTCCACCTCCACGGCGGGG
>Ga0306923_10000569_pt1 | contig 29335 bp, 23 predicted proteins | sample sta12Can44000108_FD_203841 | JGI IMG/M metagenome (GOLD analysis project Ga0306923, IMG submission 203841) | Lab enrichment of tropical soil microbial communities from Luquillo Experimental Forest, Puerto Rico - statanox.12C.anox.44.000.108 (v2)... | ecosystem: Environmental > Terrestrial >... | reverse complement strand
ATGCACGGGCGCTCACGCGCGCCAGCGACCGGGCGGACGATCTTGTGCAGGACACGCTGCTACGGGCGTTGACAAAGCTTCATCTGTGGCAGCCCGGAACGGATATCCGCGCCTGGCTTTTCACCATTATGCACCATCAATACGTCAATACGGTGCGGCGGGAGGCGCGTGAAGCGGCGTCGGTCGACATCGAGCGCATAGCCTCGACCATAGTGGCTACCACCGATCCTACGTCGCGGCGGCAGCTGGTCGAGCTCGATCAGGCGCTTGCCCAACTTTCTGCCGAGCACCGCGAGGTTCTCTTGCTCGTCGGCCTTGAAGGGATGAACTACGAGAGTGTCGCGCAAATCCTCGGTGTGCCAGTCGGCACGGTGCGCTCGCGTTTGTCGCGGGGTCGCGAAAGGCTCCGCGAACTGATGGGCGGAGATAGAAGATTGGGTCGCCGGCCGGATACAGAGGCCACAACAACGCAACCGAACACCGACGCATCTCACCCCAAATCCCGGCCTATGGAGGCTCGGCCTGGGCTTAAAAGACTAATGAAATCAGCAGCGGAGTTTGCCGCTGCCATAGAATGCGGTCCTCATAGAACCGCCGTCGCCACCATAGGCCCCGCGCCCGCCGCATGACCGGCGGAACGCTTCCTGCGTGGCGGTGCGTCAATAGCCGGTGAGCCGCCCCTACACCCGGCGGCGCTCGCCATCGCTGGCGTCCGGCCGCTCGATCGGTTAGCGACGCAAGATCATCGGACCCGGCTCGCGTGTTCGAAGCATCGCCAGAAGCGGCCGCTAGGCGCCCTCGAAGCGCTGCCTCGAGAGCTCGGCCGCCTGCGCGCCACGAGCTTGACTGCCTGGGCGGCGCAGCCGGCGCGCTCGGCGTGCCTGCCTCAAAAGTCTACGCCGTCAATCGTCGGCAGCGACGGGCCGCTTTCGAATCCGACACCGGTCGTTCAGCCTGACCGCGGGGAACGCGTCTTGCGTGCTCCTTAAGAGACCTGCGCGGTCGGCCCTGGAACTGGCTCTGGATGGCATTGAGGTAAGGTCAGACCTCCGGCCCGCTCGCGACGATGGTCAAATCGGGACGAGCGTCGGCCGCGCTGGGGCTCTGCGCGACGTTGAATGCCGCGGCCGGCCTCCTAAGACCTTTTAGCTCAAGGTTTCCGAGGTCTTCGAGCTTGACAACCGCTTCATCCAGCGATGCGGCTGCTGACCAGGATCTGGCCATCCTTGGCCTCGCCGCAGAGCCGAGCGGCGAGGTTGCATACCGTCGACCGCCTCGCTCATGACGCCACCATCCTCGAGATGATATTCGAAAGCTACCACCCCCGCGCCGCGCTCCAACGTAAGCGAGGCCGCTGCCGGCCGCCAATCCACGCGACGATTACAGCGAACCCTCATTGTCGCGGCGACATTCAAAACTTCAATCGCACCTTGCACGACAATCACACCGCGACAATGATGACGATGCCGCGACGCCAGATTCCCACCCTGATTGTGCTTGCTTCCTATCCAGATCGCCGCGCTGCACTTCTCTTTCGTTGCCTCGGCGCTGTTTGCCGATTACACCGAGATGTCCGATGTCGTCACCTATAACAACCGCGACATCGCGGTGACCCCGCTCTTCGATCGCGAGTTTCATCTGGAAGAACGGGCAGCCGATCGGTTCCTGAGTATTGGGCGCGAACTCCGGCCGAATCAGGAAAGCTTTTGGCGCTTCAGCGCTGTCTGTCGAGGCTCCCTGCGGATCGATTCCAGCCCCGAGCGCAGCCAGCTTTTCAGTGAGCCCTTGCGCCGCTCTGTTAAATGGGCCAGCCCAAGCGATCCCCCGAGTGTGAGCCCAAATAACAGCGTTCGGTGGATCGCTCCATGGGTCGGACCAGGAATAACGGTTCCGAAAAAGTCCAAAAGCGGCCTGTGCAGCAGATAGAGCCCGAAGGATGTCCCAGCGAGCCAGCGGATTGCGCGCACCACCGCCACCTTTGGCTCCGTTAGCCTCATGTTGGCGAGACCCATGATAAAGAGCGCAACGAGCGCGCTAACAAGGTAATCGTACGGCGAATACATGAACGGTAGCCACGGTGTCTCTGCATGCCGGAAGAGTTGCTGGCCTCCCAGCGCTTCCAACGCGGCAAATACCGCCACCGCGCTAAACACACACAGCGGGGCCCCTCGCTGGGCCGGGAATGAGGCCCGCCAGCGCCACGCAGCGACGCCCATCAGCCAGGTTGGAAAGAGGATGAGGATCTTTGGTCCAGCCAGCAGAGCCGCAGTGACGAGTGCCGCGATCCGGCGCCCTCCCTGCAGAAACACCGCACCGGCGAATAGAACGTAGTACCAAGCTTCATAATTGAGTGACCAGTAGGGGATGTCGGAACCCGGAAGCACGCTTAGCGTCCAACTCTCCCCGAGAAACACTGCCGAGAGGCCGTAGCCGAGCAGGGATTGGGGCAAGCTAAGGTGCGATTCAGGTCCGTAAATCGCTGGATCGATCGCCATACCGAGACCGTCGAGTATCGCCGTAACGACGAAGGCGGGCGCAATCACCGAATAGAGCCGAGCAAGCCGGCTCAAGGTATAGTCCTCAAGGGTTCGTTCCCTGGTCTCGGTAACCCAGGCAATGACGAACCCCGAAAGTACGAAGAACACGAGGACCGCCGTTCGGCCGTAAGGCATGCTCTGCCAGAACAGGCCGCCGGTGTAGCGCTCGGACACGTAGTGCGACACGAACACGACAAACGCCGCACCAAAGCGAAGAGCGTCGAGGTAGAGCGACAGCGCGTTCGTCATCGTGACACGAAGCCGGAAACTCTAGTCAAACTCTTCTGCCGAGGTATCCGTTTCGATGGACATCCAAGATTTCCGATCCATCGCGCGTGATTTTCCGTCTCATCGAGCCGTCGCGCAACCGATACTGACTAACCGATTCGACCCACAGCAAAAGATCGGATGAGCCTTGTGAGCCAAGCTGAGGGGTGAGCTCCGAGTCGGAACTCCGTGCCCAGGCGCTCTTTAACCCATTTTGTTTTTTTGACACTTTTTTGACGCGTTTCGGTTATTGGAAGTGGTTTGACGGGGCCAGCGGGAGCTCCGGGTCTCGATAACGGGAAACGGTCGAGCAGGTCTGTGGTCATTACCCCCTTGAGCTGGAGACGACCTGACGACCCCGCTTCGGCTCCCCGTGTGCGGAGACGCCTTCGCCGAAGCGGCGGAAAGCGTGCGGCCGCCGATGATGCCTAGGCATGCTTGACCCTAGCACATGGAGGATGATCGACTGGCCGGCCGAACAGCCGCCGCTCCTTGTTGTCGTCATCGATACCGAGGCCGAATTCGACTGGGCAGCACGTCCGCAGCGTCAGGCGAGGGGCGTCACGTCGATCAAGCGCCTAGTGCAAACGCAACGTATCTTCGAGCGATATGAGGTCCGTCCGACCTTTGCTCTCGACTATCCGGTGAGCAACACACCAGAGGGATACGAGGTCATCCGCGATCTGTATCGCTCAAGGGCGTGCGAGATCGGCGCTCATCTGCAGCCCTGGGATAATCCGCCCTTTGTCGAGCGGATGACGGACGAGAATTCGTATCCCGGCAACCTACCCTCCCAGCTTGAGCGGGAGAAGCTGATTCGGCTGACTCGCAACATCCAAGAGAATGTCGGGGTTCGACCACGCATCTATAAGGCCGGAAGATACGGTGTCGGTCGCGCCACCGCGGGCATCCTCGCCGAACTCGGATACGAGATCGATGTAAGCGTCGTTCCCGGCACGGATCTGAGCCTCAATTTCGGCCCCGATTTCTCGCATTGTAGTGCCCGTCCCTATTGGTTCGGCGAAGATTTCAGGCTGCTGGAGATCCCTCTCACCGTCGGCTACACCGGGTTGCTGGCAAAGACCAGAAACATCGCCAACGGATTAACGATGAATGAGCGCCTCAAGGTGCTACATGTCCCCGGGATCCTTGCCAGGCTCGGCCTCGTGGAGCGCATTACGCTTACGCCAGAAGGCATCTCCTTCGATGAGCAGCGACGGCTAACGCGAGCACTGCTGCGCCGCGGCCATCGCATCTTCTGCTTCACCTATCACAGCAGCTCGTTGGCACCCGGCAATACACCCTATGTGCGCAGCGAGGCGGACCTGCAGGTATTGTTGCGGCGGATCGATCAGTATCTCGATTTTTTCACCAGAGAAATCGGTGGGCGGGGAGCGACCCCGTTCGAAGTCAAGGCGCTCGCGGAACGGTACCAAACGTCGCAGCACAGCGGCCCTGAAGCGTCTACTGACCTGTTGCCCCGCAACTTCGGGTCGAACCCGGCGCGTTGGTCGGGGTTGCCGGAATGACCGGTATCCGCGCAACCGGGTCGTTGCCGCGCGATCCAGCGAAGGTCCCTTCAGCGTCGGATTGCGGACCTTCCGCGATCGTGCATTGCCCGACCGTGGTTTGTTGAGTTCACACTCGTGGCAAGCCGTCTCCGGGCAAGCTGAATCGAGAGGAGAGACCAGGCTCACGCCAAGGGGTCGGCCTAGCTCCGGGGCGATTTTTCCCGCCAGGCCACAGGGCTCAGGTGCCCCTCTTGAGAGGGGGCTCCATTTATGTGTGCCGTGCGCGCCGGTAAGGGATCTTTTCCTCGCGACCGTGGTTGGGTGATTCCGGTGAGTGTGGCGACCGCCACAGAAGTCGTCCTGCGCGAGTTTTCGGAGGATGTCGGACGGGTATGGCCCGTTTCGAGGTCATCAATGAGGTTAAACCGATCGCGGTATCGTAGTTGTATGGTTCCAACCGCGGCCCGATTTGCATCGGCATATCGCCTCGAACCGTGCCCCTACGAAGCCGCGTGTCTTCGCCATCTGTCTCTTCCTTAGAAACCCTTAACCACGATTGCGACTTGACGGGGCGATAACCCACCTTCCGCGACGGCGTTAGCAGCGCTCTGTGAGCGGCAATTCCGTCTCCGACATGGCGGCTTCCTTTTGTCGGGGGTGCGAGGAAATAAGCGGGCAGTGATGCCCGGCGAATAACTCCGTGCGGCTTACAGCGCACTGCTAGCCCCCGGCGCCAGCGCTGTCCGCTGGCAAGGTCAGAACCTATCAACATGCACATTATCGTGGGCCATTGGACTCATTATCGGGGGCGCGGCGTGAATCACGATCGCCCTCAAAACAGCATCATCAGTTCCAGAGTTGACCGGCATCGCCATAGCGTGGCCCACGCTCTTGGTCTTGGTCGGCCTCGCTGCAAACCATGTGACGCGCCGGAGCGGTCCAGAGGGCGAGTATTCGGCCCACGAAAGAACGACGCCATTGCAATCATCCGCCGCGAAACTGGCTAAGACGTGAACAAACTCCTCTTGTGCGTCCTGACAATGCCGATGGAAGAGCTGCGGGCGCGCCTATCAATGTGGCGGGAGATCTGCTGGATGACGGAGATCTGGGGTGACGCCGAAGATGCTCGGATCTTGGGCGACGTCGAGCCGGTCTGCCCGATGAAGGTCGAGGGCAACGTTATATACCCCAACGCCTTCATAGCGGGCTCCGACGACACGAAAGCACGGGACGATGATGTCCGCAAGATGCACGCAGCGGGTCTACCCGTATCCCAAATCGCGCGCGTGTGCGGCCTGAGCTACCGCGCCGTCAACAAGATCATAGCCGACGGTACAGCATGATCTGGCTTGTTGTCGTCGATGGCGAACGGTTGGCGCTGGGTCCACGTCTCTCAACGCTCGATCTCGCACTGCGGGTGGGCTGATCGGCGAGAAAGTCAGTGCGATACCCCCTGGTGCGCGGTAAATCAATTTTTTTAGCCGGGTGCATCCGCAATTTAACCTTAAACGGTGCTGTTTCCAAACAAAAAGCCCCGGCTCGCCAGCGACGAGCCGAGACAGGGGAGAGTGATCAATTCGCCGATGCCGGTAAGCCTAGCCTATCCCCTGCGGAAGCCTCCCTCAATGTCCGAATGTGCGGCTGCAGGAGGAACTCGACGCGGCCAACACCAAGATCCGCAAGCTGGAGCGCGCCGAGGGCGAGGCGCTGCTCATCACCCGCAAGGACACACCCGAACAGATCCTCGCGGTGCTTGAAGCTGAGGTTCCGGCCAAGGCCGCGCGCATCACCGGGCCGCTCTTGAACCAGCAGAAATCGACGGCGGCACCGCAACGGAGCCGCAAGCGCCAGACCGCGCCCAAGAGCGAGCGGTCGTGGGACGAGCTCGCCGGCTGATTATAACTACGGTTATAATCAACCGTGCAGCACGCCACGGACATCGGGTGGTCTGTTGGTCGGCGCTGAGATCGACCGCCGATGTGAAAGACCGCGACGGTGCGGTGCTGACGCCCGGAGCGACCTGCTCACAGTTTCACTGGCTGCGCCGCATTCATCCTACAGCGTACGGCGCTAATTTTTGATGAGGCTTGGATTTGCGCAAAAAAATCCGGGCGAGGGATGGCACGCACCACCCCTCGTCCGGTCCGGGCCGAGACTAACGGGCAGGCCGTCAGTTGTACACGAAGATCGTCGGCACCGGGACCGAGTTGTTGGACGGACGCACGGTATACGAACGCGTCGAGGCCGCGGTTCCGCTCGTCGGGCCTTCCGCAGTCTGAATGAGCGTCAATAGTGTGCGGTGCGCGCCACCTGGGATGGCGAATGCCTGGCCAGACACGACCACGCCGTTCGGTGTCTGCATAGCATCAGCCGTCAGATTTGCGTCTATGAACTTGGTGCCGGCCGGGCCCGCCAGCTGCACCTGATCCCAGCAGTCGAAACTCCAGAAGGTGGAGACGGGGACCTCTTTTTGATTGTAGAAGTTCAGATTGACGAAAGTCGACGCGTTTGGCAAGTTCGATCGGACATCCAGGGTCAGAAAGATCAGTGCCGTGTCGGCAAACGGGGCCATATCAAGCGGCTTAATTGTCGCATCCTGCTGATACCTGACATCGCCATAGAACTGCCCGGTGACCATCTGGTAGCCGTCGGCCGAGCCGTCGAACGGGAGCGCCGCACCGCCCGTAACAGGATCCGCAGCGGTGTCGACTAGGCTCCCGAACGCTCCATTGGCCTGGATCGCGAGCGCCGAGTAGGACTGCAGGTCGTTGTTGGTGACTACTGGTGAAAAGTTGTTCCGCTGCACCGCATCGCCGATCAGCACATTGTCCGCGAGCGGCTGTAACTGAGAATTGACCACATAGGCGAGCGCATACCCCCTCGCGCACGGGGCCGTCGGGACGGGTGAGGTTCCGTTAAGCGCCGGGAACCCGGTGATTCGACCGTTTGCTGTGATTCCCGAGGGTGTTCCATTCGGGTTGAACACGACCTTGCCGTAGGTCGACACAAAAACCTGGAAATCGGACTCCGGGCAGACGCTCATGTTTTGGCCGATAGTGATCCCAGGGCACACCCAGTGTACCTCCACCTCGTACACGGCGTTTTCCTGGGGGCAGGTTTGCGGTGAGTTTGTCGCGCCGGGGAACCCGGGTGGGGCTGGCGCCGGACACACTGCGGCGATCTCGATCTGGGTATTGGGTTCGACCGCGCCGTTGTCGAGCGTGATCAACCCTTGAGCGAATTTCGGGAAGACCAGCACGGCTCCCGGTTCGGCGGTGTCGGCCAAACCCGCCGGATCCGTATTTTTGCACGTACTAAATGGGCATCCCAAATCCTGCGCATGCGCCGGAATGGCGAACGCAACAAGCGGCGCCAGCGGCAGCATCACGCGTAGGCATCCCCCCTCCACCATTCATTAACCTGCATCGTCGACTTCCTTCTCCTGCAAGCCCCCAAGGGGCGATCACGGTCCCGCCGCCGGGACCAGTCACAATCACACCACACCGCGACCGCCGGTACAACAGGAAATCGACACTTTTACCAACATTTTGGCAAAATTGTCAGTTTAGGTTTAACAAAGGTTAATGTTGCGTAATACAAAAAGGTTAACGAAAAATCTAGATGCTGTTAAAGCACACATTATTCACGATAGATTCACGGTACGAAGTAAAAATTTTCACGCTGGCTTCTTGTGCCGTCTGAGACTTTCGCCTTCATTAACGTGTGCTTATCTGCGGCGAGCCCGGCGAACCCTACCGCTTCGCCAACCGGCCGCACGTTCTCCGGTGCCGCAAATGTCAGCGGGATAACACGCTGACGGCTGGCACGGTCATGGAGCGGACCCGCACGCCGCTGTCGATCTGGTTCTGGGCCGCATACCTCGTTTCGGAGCTGGAGGCGGACGGCATTGGCGGCGAAGGTGCGGCAGGACAGCCGTGTCCATTTGATCGCGTTCTTGCCCTCTTTGATCCACTGCTCTGCCGTGCCGCGCTGGTTGTAGAAGGCGACGACGCGCTCGGCTGGCCGCGCCAGGTTGATGATGATGAAGCCGACGCGCGGATAGAGCTCGCCCGGATCCATTCGACCCCCGCCTTCGCGAGGGCAGGCTCTTGGCCACGACGCGGCGCGGCTTGCTCCAGCTCTGCGCCTGATAGGCGAAGCTGGCGTAGTACCGGCGGACCTCATGCGGCGGTCGTCCGACCGGGCGCCTCAGCAGATAGGCGATCCTGTTCTGCAGGACGTTATTGGCGGGCACCCAGATCGTGTAGCCGACACCCTCGGTTTCGAGGAGTTCGTACATCTCGGGATTGGCGAAGGCCGCATCGCCCCGGAAGTACAGGCGCTTGACGGTCCGTCGGTAGCGAGCCATCACCGGCTCCGGCACCGCGCGCCAGTCGGCGGCGCTGTGCACGTTGCCTGAACGCAGGGCACAGCGCTCCACATCGCCGAGCTGGCTGAACACGAACAGCGGGTGGTAGCAGGTGCAGCCGAAATGGCCGTTGTAGGCGCTGCCTTCCTGCTCGCCGTAGGTCGGGCTCTCGCTCGAATCCGTGTCGAGGACGATGATCCTCGGTGGTCGCCGCTGCTGCACCTTGTCGATCCACTGACCGGGCAGATCGGCGAGAGCAGCAAGGTTCTCGGGCCGGCTTAGCCACTTCGTCTCGAAACGGCCCATCTGGCTGGCGGAGGCGGCAGACCCAACGATCGCCCGGTCACCGACCACCCAGCGCATCGCCGGATCGTGGTACAGCCTCTCGGCATCGTTCACATCCTCGTAGCCGGCCAGCCGCCCGAACACCGATTGGCGCAGCAAGCCAGCGAACCGATGGCGGCCGTTCTTGCCGATGCGCGCGTCGGCGAGCGTATCGACGCCCGTGTCGGTCAGGCCCAGCGCGTCATCGAACTCGCGATAGGGCAGCAACCCGGCATCGGAGGTGAGGCCGGGGCATGGCGGGGAGGGGCGCAGCCCCCTCGAGCGCGAACGCCATCAATTCTTTGGCCGAAACTATCAAGATCGCGGAAGGCCGCGCGCCCATGTCGAGAGCATCGCTCACGGGCGGGTTCGCCCGCGCGTCTCGCTTAAAGCGCCGGAAGATGAAGACCAAGATCAAGCTGCCTTTGTGGATAAGAACCGGGGTGATCCTGACCGCCATCATAGCGGGACTAAGCATGGCATCGCTCACCTCGACCGAGCTTGGGCACCTAATGGATTCGCTAGAGCCGCAAGAATTACGTAACTGCGTGGAGTCCGGAGGCAAGTTCATCGGCGATCGGCCGATGCCGGAAGGCCTTGTCAAAGTGATCGTCCAACAATGCCACAAGAGAATCGTGGTTGAAAGCATCATCCGACGCTCTTTGTGGTCTGACAGCTGATCGCGCACATTATTGCGTTGCTGATTGACCCGTTTAGCTTGGTGTTTACGACTGTGTTTTCAGCGATCTCGGCGGCAATGCTGTTTTCATTGGCGCGGAAGGTCGTGTTTCGGCCTGGCTCCAAGGACAATGCGGGGTCAGCGGCGCAACCCCTCACCCCGGAGTCATCCTGTCGGGCAGTTTGCCGACGTGCCCAGGTCGGCAGCAGACGGCGTGATTACAGGTGACGATGCACGCCCCCGCGGGCTCCCCGCTACGATCCCCTCGATCACGCCTTTATCCATCGGGACGCCGTTGCTCGCCCTTAGAAAAGTGATCGCGCGGGTGTTCGAAATTAGTCTGGCAGTTTTCATGCCGCAAGTCTCCTTACGCTCCAAGCCGGCGAAGCGGTATTGCCGGCGAGCATCGTCGGGACGCGCCCGTCGGCCCGGTCGGCAAATTTCCGGGTGCGATAGCCCAGGACGGAGTCGGTGCCCTGGCGAGCCTTGACGGGGGTTTCTGACGGTTTGGCGCGAGATATCAATTTTTTTGGCGCAAATTAATAAGTCGGTGGCCCGGTAACGCCCCACCTCGTCGGCATGGCAACCGCAGCACATTCCTACCACTGAGATCCCCGTGAAACGGAAAACCGCGAATATCGACATCCGGGTTGAGCCGCAGGTGGTCGAGAGGATCGACGCCTGGCGAGCGCGGCAGAGAGTGCCGCCGAGCCGATCGGCCGCGATCGTCTACATGCTGGAGGAGTTCCTCGAGCATAACCGCGAGGATTAAACGCCGGGTGGCAGAGGCTTCTGAGCCGAGCCTAGCAGCGGGAGCTCGCGCAAAACCCGTCCGACAAGTCGGTGAAATCCCGGCTCGCCGGTATCGCCAGAAACAATCCGTAGAACCCGCAAAATGGAGGGTCCCAAATGTACAAGCCTGTGTTGGCCGCGCTTGCGGTCGCTGTCACACTGTCGGGTTGCGCTGGGCGAGCCCCCGCGCCCGTTTCCGTCGTCCAGATGCAGGACCGCTATGCCAACTGAACCGCGATCATGGCCGAGGTCAACGCCAACAACCAGCGGATTAGCGAACTCGGCTCCGAGCAGGGCACCAAAGTCGCGCAGAACGTGGTCGCCGGTGTCGCCGGGCTGTTCATCCCGATCCTGTGGTTCGGCATGGATTTCCAGGGCGCTGCTGGGACCGAGCAGGCCGCCCTCCAGGCGCGCCAGCAATACCTCGCGAGCCTTGCCGAAGAGCGCTGCAAAGGGCCGGAAGGGCCACCGCCGCCCATCCCAAACAACGTCGCTCAACGGTGAACAGAGCCCCAGCTGGTCGAGTAAATCCCCCAGGCAACGAAGTGTCGCCGAGCCGGTCAGCAGCGGTCGTCTACATGCTCGGGCAATCCCTCGAGCACGACCTGCCGGGATTAAACGCCGCCGACTGGCAAATGGTTTTGAAGCCGGGCCTGCTCGGAACGTCATCCTCAAGCGTCACCAAGCGTCACCCCGCTGTAAGCAAACTCCGGACAGGTTGATGGCAGCGATCAATACATTGCGGCTCGCGCGGCTCGCGCCCAGTGAGCCGACCGAAACATTCTCGGTGGCTCGCACCGACAAGATCGGCGAACCGAGCCTGAGAAGCAGTGATGAACGACGGCATCGATAATTCGCTCGGCGCCGAATGGGACGAGCTCTCACTGGAGTTCTACGGCAAGCTGAGCCCGGAGCAGCGGAATTCGGTATCCATCACCCATCGCGCGTTCCATCACGGCGCGCTGGCGGCTCTGCTGTGTCTGCATCGCGGCGCCAAATTTGAGGATCTCGTCGCCGAAGCCTTAGCGGCATGCCGCGCACCGGCGGTACACCGCTCTGACTAACGGATCGGCTCTCTACCCGTCGCCGTGATAACCCTCGGTGTTCGGCAAAGTTGGCGGAACCCCTGTCGCCACCATGGGCGAGCCCGCTGATCGGTCAGGATCGTATTCAAGATTGCCCGCCGCCCTCGCGCAGGCACTCACGCTTCAAGCGATGCAGCCGATGGTCATCACAGTTCCCGAAGGCGCATTGTCGGCCGGCGTCGACGTAAAAGCCGACAGGAATAGGGTTCGCGCGGAGCCGACGCGGCCTGGGCGGGTATGGCAGCGAACGCCAGGATGATGACGAACGTGGCACGAAGACGCTCCGCCGGCGCACCCGTAGATCGTCGCCGAGCGCGAGAGTGGTGTCCGATGCCATAAAATTCCCCCTTGCTGGTCTTTTAGCAACCGAAAGACCGGCGGTAGTGTCTGGCGGCGGGGGGATGCCGCCAGTCGCTGGCGCGCACATCACGTCCTGGCCCAGGGGGAGCGGCCCGCGGGATGCCGCTTTTGGTTTAGCACATTTCGGCGAACAGGGCGGTCAGGTTTGGGGCTCTAAGGGCTCTGCCCTTTTTAGAGCCCATTGTCGGTGAGCCCGAACCGGGATTTCAGCCTTGGCCGCCCCTGCCCCCGATTCGGGAGCACCCCGAGGAGACGGCCACGGTAGCGATCGACGGCGAGACCCACAAACCGCCTCGATACGCCCGGGCTGAGAGGTTTTCTTCATCTCCATGCTCGCCGCGGGTAGGGTCGTCGTCAGATAAACTGGCTCGAGGACGGGGTCTCAGAGAAGATTCATCAACTCGTCGCGGGTGGGCCTTGCCTAGCACAGGGCGGAGTGAGGTACGCCTGTCGGCTCCGCCGCAACGACTACGCGGGAGCCGGGCGGTCTTGCGCCCTAGCACCATCTTTGGCCCGGCGGCCGACGAGACCTCATCGGGGAGCCAGCGCTTTCTGCTCCGGGGAGGCGATCGTGAAGGATGTGAGTTATTCTGATCAAGCCCAGCTCGATCCTCAGGGAATCCGGATGAGGCTTCTTAGCGACATCCTCTGGCTAGCGGTCACCGGGTTCACGGTCGCCGCCATCATCGGGATCCTCTGCTGGCCTATCTCGGCCGAGCTGGCCCCGCGAATCCTCGCAGGCGCCACCGCACTGGGGCCGACCGTCAGAGACCCTCCCGAGACCGGCGCGAGCTCCGTCGACATTACACTCGCTTCGGTATACAGCGCCGACCGGATCGCTCCGTCCGTTGCGCCGCTGTCGACGGTGGACGAGGGCGGTGAGCGGGCGAGCAATATCGCATCGATAACCTCGATCGCGGCGTCGACCGAGCCGAATGGCCTCAAATTGTCATCCCTCGACCCCAATGCGGACCGCCCGCCGGCCGAGCCCCTCGCGGATCGCGCAAAGCTCACACCGGCCCCTCGCAAGCCACAGCAAAAACAACCGGCTGCCGCGCCGTCGCTATCCCATCAGCTTGGCTCACCTCGACCACGCCGGCCTCAGCAACCGGCCCAGCCGGCCGGGCGCTCACAAAAGTCGGAGTTGGTGCCCCAGTAGCCCGCGGCGCCTCGATGTCCGTCTCGGGTTCTGTACAAGCCATTATGAAACGGACCGCTTCGATAGCGGCATTTCAGCGTTCCGGTACTTGTGGCGGCGGAAGGGGGCTGGTCGGTTACAATGAGGCTGCTCTGCCGCAATCGAGGATGCGGCAGAGCAGCCTGCGGGGGAGTTTTTTGCCGAGCGGACGAACTCGTCGTCAGGCAGGCTGGTCAGCTCGCCGAAGGGGGAACTCCTCGAGCAGCTCGGCGGCAGGCTACGGCGTTATGCGGCGCGGCTGGGCCGGGCGTACCCCGGTAGGCGAGATGCCTCCTCCGTGAGCCTCTCTGAGGTTTTTGGCAGCGGTTCCACCAAGGGCTCTGCCGCAGCTTCCGGCAAGACCAAAGCCGCAGGGGCCGTGGGGCGGTCCTGGTCTTGCCCGTAGCCGTCAGCCGAAGCGCCATTTTGCCGAATGACGGGTCCGCGCAGCCACCCGTCCCCGTAGCGCTCGGACCGGGGAATCAGCAGGCCTCCGAAAACGGGGCTAGAGTTGCGCCGTCCAGGGTATGAAATCCAAGCACGACGGTGATGGTCTCCACCGGCTGGCGGTCCATAGCCGCTTGCGCCCGGTCGCAGCCAAAACTCACACACCCCGGCGCCTCGTTCTGGGGTTACCAGCCGCGAACGAATATCTGCACGTCGTCCTATACTCCACAATTCCTGCGCCTGCATCAGCCATTACTGAATCCCGAGCACCCTAAGCCGATCTTGCGCCTGTATCACCTGTTCAGGTGTGGCATTACCTGATTTCAGCAGCTGCTCGATCTGGTCCACGTTCATCTGCGAGATATCGCCGCTCGATGGGGCCATCGCCTCCGCACCGCCGTCAGTTCCGCCTCCTGCCGCTGGCCGCGCTGCTCCTGGTGGCGGCTCGGCCGGCGCCACAGCAGGCGCGCTGCGAGCGCGGCGGAACTCCTCACGCACTGCTCCAGGCGACTTCTGAGCCGCCTTCATCTCCAGCATCAGTTTATCGATGCCGATGCGCCGAGACAATGTATCGCAGTGGTCCTTGGTGTCACAAAATCGCAGAGCGTTCTTATTCAACCAAGTGATCCCAAAACGTAATGGATTAGCTGCGCTAAGAGCTGAAGATGTGAGCACAAGGATGCCGGCAGCCTGAGTGTTAGGGAGCCATTCCCATCTGCCAGTGAATTCCGCTACTCTCGGGTCCTTGTAAGAAGCGCGTCCGTCGGAACCAAGGTCAAAGGTAACCACGCTCCCTCTCCAAGATCCGATGGGCGCCGCAGCTTTACTCTGCGAATTGACCGAGTCCGCGCTGCAGCCGCCTACCGCCCCGCAAAGGACCGCCGCGAGCCAGGCGCTGAACGCAATCCGCTTCATCTAACGCTCCCCCTCGGCAGCGCAATGGCATTGTATCACCGCATAGCACTTGAGCAACGCGCCCTTAGCCCGCATTCCCCGGATGAAGCGGCGATTTTGAGCGCGGCAGCGTCGATTTAGATTAGAATTCAGCCGCTTATGAGGGAACCAACGGGGCGGTGATGGGCGCCCGAAGGGTGAAGTCGATAAGGGCCCCCGCGGCTCGATGTCGACCGTCGCCTGCTACTGCAATTACGCGGCTCCACGATCACCTCCGATGCCGGGTTGCTGCCACAGCTAATCCTTCAACGCGCTGCTGGAGCAGAAGATCGAGGCATGGCGGAGGCCGCGCAGCCTTCGTGTCATGGCGGTTGGTCGGCAGACGGTTGCCGGGCCTGACCCAAACTCCGAGATGCCCTCGCTAAAGGACCGCTTTCGAATCCCACAACGGCCGTTCCGCCTTCACATCTTGAACGGCTCTTCGTGCCCCATTCCGGCCATCACGGTAGCCTAGCGGGAATGTCTCAGTAGCGTGGTGAACGCACACTGAGACGTCTAGATGGCCCTTTCCGATGACCCTCCGTCGACGCTCCCGGAAGCCGAGTGAACAGCGCGAACATGCTGACCGGAACGGTTAGGGTGTCTGCTATTTCGGAAGAAAACGGATAGGCGCGGCGCGATCGGCGCACGATGTGTCGGGTGACTGCGCGGGGTTGTCCATGAAGTCTGCAGCGATTTTGGCGCCGCACGGACTGAACGCCCTGACGTTGTGACCGATACGGGGAAACTCGACCCAGTGCGCATTGGGACCGATGAGTGCCGCCAGATGCTGGCTCAGGGATGGCCGCGTGACGGGATCGAATTCTCCCGCCAGCACCAGCGTCGGCACGGTGGTGCCGATCGGCACGAGCGGCGCGGGTCCGATTTCCGACCAATCGTTGCAGAGACCGTAGGGCTGTAAGCGGTCTAGCACGCTCGCACCAGCCGGAAGCGGGTCGCGATAATGCGGACGATCGCGGCATTCGACAGCAAGGTGCGTCGAGCGGTTCACCTCCGCCGACATGGCCGCACGCGCGGATGCAAGAACCTTTGCGAGCCCCTGGCTGTCGCGGTCATGTACGGTCGCGATCAGGCGCGGCAAGCTCGGATAGGCCGTCGGATAGTAGATGAGATGGCTGACAAGAGCCTCGAGCAGGGTCGAAGTGAGGCTCACCCGATCATCGGGAAGATGCATCTCTGGCGGCATGGCGACGATCAGCGGCGCCCGAGCGAGCCCGGCCAACGTCTCTCGGTAGGTCGCCGCGAGGTCGGGATATGCCGCGGCGCAGGCCTGATCGCCGGCGCAATACCCGAAGAACGCATTCAGCGAGTTGGCGACGTTGGTCGACTGCATCGGCGTCGGGTCCGGTGGATAGATCGAATCGAGCACGGCAGAGCGCACCGTGTCGGGGTGCAGCGCAACCAAGGTCATGGCGACGGTCGTGCCGTAGGATTCGCCGTAGACGTTCCAGCGCTCGACCCCAAGCGCCCGCCGAACCCACTCAAAATCCGCGACGGTGACGCTGGTGCCGAAATCCTCCAGATCGAAGCCGCGCGCGGTTGCCTCAGCGCGGCACGACGAATTGGCGGCCAGGCGCTTGGCCAAAGCATCGTCTGTCGCGTCCGTTGCGATGGCGACGGCGGCATCGAGGAACGCAACGTCGAGGTCCGGGCAGAGGTTCGGCTCCGATCGACCGGTTCCCCGTTGATCGACGAGGATGAGATCGCGGCTAGGGGCGTAGGGAGTCCGGGCCTGATGGTCGGCGTAGATGGTGAGGGGACTGCCCGGGCCACCGCTGATATAAACGACGGGCTCGGGGAACGCGGGCTGCTGCGCGCTCCTAACGACGACGATCGCCAGCTTGAACCGGCCTGCGCCGGGGTTATCGTAACTCCGCGGGACGCTGACCGTGCCGCAGCGCAGGCGCGGGCGAATCTCCTGCGAGACACCGGGTAGATCGCAAGCTGTCTCGTTGAAGGAAGGTCGAAGCGGTTCCCTCTGGCCGCTGGCATGCCCCTCGAGTGCAAGTCCGATCACCAGCAGGACACCGATTGTCCTGACGTACCTCAACGAGGCCCGCCCGCTGAAGCATCGCAGTTGGGCGAGCCTCGCCCGGTAGCTCGCCAGGAGTCCTCCGAACGCCCAGCGTAAGGCGGCCGATCGTCCGCGATGTAGTCGAGCTCGTGTCGCATCGCGTCGGCCCACGGGCCTGCGCCGCAAAGGACCCACGACGCATGCTGCGCAAGCTTCATTGCCAGTCGCCGCGACCAACTCGGCGCGCCATTCATGCCGTGGCTCCGGCGCGGTCGCTCACGGCCGCTTCAATCTCCTGTTCATGAGCAAGAGCCAGCCCTCGTGCGGTCAGCCTATAGACATGGCGAGGCGGCAGGCCCGGGCGCTCCGCATCTTGCCAGCGCGACTCCAGCAAACCTTGCTCACTCAGACGCATCAGCAACGGATACAGAGTGCCTGATCTCAGGCCGGTCTCCTTAGAGAGGTCATATCCGTGCCGCCATATTCGGGAACGGTCCAAGAAGGCGGCCAACAAGGCACGGGTCTGGCAAGAGCTGTTTGGTTTGCGAGGCATGCCACATAATCTATATATGTCGAGTTTAGGTCAAGGTGGTATTTGTCGAAGCTCTTACCGGCCGGGCCGCTTGACCGCCTTAGGTCGAATCTTGCCGCTCGATCTTCGTCCCGCGAACGGCCGGTATCGGCGCTTCTCGCCCATTGCCCCGAACCCCGGCGAAGTTCTCTTGACCGAACCGACACCTGCCGTTCGGCCCAGGTCGCAGGAACCGCTCTTTATGCCCCAAACCCGCCATTCGCAGTACCCGTCGGGGATCAGCCGCGGCTACGCTTCACGTCGTGACTGATAGAAATCGCTCGTTCAGCTTGCGGTCATAATAGAAGATCCCACGCCCGAGATCGTCTTCCGTCCAGGTCAGGGTAGGCCGGTCCGGATAGTGGATGTAACCTCCGCAGAAAGTTTCATTCCGATTTCCGGACGGGTCGAAGAAATAAATCGTCCCACCGCGGGTGATACCATGACGAGTCGGACCTATATCCAGCGGAACGCGGTGTTTCGTGATGATGTCCGCACAAAGCTGTAAGTCACTCCACGACTCGACAAAGAACGATGCATGATGGAATCTATTTTTCTCTGGTGAGCGGATAAAGGCGACATCGTGGGGTTTGGTCGCCGCAGTCAGGAACGCACCAATCAACATTTTACGGTCGGATGTAACCACCTGTTCTGCCATCTGTAGCCCGAGGACCTCGGTGAACAGCTTAACCGAGCCGTCGAGATCGTCCCCATAGAGTAGGCAGTGGTCGAAACGCGTCGGGTGCATCCCCTTAAGGCCGTCCGGGCATACCTCTGGATTATCCAACGACAGGCCGTTTCCGACTCGTTCCATTTCCGCATAGAGTTCGATCGTATGTCCGGTGGGCACGGTAAACCGCACTCGTCTACCGGTTACTTCGTCCGTCCCCTCCGGAATTTCGGTTAGAATCACTCCCGCGTTTTTGAGCGCGTGTTCGAGGCCAAGGAGCGCATCGTTGTCGGAAACTTTGAACGCCATATGGTCCATACCGGCCGTCTCAGCTTCACGTAATACCACGCTATGATGATCGTGTTCGTCCCAAGCCTTGAGGTATACCCGGCCATCATTACCCTCATGGGACTTTATCAGCCCAAGAACTTCGGTGTAGTGTCGCACCGCAGGGCCCATCTCCTTTACTCGCAGTTGGACTGAACCTGCGCGCATGATCCCTTTGATCGCCATGGTTTGTGCCTCCTTGCTCAGTTTTCAGTCCGACATTCCTCGGAATTGGCGTTCCGCGAGGGCACAGTCGCCACTCTGGGCGTCTTAGGCAACAGCAAATCGCGGTCCGCGTGGGATCGAACCGATGCTTAACCGCTCTCCGCGCGGCTCGCCCATTCCCGTCCGTCCCGGTGAAGGTCGCCTGACCGAGCCGGCAGCGGCCGCTTGCTTCTTTCAGAAGCAACGCCGGCCCATGCCCCTTTGGCGACATTAAGCATGGGTCCAAACGGGTATATTATCTTGACCGCGATAAGGTGGCTCAGATGGCATTAGATACGGATGATAGCTCTCAGGGTTTGTGGGAGGACGGCGAGCGCGTTTTCTCCCGAGCCTGGCGCATGGGTCATGACGGCAATCGGAGCGCCGTGCTGGTCGTCCTGCCCGCCGCAGAGCACCCTTCGCGATCGAGCCTCGATCGCCTTGCTCACGAATTCGCCCTGAAGGATGAGCTCGATGGGACTTGGGCGGTGCGACCGCTGGAGCTCAGGAACGACGGCGCCCGGCCCATGCTGGTGCTCGAGGATACGGGCGGCGAGGCGCTCCACGGGCTGCTGGGCGCGCCAATGGATGTGGGAGGCTTCCTACGCCTAGCGATTGGTATTGCCACGGCTCTGGGCAAACTCCATCAGCGCGGCCTTGTCCACAAGGACCTCAAGCCGGCCAACATCCTGGTCAACGGCACGACCGGCGAGGTTCGGCTCACCGGGTTCGGTATCGCTTCGCGTCTCTCCCGCGAGCGACAGACGGCCGAACCTCGCGAGACGCTCGCTGGTACGCTTGCCTATATGGCGCCCGAGCAGACCGGACGAATGAACCGTTCGATCGACTCCCGAAGCGACCTCTACGCGGTCGGCGTCACCTTCTACCAAATGCTCACCGGCTCCTTGCCGTTCACCGCCGCCGATCCCATGGATTGGGTGCATTGCCACCTCGCCAGGAGGCCGCTGGCGCCCGTCGACCGGCGCAAGGAGGTCCCCGGCGCCGTCTCGGCGATCGTCATGAAGCTGCTCGCCAAGACGGCCGAGGAGCGCTATCAGACCGCAGCCGGCCTCGAGAGCGACCTTCGGAGCTGTCTGACCAAATGGGAGGGGCAGCGCCGCATAGATGACTTCCCGCTCGGCGAACACGACATACCCGACCGGCTCCTGATTCCCGAGAAGCTCTACGGGCGGCGTTGCGAGGTTGAGGCTTTGCTCGCCTCTTTTGATCGCGTCGTCAACGGCGGCGCTCCGGAGCTGGTCCTGGTCTCCGGCTATTCCGGCATCGGCAAGTCCTCGGTGGTGAACGAGCTGCACAAAGTGCTCGTGCCACCGCGCGGGCTTTTCGGCTCCGGCAAGTTCGATCAGTACAAGCGCGACATCCCGTACGCCACTCTGGCGCAGGCCTTTCAGAACCTTATCCGTCCCCTCCTGAGCAAGGCCGAAGCAGAGCTGAGCAAATGGCGCGCTGCGCTTCGTGATGCGTTGGGCGCGAACGGCAGGCTCATTGCAAACCTAGTTCCTGAATTGCAGCTCATCATCGGAGAAACGCCGCCGGTTCCTGACCTTCCGCCGCAAGACGCCCAACGTCGATTCCAGCTCGTCTTTCGGCGCTTTATCGGCGTGTTCGCGAGGCCTGAGCATCCGCTTGCTTTGTTTCTCGACGATCTGCAATGGCTCGATTCGGCAACGCTCGATCTGATCGAGGACCTTCTGACACAGGCGGATGTGCGCCACTTGATGTTGATCGGGGCGTACCGGGACAACGAAGTCAATTCTTCCCATCCGCTGATGCGCAAGCTCGATGCGATCCGCAAAGCCGGAGCGCCCGTGGCGGACATTGTCCTTGCGCCACTTGGCCGCGACGACCTGGCACAGTTGATCAAGGAGGCTCTTCGCTGCGAGCCGGAACGGGCCACCGCACTGGCGGAGCTGATCGACGAGAAGACGGAAGGCAATCCATTTTTCGCCATTCAGTTTATTGCTTCACTCGTCGAGGAGGGTTTGCTCGCATTCGAGTACGACCAAGGCCGATGGTCTTGGGATCTCAACAGAATCCGCGCCAAAGGTTTCACTGACAATGTAGTGGACCTCATGGTCGGCAAGTTGAACCGCCTGCCGATCGAGACGCAGCAGGGATTGCAGCTGCTTGCGTGCATGGGCAATAGCGCCGGTTTCGACCTCCTCGAGATGGTTTCAGAGCATTCGAAGGAGGAAATGCATCGCAGGCTTTGGGAAGCGCTTCGGGCGGGCCTCATCTTGCGGACCGAACAATCCTACGCCTTCCTTCACGACCGGGTGCAAGAGGCGGCATACTCCCTGATCCCGGAAAACGCGCGCGCCGAGACCCACCTGCGAATAGGAAACCTCTTTGCAGCGCGCATCTCGCCGGAAAAGCGGGAGGAGGCGGTATTCGAAATCGTCAATCAGCTGAACCGCGGGTCTGACTTGATCACGTCAGCCGAGGAGCGCAAGCGCCTCGCTGCACTGAATCTCATCGCGGGCAAACGGGCCAAGAGCTCGACCGCGTACGCCTCGGCGCTTTTGTACCTGAGTGCTGCCCGGGCATCGCTGACCGAGCAGAGTTGGGACGAGGATTACGAGCTCATTTTCTCTGTCGAATGCAATGCGGCCGAGTGTGAACTGCTGACCGCAGACATGGCGTCGGCGGAGAACAGGCTTCAGATGCTGGCACAATGCGCCAAAGGCTCGCACGATATCGCTATCGTCACACGCTTGCGTATAGCCCTCTACACCGCGTTGGGTCTCACCCATCGCGCGGTCGAAGTGGGGGTGGAGCAGCTACGAAGGTTTGGAATAGAATGGTCTACTCGTCCTGATGAGGAGGAGATTCGCGCGGAATTCGATAGCCTCCGTCAGCGCGTCGGAGATCGGTCGATCGAGACGCTCGTCGATTTGCCGACAACGGTAGACCCGGATTTGCTCGCGATCATGGAGATTCTGCTCGCCATGCTCCCGCCCGGCACCACGTATGCCGACAAGCGGCTCCACGACCTTGTCGTCCTCCGCATGGCGAACCTCAGCCTGGAGCATGGTCACTGCGACGGATCGCCCATGGCGTTTGCCGAGTTGAGTATGGCGATCGGTCCTCGTTTCGGCCATTACAGCGACGGCTTCCGATTTGGTCACCTGGGCGCAGCGCTCGCCGAGCGAAACGATTTCGCGCGTTTTCGCGGCAAGGTCTACTGTGTCGTCGCCTACCACGTCCTGCCCTGGACTCGTCCGATTCAGGCCGCGTCGTCGATGATGCAGTGCGCGCTTGATCTGGCTCAGGAGACCGGCGACCTGGTATTCACAGCGTTTTGCCAGCTTCACCTGATCGAGTTGGGTCTCGCATCGGGAACCCGATTGGACGACCTGGAGGCCGAAGCTGAACGTTATCTCGACTCCACTCGGCGGGCGCGCTTCGGGCTCATCACAGACATGATCACGACGCTGCTCGCACTCATTCGGACGCTCCGCGGAGTGACGCCAAAACTCGGCTGCCTCGATGACGGACGCCTGGATGAGCTTCAGATGGAGCAGCATTTATCCGGCAACCCGGCGCTGGAGATGGCCGCGTGGTTTTACTGGATACGAAAAATGCAGGCGCGCTATCTTGCGGGGGAGCATGCGGCCGCCGCGGACGTTTCATTAAACGCGCAAGTTTGGAGACAAAGTTCATTTTGGGAAGCAGCAGAATCTAGCTTCTATGGCGCGCTTTCCTGCGCAGCATTCTGGGATTTCGCCTCTCCCGACGCGAAACAGCGTCATTTCGAGGCTCTGACAGCTCAACACAAGCAGCTCGACATTTGGGCGCAGAACTGTCCTAAGACTTTCGAAAACCGTGCGGCACTTGTGGCTGCGGAGATCGCGCGCATCGAAGGTCGCGAGCCTGACGCGATGCGCCTCTACGAGAAGGCCATCCGCGCGGCCCGCGACAATGGGCTGGTCCAGAACGAGGCGCTCGCCAACGAACTGGCCGCGCGTTTCTACGCTGCGCGCGGCCTTGAGACCAGCGCCCATGCCCATCTGCGAAACGCGCGGCAGGGCTATCTACGCTGGGGAGCAGACGGAAAGGTGCGGCAACTCGATCAGCTCCATCCGTGGCTGAGACAGGACGAGCGCGCGCCGGGTCTGACGGGCACAATCGAAGCCCCGGTTGAACATCTCGATCTCGCCACCGTCATCAAAGTATCGCAGGCGGTCTCGGGCGACGTCGTCCTGGAAAGGCTGCTTGAGACTCTCATGCGCACCGCGATCGAGCAGTCGGGCGCCGTGGGCTGCTCATTCTTTCTCGCGAGGCCGGGCCACGGATCGCGGCGGAAGCCACGACCGGCGACGCCATAGTCATTGAGTTGCGCGATGAGCCGTTGACCGCAACCTCGCTGCCGGAGTCGGTCGTCCACTATGTTCTACGTGTCCGCGAGAGCGTCATTCTCGACGACGCTACGACCAGCCCCCCGTTCGCGGCCGATCCCTACATCCGTCAGCGCCAGGCTCGTTCGCTTCTCTGCACGCCGTTGCTCAACCAAGGCCGATTGATAGGGGTGCTCTACCTCGAGAACAACCTGACTCCTCGCGTTTTTGTGCCCGCTAGGATCGCGGTGCTGAAGCTCATCGCCGCGCAGGCCGCGATCTCGCTGGAGAATACCCGTTTGTACCGGGATGTGGCGGAACGCGAAGCGAAGATTCGGCGCCTGGTCGACTCCAACATCGTCGGCATCTTCATCTGGGAGCTGGAAGGCCGGATTATCGAGGCCAATGACGCATTTCTGCACATGGTGGGATATGACCACGAGGATCTGGTCTCGGGCCGCTTGCGGTGGACGAACCTGACGCCGTCAGAATGGCTCGACCGCGACGTACAACGGTGGCTGCCGGAGCTCAAGATAACCGGGAGCTTGCGTCCGTTCGAGAAGGAGCTTTTCCGGAAAGACGGCAGCCGCGTCCCCATACTGATCGGCGCGGCCACCTTCGAAGAGGCCGGGAGCCAAGGTGTGGCTTTCGTGCTCGACCTGACCGAGCGCAGGCGCGCGGAAGAGGCACTGCGCGACGCGCAGATGCAGCTTGCGCACGCAAACCGGCTCGAAACGCTGGGGCAACTGACGGCATCGATCGCCCATGAAGTGAACCAGCCGATCACCGCAACCCTCACCAACGCTCAAGCGGGGCTGCGCTGGCTTCGCTTGGACCCTCCGGATCTGGACGAGGCTCGGCAGGCGCTCGACCGTATTGTCAGGGACGGTGCGCGGGCCGGGGTCGTCGTCCAGCGCATACGAAATCTCGTCAAGAAGGCTCCGCACCGCGATGACCGCATCGAAATCAACGCCGCCATCCGCGAGGTGATCGAGTTCACCGGCAGCGAGGCGATGAAGAACGGCGTATCCGTGCGGACGGAGCTTGCAGAAGGCTTCCCGCCCGTTCGAGGCGACCGGGTCGAGCTGCAGCAAGTTGTCCTCAACCTGACCCTGAACGCCATCGAGGCCATGAGCGGCATGAGAGAAGGGCCCAGGGAATTGCTGATTGCGACGGGCAAGACAGAGGCGGGTGACATCCTCGTCGCAGTGCGCGATTCCGGTCCCGGGCTGGCGCCCGCAATTCAGGAGAACCTCTTCAAGGCCTTCTACACGACGAGGCCGAACGGCTTGGGGCTTGGCTTGTCAATCTGCCGTTCGATCGTCGAGACCCATGGCGGGCGATTGTGGGCGACCGCCAATGCGCCTCGCGGCGCCGTCTTCCAATTCACCTTGCCGTCCCATCTGGACCATGCCTCGCTCGGGTGACATTGTCGCGAGGGCGGTCATCCAAAAACTGCGAAACTGCGAAGGAACGCTATTGGCGTGGATCCTGTCGGTGTCGTGCCGGTCCGCCTCCTCATCGCGGAAGCGCTCGCAGAGCCGTTGCGTCTCCACCATCCCCTGCCGCCAATGGTCACACATCGTGAAGTTGGACTCCTCGGCGACCAGCTGGCGCACGAACTCTCGCCACATTCCCGAGCCACCGCCTTCAAACGGGAATCGCGGCAGCATGACCGCCCACAGCCACAAGGAGTGGGAAACGACCTTTAACATCTTGCTGCACCCCGTGCCTTCCTGACAATGCTGCAGGCGGCGGCTCGCCAAGGACTTCGACAACCACGCAGCAACCCTGGCCTGCTCGTTACCCTCGCCTCTATCCAGCTTGCCTTCAGGCGGCTCGCCGGGGCATAGGTCGCAGTCCGCGTTACACCGCGACGAAGGTCGGCAAATCGGGTTGTGAAGGGACCGCCGGCGGGGCGTCCGGCAACGACGAGGATGCGCCGAAACCGGCCGTTCCGTGGTACCCAATCGAACTGGCTGGTTCGATCCCAAGAGGCCATTCGCTGCGAGAGTTTGGGCACAGGTCGCTTATGGACCGAAGTTGATCTGCATGTTTTGAGCGGCCAGACCTAAACCAGGGAACCGTAGCGGAACTCATCGAAGCGCCTAAACGCAGAGTAGTCGGCAATCACCGGCTCACGCTAACCCGTCGAGCAGCGCCCTTGCGTCCTTCAGATCGGCGGTCTCGAAGCCCTCGGTGAACCAGCCATATACCGGCGCCAAGAGATCCGCCGCGCGGGCGCGCTCGCCGCGACCGGCCCATAGGCAGGCGAGATCGCAAGCGGCGCGCAGCTCTAGCGAGCGCGCCTCCCGCGCCCGCGCCACCTCCAGCGCCCGCGCATAGCAAGCTTCGGCCTCCGTCGAACCGTTCGCTGCGAGCAGCAAATTGCCCTCGATTCGGTAGATCTCGGCCTCCATATAGCGCTCGCCGGTCTCCTCGACGAAAGCTGCCGCCTCGCGCAGCGCCGACAGGCCCTCATGGTGTCGGCCGCACGCAGCCAACGCTTGTGCAAACATGGCCAAGTGCAGACCGCTGTGATACCGCGCTCCGGTTGAGCGGTAAGTCGTCAGCCCCTCCCGAATCTCGGCAATGCCGTCCTGGCGCGGCTCCAGTATCGCACGCGCTACTCCGTGCATGATCCGACCTGGAGGCCCGGCCATCGCGTGCCCACGCTCTTGCGATAATGCGACAGCCGCTGCGGCGCGCTGTTCCACGGTCGGCCATTCTCGACGGAAGGCGTGGAGGACGCTGTTCCAGTAGAAGCCCCGGGAGCGGGTGTAGTCGTGCCGCTCGCGCTCCTGAATGGCGAGCGCTTCATCGCCGAGCTGCAAAGACTGGTCCGGATAGCCAAGCAGCCACTGACACCAGGCAGCGTGAATAAGAAGTGCCGATCCGAACTCGACCCCGTAGTCGAGGATGACCCGAGTGACTGCCTCGTCGGGAACGCCGCGATAATACTCGATAGCGTTCGTAAACCGTCTCTGCGCCTGGGTCAAAGACCCGTCGAACAGTGCGGTGACGGCGACACACATTTTCCCGACGAAAAGCCCCGTGACGTTCCCCGTGCGCTCTGCCCGCTCGGCTAGCTGGCTAGCACTCCTCTCGGCGTTGGCGTAATCTGCGCTAACTGCCTCGGAGAACCACAGGCCGAACAAAACTGAAAAGACGCTCGCATCGTCGCCGATGACGGAACACAGCTCACGCGCTCGGCCAAAGGCGCGGGTTGCTTCCGGCGATGCCCCTCCTCTGACGGCAAAACTCGCCTGCCCGAGCAGCCTCTGCAATGCCAGTTCCCGCTTTGCTCGCTGTTCGGTCTCAGGGAGCTGAGCCAGTTGAGCGATCCCCGCGGTCAGATGGCCGATCGCCTCCTGGTTGGCCGATCGGCGAGCGGCGTTCTCCCCGGCCCGATGCCAGTAGGTGACGGCCTGATCCGGCATAACGGCTTCGGTGTAGTGATGGGCGACCAGCTCCGGGTTGGTCTCGACAGTGTCGGCAAAGCGGCTTTCGAGCAGTTCGGCCACTTGGCGGGGATAGTGCTGGCGGGTGCGCCGGAGCAGCGACTGGTAGGCCGCGTCCTGGATCAGCGCGTGCTTGAAGATGTAGCGCGAGCGCGGCGGCCGGCCGCGCTGATAGAGCAGCTCGGCTTCGACCAGGCGACTGAGTCCGTCGCGCAGTCTGGGCTCGTCGATCGCCACGATCGCGCGCAGCATCTCATAAGCGAATTCGCGGCCCAAAACGGCGCCGAGTTGCGCCACTTCGCGCACGGTCGGCAGTCGGTCGAGCCGGGCCATCAAGGCTTCGTGCAGGCTCGCCGGGATGCTGACCTCGGACAGCGGACCGGTCAGAACATAGCGATCAGTCTCGGCGCGCAGGACGCCCGAGCCGAGCAATGCCTTGGTCATCTCCTCGACGAATAAGGGCACGCCATCGGTCTTTTGCACGATGTGTTCGACGACCTCGGGCGGCAGCGGCTTGCCGCCGGCCAGACGGTTGGCCAACACCTCGATCTGCGGCCGTTCGAGCCGGTTGAGCAGTAATGGCCTGGCGTGCGAACGCGCCGGCCAAGGCGGCGTGAACTCCGGGCGGAAGGTCAACACGATCAACAAGGGCGCGGTCGGCGCCTGCTCGATCAGCTGGCCGAGAATATCGAGCGTCGATCGGTCAGCCCAGTGCACGTCTTCCCATACTTCGAGCAACGGTTGGCGCTCGGCTTCCTCCAGGGTCAATGCGACGATCGCATCCGCTGTATGCTCCTTGAGCTGTTCCGGCGTCAGTTCGAGCCTCGGATAACCAGCGTCGAGTGGCAACGACAGCAGCGAGGCGAACAGCGGCACCGCCTCCTCGCGCGGCAGCCGATAGGGTGCCAGCGCACTCTCGAGCTTGGCGACCCGGGCCGCGCCGTCGTCTTCCGGCTGCCACCCGGCGAGGCGTTTCCAGTGCTCGACGAGCGGATAGAGCGCGCTGTTCGTGTGGTAGGGCGAGCAACGCAAGGTGATACGGGTCAGCCCCTCGGCGCGCGCCGCGCGGCGCACCGTGTCGACGAGCGCCGATTTGCCGATGCCCGGCTCGCCGCTGACGAAGACGACCTGGCCGTGGCCCTCTTCCTTGGTCTGCTGCCAGGCGCGGCGCAACAGCCCGATCTCCTCGTTGCGGCCGACCAGCGGAAAATCTGCCCCCGTGGTTTCGAACTCCACCTCCTCCTCTTCCTCCTGGAAGCCGGCAACGCGCCAAACATGGGCCGGTTCGGCGATGCCTTTGAGCGCGTGCGTACCGAGAGCCTGGCAGGCGAAGACGTCGCCGACCAGATCGCGCGTGCCGGCGCTGATCAGAATCTCGTCGGGGCCGGCGAGGGCTTGCAGGCGCGCGGCTAGGTTGGGCGTCTCGCCGACCACCGTCTGCTCGCGCGCAGCACCCTCGCCAATCGTCTCGCCGACGACGACGATCCCGCTCGCTATGCCGATGCGCACGGCGAGGCGGACCCCATTGCCGCCGGCGGTCTCGGCGTTGAGCGCCGGCAGCGCGTCTAGGATCGCCAAGCCAGCGCGAACCGCGCGATCGGCGTCTTTCTCTTGCGCGTTCGGGTAGCCGAAATAAATCAGCACGCCGTCGCCCATGAACTTGGCGATGTAGCCGTCGAAGCGCCGGACAGCTTCGCTCACCGCCTCCTGATAGGCGCGGATCACGTCGCCCATGTCCTCGGGATCGAGCCGCGCCGAGAGGTGTGTCGAATCCGCGAGATCGCAGAACATCACGGTCAGATGGCGCCGCTCGGCGCCCGGCAGCTCGCGCGCGGCGGCAGGCACGGGCGGCGTCTCGGCTTGCCGCAAGGCCGGCAATAATTGGGGCAGGGCCGCGGGCTCGCGGCGGGCTAGGCGTCCCTCGGACGCCAGGACGAGGAATTCGCCGTCGAGGTCGGTCGCAACGTGCAATGCACCAATCAACTCGCGCCGGACGTCGTCGAGGGCATCGTCGTCGAGGTCGAAACCTCGCTTTATTCGGCGATAGGAGACGCTGCCCTCGGTGACGAGCCGCCAGACGACCTCTTTCAAGACCTGCTCAAAGTCCACGCTTCCGCCCTCGTTCGCCGCAACCTTCGTCGCTCCTTGTCGAGGTGCATCAATCTCTCACGTCATGGCGGTCTCGTTAAGCGCGAACGTCCGGAACTGGCGCGGTGGTCCGCGACAACCAAACAGACCGGGAATGCCCGAAATCCACGCTCCTGCGCCGTGCCCTACGGTTCCGGCCAACGGCGGCATTGGGGCATAAAGAGCGGTTCCTGCCGCCAAGGCTGAGCGGCTGCTGTAGGCTCGGTTAGGAGACCTTCGCTGGAAGGCGCGGCAACGGGGAAGATGCGCCGATTGCGGACCTTCCATTTTTGTTATTAGTCATGGAATCGGCCGAAGCCGAGCCGTTCCGTCAACCGGGACGCGGCTGGCCTAGCTAAGCGATCGCGTGGGTGCGCGAGACTGTCGAACGGATGGTCGATGAGCCTTCGATCTGCTCCACGAGCTGCAAGGTGTTCGGAGTTGCGCGTGCGGATTGAACGCCGCCTCGTCGAGCCACTGCGGATGAATGAAAACAGCCGCGGATCGCGTGTAGAGGCATAAGCGCCGATCTCCAGACAACCGGGCTCGTTTCGTGCCTTGGGTACTTGCGCGCGCAGCGCGCTGGCGACAGCCTCCTCTTTCCTCCGTGTGCGTGAAAGCCGGCAATAATTACAAGTTCCGTGAAGTGCTCCGGCACATTCTCGGGCTATATGCTTGGATCGATGCGTCCTGACTTGTCTTGGCCACCGCGTTCGTCCGGAGGCGGGGCGTCTGGCGCCAGGACCAGCTCCGCGTCGTCGATGACATAGCGGACATATTTGTAGTCCCGGATGAAGCCGATCTGGCCGTCCCGCCATTCCAGCCACATCATGTAGCTTGGCTTTGCCGCCTGAGGATCCTCGTAGACCGCGATCACCTCGCGGCCATCGAGCCAGGCGGGGGCAACACGCACAGGTTCGCTGCGCGAATAGAGGCCGAAGAACATGCCCACGTTGGCGGCGCCGGCACGTAGTGGGTACGACGACTGGATCAGCCGCACGTCGTCAGCCAGCATCCCGCGCAGCCCGTCCCAGTCGCGCCGGTTGAACAGGGCGACATAGCGGGCCACGGCGGGCGACGGCGGTTGCGGCGCGAGCTGAG
>Ga0306923_10000565_pt1 | contig 29430 bp, 33 predicted proteins | sample sta12Can44000108_FD_203841 | JGI IMG/M metagenome (GOLD analysis project Ga0306923, IMG submission 203841) | Lab enrichment of tropical soil microbial communities from Luquillo Experimental Forest, Puerto Rico - statanox.12C.anox.44.000.108 (v2)... | ecosystem: Environmental > Terrestrial >... | reverse complement strand
ATCCGATCACCCGGTGTCCCCTGCGCTCAACTCCATCAGATTCACCATACGAACTTCAATGTGGGGCAGACGCTGTCGATTTTCTTTGAAGGAGGACCGATACCATGGCGCCCATGTTATCGACTCTCGGGGCGGGGCTTCGTCGCCCATGGAAGCTGGTGGTAGCGAGCAGAGCTCCGTGAAAACAACTGCCTGCCTGGATTCGCTCAGGCTCGTGTGAGGCGATGGGGGAAGCCGAGGACGGTCGCACGTTTGGCTCCTCCCGGCGGAGAAGTAAAACAGGACGGAGAGCGCGCGTCGGCGATACACTCCTTCGTCGCTGCGGATGCGGAGGTGTGATTTGATGGGCGCGCACGATCCGGCCGAAGCCGTCGAAGTCCTCGATCGGCTTCTAAAGTTCTTTGGCGACGGCGAGCGCTGGGTCAAGGGCCGCTTGAGCGATCGGCGGGGCAAACGCTGCCTCGTCGGCGCGCTCGACTTTGTTAACAGCCATCACGCGATCGGAAGCGACGCGGCCGAGCGTTATCTGGCGGACGAAATTTCCGCTGCCGGGGATTGCCATGACGCCAGCGGGGATTGCGCCAAGTTCCGAACCAGCCTTCGCCGAGCGTTGTCCGGGGGACGGTATCGGGTCAGCGAAACTGTCCTCCGCAGGGACAGCCTTTCCGATTTTAACGACGGGTGTAAGGACTTCGCCGAGCTGCGGGCGCTCATTTTGCAGGCACGCGCGGCGGCGACGAATGACGCGGATGCCGTATCGGCACCGGGCCTGCGTCTGGACATCGAGTCGGACGAATTCGTGATGGCTTAAGGCGACTGCGGCCGCGGCAACAAAAGTCCAGCATGAAAGCCGTCAGGAACAGAACCGGCTTTTAACGTTCCGCTTGAAAGATTTTCCCTAGTTACCATATGCGCGTTGCACGGTCGCCACTTCGGGGCCATGCATTAAAGACTGGCATCGTCCTTGTTAGAGATGCCGATATCCATGTTGCTCAATGGAGGATATGGTCATGGATGGTTTCGATTTCTCGCCGCTGTTCCGTTCCACGATCGGCTTCGATCGTCTGTTTCGCCTGCTCGATGCGTCAAGCCGCGTCGAGGGCGCATCCCCCGCCTACCCGCCGTACAACATCCAGAAGACCGGCGAAGACGCCTACCGGCTGACTATGGCCGTGGCTGGGTTCTCGCCGTCCGAGCTCGATGTCACTGTTCACGAGAACACGCTCCTCGTGACCGGCAAGGCGCAGACGGAGGAGGAGAAGAAGAACGGCAACAGCTACCTGCACCGCGGCATCGCGCGGCGCGCGTTTGAGCGGCGCTTCAGCCTTGCCGACCACATGAAGGTGAGCGGCGCCACGCTCGACAATGGCATGCTCCATGTCGACCTGGTTCACGATGTCCCCGAGGCGGCCAAGCCGCGCAGGATCGCGATCGGTACGAACGGTGTACAGCCGCAGGTGACGGAGCAGAAGGCGGCCTAACGGCCAAACGCTAGTACTGACAGGACGCCCCCAATTGGGGGCGTTCTCGTTTCAGCCATGCCGATGTCAGCGGTGGCGGGTTATCGATTTGGCGGAGCGTGGCCCGCGATTTTGTAATGTCATGAGCTGGAAACCTTGGCCGCTTCCCGCAACCAGTTGCCGATTTCAGCCGTACGGCGGACAGGATCCAGGATTTCGGAGCCGATACCATAGCGCCAGGCCAGGTCGCGGCGTTCCGGCTCCGAGTGTAACGCGCGGAAATCGCGGGCCATAATGACCAGCTCGGCGCAATCGCGACCGAACCCCTCCGCGACGAGAGTTGCGGACCGCATCTCGATCAACCCGGCTGCAACCGATAGCGTAAACTCAGGGTGGTATTGCGTCCCGAATAAGATGCTTCCCGACGGCAGTTCCACCGCCAGCGCCTGAATTGGACAGAGCTCGTTCTGAGCCAGCACCTCCGCACCTGGCGGCAGCTGTTCGAGCTCGTCGATATGAGAGCAGAGCGCGTCGAAAACGGAAGGCCGCGTAGCCAGGAGCGGGTGAGAGCGGCCGGGTGTCGTGGCAGTAATCGCTCTGGCGACTCCGAGTTCGCGACCACGGGGGTTGCGGCGGACGGTTCCCCCAAGTGCCACGGTCGCGAGCTGCAGGCCCCAGCAGCTTGCCCATACGGGCAGGCCCGCCGTAAACGCTGCCCGGGCAAAATCGATTTGGCGCGTCACCTCCGGCACCTGGTCGTAAATATGCAGCGGCGAACCGCTGAACATTAACCCGTCGAAATCTCTAAGCGACACACCGTCCGGCAGGTCTTGGCCATCGGCAACATTAATCGGCGAGCATTGGATATCAGGCTGTTGCGACCTGAGCGCGGCTTCGAAGAGCGAAGCGTTCGGGGGGATCCCGAACGTTTCGCGCTCCGCCTGCATCGCGGCCGGCGTGCCATCGGCAATTAAGATACGCAGCATGTAATGCCCTCGCCGGATTTTTCGCGGGGATTACCTGGTAATGGAGGGACCCGGCAAGACCGAGGATCATCGAATGGTCGGGCAACCTGCCGAAAACCGTTCGCTAGGTTCGTGGGATTGCCGTCGATCAACTCTCGTGGCCCTAGCCTTTCCTGCTTTGTGCTCTCGTCAGCGTGTCTATTGTGGACAGCTCTGGTGAGGGATACGGCATTTCACGTCTCACCTCAGCCGCCGGCTTGTCCTGGCGTAACCCTTCATGGACCACCTGCCGCGGACGATTGTCAGCGGTCCAGGTGAGATACTTGACTTCGGCGACGAGTTCCGGCCGGTGGACGCGGCTCAACACGAGGGGCGATCAAAAGCGGCTGTCCCGCGGCGGCGGCACCGCGAGCGGCATCTCGGAGGTCGAGTGTGGCTGCAGCCGGCGCCACAATCGCGCCAGCTCCGCCTGTTTGATATCGGTGCCGGCGCGGCCGGCATAGACAAGGCGTCCCTCGGGATCGTAGTAGGCGAGCAGCAGCGCGCCGAGATAGGGCCGGCTTCCTTCGGGATCGGTCCAGCCGACCACCACGAATTTCACTTTAAGCCACAGGCCGCGATTACTCGGAGCGTAGGGCGCATCGACACGTTTTCGAGACGATCCCTTCCACTTTCAGCGCGCAGGCGCGGTCATAGAAGGTTCGCCGGCGCCCGATCTGGTGATCGCTGAAATGGGCGGCGAGCCTGCACCCGACAGCAGCGCGCGCAGTCGTTCCTTGCGCTCCGTAACCGGCATCGGGGCGATCGCTTCGCCATCGAGGTGGAGAAAATCGAACAGGAAAAAGACGAGAGCGCCGCTGTTACCGGTTTCCGACGCGTTCTGGATCCGGCTGAACGACGTGGTGCCGTCGGCGCGAACGCCGCACAGCTCCCCGTCGATAGGCCTGCCGCGCCGGCAGCGACGCGACCGCCGGGTATTTGGGAGTCCAGTCGAGCCCGGTGCGGGTCAGCAACCGGACCGCGCCGTGGCCGAGCCGGGCATGCATCCGGTAGCCGTCGAATTTGAGTTCGTGCAGCCACTCCGGCCTATCGGGCGGCTGGTTCACCAGCTTGGTGAGTTGCAGTTTGATCCAAGCGGGGAGCGCCGTCGCATCGATGCGACGCCTTCCGCCAAGTGGTCGCGCCATGTCTTCAGGTACGGCGCGCTCGCTAACGCGGATCGATCCGGCCCGGTTTTACCCGTTGACCTGCTGCATGATTTTCGTCCACCGATCCACGATCGGCAGCACCTTGTCTGCCTTCTCGGGCGGGAACATCGGCACGACGCGGGCCACGCCCATCTCATTGAGGCCCTTCACCCGGTCGAGATCCTCGCCGAGTGCGAACGAGGTGATTTCGATGCCGGCCGGGTCGCGACCGGCCTCCCCCGCCATCTCACGGAATTTCGGCAGGACCTCGCGGATATCGCCTCCTGGAATCCAACCATCGCCATAGCGGATGGCGCGCCGTGCGCCATGCGGAAAAGCGCCGCCGACGTGGATCGGCGGATGCGGTTTCTGGACCGGTTTGGGCCGGGCGATCATCGGATCGAAATTGACGAACTCTCCGTGGTACTCCGCCTTCTCCTTCGTCCAGATTTCCTTCATCGCCTCAATTGATTCGCGCATCCGCTTGAAGCGGGTGGCATAGACGGTGCCGTGGTCTTCCATTTCGTCCTGGTTCCAGCCGCCGCCGACCCCAAACAGAAACCGTCCCCGGCTCACCTGGTCGATCGAGGCGACCAGCTTGGCAGTCTGAATCGCGTCGCGCTGCTGAATCAGGGCCACCCCGGTGCCGAGTTTAATGGTCCTCGTCGCCTGGGCGGCTGCGGCCAGAACAACAAACGGGTCTATCGCATCGTAGTATTGTTTGGGTAAATCGCCGCCTCCCGGGAACGGCGTCTTGCGCGACAGCGGGATATGCGAGTGCTCAGGCGCCCAGACCGACTCGAAACCGCGCTCCTCCAGCGCGCGGGCAAGCTCAGGCGCCGACATCGAATAATCCGTAAAGAACATCGCGCCGCCGAAATGCATGTGCCACTCCCTAGGTGTCTCCTGGTCCGGCAGCGGAGGTTAGCCGGTGGCGCCGGCCAGCGCTATCGGTTACCTATTGCGGGACACGCGGTTCACGCGAACCGCGTCCTCCCCTGACCAACGATGGGGAGAAGGGCTCGCATGGAAACCGAAACGCGCGCGGAACAATCCCCGTTCGGAGCGGGCGGCGTCCGCAAAATCATCCATATCGACATGGACGCGTTCTACGCGTCGGTGGAACAGCGCGATAATCCCGAGCTGCGGCAAGCCGGTCGCGGTCGGCGGATCGCGCGAACGCGGCGTCGTCGCGGCGGCGAGCTATGAAGCGCGGCAGTTCGGCGTTCACTCCGCGATGCCGTCGATCACCGCCAAGCGAAAATGCCCCGATCTGATCTTCGTCAAGCCGCGTTTTGACGCTTACAAAGCAATCTCCCTGCAGATCCGGGAGATTTTCGCCGCCTACACGCCCATCATCGAGCCCCTGTCGCTTGACGAAGCCTATCTCGACGTCACCGAGAACCTGAAAGCGATCAGCCTGGCGACACAGATCGCCGAAGAAATCCGGGCGAGGATTCGCGCCGAAACCGGGCTCACGGCGTCAGCAGGAGTGTCCTACAACAAGTTTCTCGCCAAACTCGCCTCCGATCACCGCAAGCCGGACGGGCTTTTCGTCATCACGCCGAAGATGGGGCCTTCCTTCGTCGAGACGCTGCCGGTGCGGAAGTTTCACGGCATCGGACCGGCGACCGCCAAGAAGATGGCGCGGCTCGCTATCGAGACCGGGCTCGATCTTAAGAGCCAGACAGAGGGTTTTCTGCAGCACCACTTCGGGAAGGCGGGCTCTTACTATTACTGGGCCGCCCGCGGCATCGACGACCGGCCCGTCCGCGCCGACCGCATGCGCAAATCCGTCGGTGCCGAGAACACGTTTCCCGTCGATCTCTTCACCTACGAAGCGGCGCGAGACGCGCTGCGAGAAATAGTCGACAAGGTATGGCGCTACTGCGAGGACGTCGGCATTCGCGGCCGCACTGTCACGCTCAAGGTCAAGTTCGCCAACTTTCAGATCATTACGCGCAGCCGCACCGGTCAGATGCAAATCAGGACGCGGGGCGAGCTCGAACAGCTCGGCGACGCGTTGCTCGAACCCCTCTTTCCTGTCGCCAGGGGCATTCGGCTCCTAGGTATCTCCATGTCTTCGCTCGCGGCGGAAGAGACTGAGCAGCCTGAATTCAGCCTGCCCGCCTAAGCCGCAATACCCCGATCCCGTCATTCAGCTGGTGAGGCCGCAGGGAGCCGCCGCTGCCATCAGCGCGCGCACCACCCAGATCTCGGCCGGCAAAACGACGCCTTGTGATGTGGTGTGCCCTTTGAAATAGACCTCGAGGGTCGCACGCACATCCGCGCGCTGCGCGGTTGAAAGACTCGGGAGCACCCGCACCAGTGGGCCCATCACCATGACGAAGTCTGCCGCCTCTGCCTCTCCTTTGGGCCGTCCAGCTGAATTTCCAGGTCGAGGGGCGTCAGTGAAACCTCCCTAAACCCGGCGCCTTCCAAGATCCGATGCACGCGCGCTGGATCGACCCATGGGAAAGGACCTGGCTCCTCGGGCCCAGGCCATCCGTTCCCGACATAGCGAATCGTACTCTCGATCTGAGCGTGTCCGAGAAGCAGCTTAACCGCTCCTGAGTTGACCGTCGTGTTGGTTCCAAACTTGGTGACGATGATGCTCGCCTCGAGCGATCTGCGATCGCGGATGGCGTCGGGTAGCTGGCTCGATCCGCGCTCGGTACTCGGCGACCGTCACGATGTGCGGCAACGGTGCCGTGCCGTGGCGACGCTGCCGGCACCATTTTCGTGACACGTGGTTGACACGCCCCGGCTCCACGCTTAAAAATGAAGATGAGTATCAGATAGTTAGACAGCATGCCATGCTACGTTGACATCGTAGGGGTCACTGGTTCAATCCCAGTCGCGCCCACCATTCTAAGTGCATAGTAAACATCGGGATTTCTGACCCGATCGTTCAGGGGACGCGGTATTGTCGGCGAGCACCCGCTACCTCTGCTGGTTTGTCGCGCGGAAGGCTCCCGCTTCCAACCTATAAAGACTGCCGGAAATCTCTTGCATTTTCGTCAGAGGCGCGTCAAAAACCCGTCAAGGTTAATCTTCGCCGCGTGAGGGTCGCAAAAGGGTGTCCCTAAATAGCATAACTTTCTCCTTATAAGTGTATTAAGGTGAGTGCGGGCTGCGACGAGACCGCTAACGCGGCCGGGACCCGCCCGGTGCTTTTGCATCGCGCCCCCGCTGGCGGGGCGTTCACACCTAAACCGCCCGCCGATGAGGCATATCAACCGCATGTTTCGCGGCAGATCGAAAACGAGATCCCGTTCCTGCGTCGCGCCGTACGCCGGTGGCATCGCGAACAAGCCGATGCCGACGACCTCGTTCAGGACACCCTGGTGCGGGCTCTCGCTAATGCGCATCTTTATGAGCCGGGCTCCGATCTGCGCGCCTGGCTGTTCACCATCATGCGCAACCAGTTCCTCGCGGGTGCAGCGAAAGCCAATCGTTTTATCTCGATGCTCCGGGTCTTCGCCGAGACCGATCATGGTGCGGGAGGCGACCCAAGCGAGACTCGGCTCGTGTTACGCGATGTCGCTGGAGCCCTCCGGCGCCTGCCGAGCAAGCAGCGCGTCGCCGTCATGCTCGCCTGCGTGGACGGCAAATCCTATGAGGAAGTGGCGGAGGCGATGGGGCTCTCGGTCAGCGCTGTTCGCTGCCATCTGGCGCGCGGCCGCAACCGGCTGAGGACGGCGATGGAAACTGACCAGCCACGGTCACTCTTCGCTCTGCGTCCTCTGAAAGAGCCTTCGAGCGCGGTCATCCCGCCGGATGCCGATAGCGTGCCCCGATCGCTTGCTCCGGCAAACTCGGACTGAACCAGATTTCTCCGATCGAATTTTTTGCGACATCCGTGCCCGCGCGCAATTAATTCATCGGCTGGTCGAGGATCGGTGGTTGGCCGCAGCTCTTCCAGTCCGGCGCGGCCGATCGGCAAGAAACCACTTTCCCGGATGACCACAAATTCGCTCTATTTCGTCAACTGGTGGACCGACACGCTAATCATCGGTGGCTTGTCGATCGTTACCTGGGTCGCTCTGCTCGCCTTTCATCACTCGGCGGATGCGCAGCCGATCTTTTGGTTTGCCCTAGTTCTCAGCCTGGTCGTCAATTACCCGCATTTCTCGGCCACGGTTTACCGGCTCTACCAAAGCCCCGACAACATTCGTCAGTTTCCAGTCACGGCCTGGGGACTGCCGCTTATCCTGTTCGGCGCCGTCGCCGCCTCGCTCTGGCAACCGGGTGCTATCGCGCCTTATTTCCTGATGTTGTTCCTGCTGTGGTCGCCCTACCACTACAGCGGGCAGACGATCGGCCTGACCATGGTTTATGCGCGACGCGCCGGCTTTCCGATCGGCCGGCGGGAGCGCATGGCGCTGTCGGCCTTTGTCTTTTCAGCCTTCGTCTGCGGTGTGATCCGTTTTCAGCAGACTGGATCGAGCGGCGGGTTCACCGACTTCTACGGCATGTCTGTTCCGGCCTTCCCGCTGCCCGACTGGACAGAGGCGGCGGCGCAGGCCGTGATGTGGACCGGCGCCCTGGTCTTCGTGGGCTTCGCCTTTGTCTGGTGCTTCGGAGAGAAGCGTCTGATGCCACCGATCGTGCTGTTGCCGGCCCTCACCCATTTCGTTTGGTTTGTACCGGGCGCCAGTCTGAAATCATTCTGGATCGTAGTCCCGTTCTTCCATTCTCTTCAATACTTGCTGATTGCCCTTGTCATGCAGTTGAAGGTCAGAATCGATGTCGTGCGCGGAGAGCATTCGTGGCGACGTATCGGCGCCGAGGCGAGGCGCTGGGGATCGCGAAATATTTTGGGCGGCATTCTGCTTTTCATTGGGCTTCCGGCAGCGTTCAGCTGGCTGCCTTTGCCGCTGATGACAATCGCCGGCATCCTTGCCGCTGCGGTAAACATCCATCACTTCTTTGTTGACGGCGTAATCTGGAAATTGCGCGATACTGCGACCTCCTCGGCGCTGATGATGAACATCGCCGAGCTCGCGGGTCCAGGAGCTGTTGATCTTACCCGCCCCAAGGTCGTCGAGGCCTGAGATGCGTAATACCGTTGCAGGGATTGTTTTGGCGATGTTTGCTGGCTCGGCCCGGGCTGCGGACGTCGCCGCGGGCGCCTGCGACCCCGTCCTGGCAACACCGCGCGAGGCGTTCCTTGCGGCTGGGATCGCCGCGATGATCGCGTGCGGGGTGACGAGTTTCTTTCTGGCCGGGCGGGTGTCGGAGCGCACGCACGTCGCCCTCGCGATGCTCGTTGTGCTGGTCGGCGGTTTCTGCCTCTTTACTCTCTTCGGCCTGGTTGGCCGCGAAATCCCGGTGGCCGGTTCTCTCGTACTCCTGGGCGTGATCGGCCTGTTTAAGCTGATGAACCAGTTTGAGATCCGCCGAAAGCCGAGTCGCTCGGACAAATAAGAACCCCTGATGAGCGAGGCTTTGCTAAGTCTCCGCTCCTCGGTGGGCTCCAAGAATCGACCCCTGCGGATATTCGGCATCTTCGCGGGCTGGCGGTTGCAGGCCTATGGCGTTGCGCTCGCAGCGGTTTATGCCGGCCTCCTGCTCCATTTCTACATGGCTGGGGCCTGGATCATCGATCGCACAGGGATGCCGGTCTACAGCGATTTCACCGACGCATGGGTGGCTGGAATCGAGGCCTTGCGGGGCAAAGCCGCTACGATCTATGAACCGGGCGAATTCATCAAGCTGCAGTCGGCGTTGCTCGGGCCGAGGGACTTCTTCTACCCGAATTGGCCTTACCCACCGACTTTCATACTGATCCTCGCGCCATTGGGGGCGCTGCCCTATTTCGACGCATTTGTCGTCTGGGACATCGCGACATTACTTGGGTTCATCATCGTCGTCTATTTCATCGTTCGGCAGCGGCCGGCGATCGCTCTGCTGCTAGCGTCGCCATATACCCTTTGGAATTTCCTGGCCGGACAGAATGGATTTCTGACCGCCTCGCTGATCGGTGCGTCCCTGCTCTTCCTTGAGCGCCGGCCAGTGCTGGCAGGTGTCTTCATCGGTTGCCTCACATACAAACCTCAATTCGGAATATTGTTTCCGGTCGCGCTTGCCGCATTCAATCGATGGCGATCCTTTGCGAGTGCCGCTGGGACGGCCGCCCTTTTGGCCGGCGCCTCGATCGTCGTATTTGGGGCGGGAGTCTGGATTGCATTTCCTCGAGGACTCGTCGCGCAGAGCGTCCTGAATCTCTTTGCCAATTCCGACAGCAGCTGGGGTCTTCTTCAGACAGTTTACGGCTTGGCCCGCTACTTTGGGGGCGGCGCCGCGCTTGCTTGGGTCGCCCAAGGTATAACAACAACAGGACTAGGATTGATCGTGTGGTTGGTCTGGCGGTCTGGGGTACGCTATGCACTGAAGGCGGCAGCGCTGTCGGCGGCGACGCTTATCGCGACGCCTTACGCTTTTGCCTATGACCTGGCCACGATCGCGATCCCGATCGCTTTTCTCGCAAGCGACCAGATCCGCTGCGGGCTGCTGAGGGGCGAGCAAACGATCCTCCTGACGCTGTTCGCTACAGTTCTCATCACGCTCGTGATTTTCGCGGACCGACCGGTCGGGACCACTTTTGGAAGTGTCCCGCTCGGCCCGATTGTGATGATCACGCTCTTGGGTGTGGTGCTGCGTCGTGCCTTCTACCGAGGCGATCCTGAACAATTCTCCGAAAATTTTTGTGAGACGATTCTTGCCCCCGGCAATTGAGCCACTAGCAGGTAAAATACACGCGCCCGTCGGCGGCGGAAGGCCTGTCGTGCCTCCACCTATTCAGGACCCATCGCATGTCCGACCTGATTAAGCACTTTCGCCACAACGAACGCGGCGCCACGGCGACCGAATACGCCATGCTGATCGTGTTTGTAGCCCTCGCGATCGCGGTCGGCGCGAACATCCTCGGCACAGGCATCAGCAGCCTGTTCAGCACGATCGGGGCCGACATCTCCAGCTTCACTCCGACGCTCCCGCCGCTCCCTTGAGGGGCCGTTTCGTCGGCGAGCCGCAGCGAGGTCGCAACTCTTGCCGTTCCACTCCACTTTTTGGAAGGACTACCAAATGCACAGGTTGATCGATCGTTTTCGCCGGGACGAACGGGGCGCCACAGCCACCGAATATGCCTTGCTGATCGTGTTCGTTGCCCTCGCCGTCGCGGTCGGCGCGAATACCCTTGGCACTGGCATAAGCAGTCTATTCAGCAAAATCGGTAGCCAACTCTCTAGCTTGACACTGCCACCGCTGCCCTAGGCGGCGGGGAGCGGCGGATCCCGAGCGGAGGGTCCGTCTCCGACCGGCCATATCGGGTGACGTAGAGCATGGATCCGGGTGTGCAGACGACAATCGTGGTTTTGGCGATGGGCGCCTTTATCACGGCAGCCTATGTTGATGTGCGGAGGCGCCGGATCCCAAACGCGATTTCCTACATGATCGGTTCGCTCGGCCTGCTGCGGATACTGCTGGCGGCCGATCCGACGAGCGCCGGTTGGACCCTCGCGGCGGCCGCCGGTGTCCTCGTGATCGGGTTCATGTTTTTCTGGGGGGGCACTTTTGGCGGCGGCGACGCAAAACTGCTTACCGGTGCCGTGCTGCTAATCGGCTATCGCGACCTTTTCCCCTTTATGCTTTTGATGAGTCTATTTGGCGGGGTGTTGGCGCTCGCTATCCTGATCGGCGACAGGCTGATCCCAAGGTTACGTCGCGTTAGGCAACCCGCGGCGTTACCCGACGCGACCGCTACCGAGGCACGACGAGACGTGTGGCCGACAGTCCCGTATGGTGTCGCCATCTCTGCTGCGGGTATGATCATTTTGGTGCTTCAAGTCTCCGGTCCGAGGTGAGCTCCGATGCGCGCCAAGACGATCCTAGCCATGCTCTTTCTGGTCTCGCTGGGCGTTGCCGCGATGGTCGTGCTGCGCAGCCTGCCGCCGCAGAAATCCGAGGCGGCCGCTGAGGTAGCAGGAAGGGAGGAGGTTCTCGTCGCAACGATGTCGCTCGCCCCCGGCACTTTGTTGCGTGCCCCGGACGTGACTTGGCGGGCGATCGGTCGTCCTACGGAGCAGGGAGAGATCGTCAGGCCCTTGGCCGCCGTCCGGGAGGCCCAGCCGAAGGCTGACGAAGAAGCTCGCTCGGAAGTCTATGGCGCAGCGCTCCGCGCGTCTGTCTCACCGGGGGATGCGATCCGGCGCGGCGGCATCGTCAAGCCCGGCGATCGCGACTTTCTGCAGATCGTGCTGTCGCCGGGCGCGCGGGCGATCGCCATCCCCGTTGCCACCGGCGGGGCCAGCACCGGCCTGTTGAATCCCGGCGATCGCGTCGACGTCATCCTGACCCAGAAATTCAACGACAGCGCCGCACCCCTGACCCGCCGCTCCGTCAGCGAGACGGTGGTCGAGAACCTTCGCGTGCTGGTGATCGATGCGACGGATGCAAAGATGGCCGCCGGGAACACCTTTGGGCGCACGGTCACGCTCGAGGTGATGCCCGATCAAGCCGAGAAGATCAACGTGGCTACCGAGCTCGGCAAATTGTCGCTGACCTTGCGCGGCGTCGGGGGCACGGAAGGCGTCGCCGCCGCACCGGCCCTTGCACCCGGCAAGGCAAGCGGCATCAAGCCGACCTGGGCGGGTGACGTTTCGCCCGCTCTGAGCGGCGCTATGCCGCCGGAAAAGGTAACTCCTGCGGAGCGGCCTCCGGTCGAAATCATTCGCGGCAGCAAGGGGACTGAAACCGTCAAAACGCAGTGATGATGATAACCGCGAGTCGATGATAGGGTGGTCAAGAATACTTAGAGCCTGGCCGACATGATCGTAGAGGGGACCACCCAGTGAGAAGCATCCTCGAGATGCCCGCGCCGATCGAGAAAACCACCAACCGATTGCCCGCGGGCCGAGCCCCGCTGTTGGCCTTCGTCTCCGATTCCGCGACCGATAAGGCTCTGCGCGACTGCCTAACGCAGCTGTCCCTCGCTCACGGCATGATCGTGCGTGGGGGTATCGCGAAGGCCATCGAAACTCTGGGGGCCGAGCGGTCACCCAACATCCTGATCGTCGACATTAGCGGCGTCGACCTGCCGATATCGCAAGTGGACGCTCTCGCGGAGGTCTGCGAGCCCGGCGTCACCGTCATTGCAATCGGCAATCGCAATGAGATCGGCCTATACCGCGATCTATTGCACGCAGGCGTCACCGATTACATCGTCAAACCGCTGACCCCGCAACTTATCGCGAGGGCGTTGAACCAGAGGACCGGTACGGGCGAGGCCACCGCGATCCAGAAAAAGCTCGGGACTATGACCGCGTTGATCGGCGCTCGGGGCGGCGTCGGGACGACGACGATCGCGGTGAATTTGGCCTGGCATCTCGCCAACCGGCAAAGCCGCCGGGTAGCACTCGTCGACCTCGACCTGCAGAACGGCGATTGCGCGCTGGCGCTCAACATCAAGGCGACCCCGGGGATGCGCGAGGCGCTCGTCAACCCGACGCGAATTGATAGCACCCTGCTCGAACGGGTGATGACGCCTGTCGGGCACCGTCTATTCGTGCTCAGCTCCGAGGAGCCGCTGCGCGATGACCTGGAATTCACTGCCGAGTCAGTCGACACGCTGGTCCGGGAGCTGCGTGAACAGTTTCACTATGTCATCGTCGATGTGCCGCGGATCCCCGCGGCGCCTTATCGGCGGGCGCTCGACACCGCCGATTTCCGAATCATCGTCGGCGACCAGACGCTTCGGTCGGTGCGCGACATCGTGCGGCTGCGCGACGTGCTCGGTGAGGATAACGGCAAGCGGCGCAATGGTTTCGTCGTGAACCGCTATGGAGAGGGCGGGCGCCATTCGGTGACATTGCAGGAGATGCAACACGTCCTCGGGCTCCAGCCGAAGACCGTGATCCCTTTTCTGCCAACCGTATTCGCCGCGGCGACGAACGGTACGCGCGTTGCCGCCGCTCGGCGCAGCAAGTTTAGCGACGCGATTGCCGATCTCGTGCTCGAGCTTTCGGGGCGATCACCCGAGCGGCGTCGCTGGTGGAGTATCGGGAGATGAGATCGGCCGGTTTCGGGCGCCGGGCCGCTGAACCAAGAGGCCCCAAGCTCCTTCTCGTTCCCAGACCGCAGCGGGGTCCAGACGAGGATCTTTCCGGTCGCGGCGAGCTCAAAGAGCAGATCCGAACCGTTCTGATGTCGCGGATCGACCCCTCGGTAGCCGGCCGGATCTCGCGGATGACGTTAGAGGCCGAAGTCGCGAAATTGGTGAGCGAGATCGCGACCGAGCAGCGAGTGCAGCTGAACGAGGCCGAGCAGATTACCATCGCCGCCGAGCTGACCGACGATATGGTCGGGCTCGGGCCGGTCGAACCCTTCCTCGATGACGACGACGTCACCGATATCCTCGTGAACGGGCCGTTCGACATCTATGTCGAGCGGGGCGGTAAGCTCGAAAAGACCAACGCCCGATTTCGCGATGCCCAGCATCTGGTCAACATCGCTCAGCGTATCGCGAGCGCGATCGGGCGGCGCATCGACGAGGCGAGCCCGATGGTCGACGCGCGGCTCGCCGATGGCAGCCGCGTCAACATCGTATTGCCGCCGCTCGTGCTCAATGGCGGCACCATATCGATCCGAAAATTCCCGAAGCGCCACCTGACCCTCGACAGGATGGTGCGTCAGGAGAATCTGTCGCGCGACATGGCGCGTCTGCTGCAGATCGCCGCGCGCTCGCGCCTCAATATTCTGATCTCGGGCGGGACCGGCTCCGGCAAGACGACATTGCTGAACGCGGTTTCACAATTCATCGACCGCGACGAACGGGTGATCACGATCGAGGACGCCGTAGAACTGCGCCTTCAGCAGCCGCATGTCGTTCAGATGGAGACGCGGCCACCCAACATCGAAGGGGTCGGCTACGTCCCGCAACGCGAGCTCGTCCGCAATGCGCTGCGCATGCGGCCGGACCGCATCATCGTCGGCGAGGTGCGTGGCGCCGAGACATTCGACATGCTTCAGGCGATGAACACCGGGCATGACGGCTCGATGTCGACGGTTCACGCCAACTCGCCGCGCGATGCGCTCTATCGCCTGGAAAACATGGTGATAATGGCTAATCTCAACCTGCCACTCCGGGCAATTCGAATGCACGTCGCGAGCGCGCTCAACCTCATCGTGCACATCGAGCGCATGCGCGACGGCATCCGCCGGGTGCAGAACATCTGCGAGATGGCCGGCATGGAAGGCGAAACCATCACGATGCGCGAGCTCTTCACCTTCCAGTTTCGCGGCGAGCGGCGCGACGGGACGATCGATGGAGAATTCGTGTCAAGCCGGATGCGGCCCGATTTCATTGCGCGCGCGGCGCAGTTCAACCTCGACAAGGAATTGCTCGACGCGATGGAAATCGCCGGAGGCAGGGGGTGAAGACCTCGACACCAGGCATTTTGGTTGCGGGTCGCATATACCGATCGTCATCCGCCGGAGGGTAGGGTGGGAGGCCAGTTCCTTCTGATGGTCCTGGCGGCGTCCGCGCTACTCGGCGCGGGGCTGTGGGCGGCGCTCCGCATCGAGCGCCACAGACAGCGCCGCGAGCAGCGCTTGAAGACCATCACGATGGCTGCGCCGGTCGACGAGCTGCTCGGTGTCTCGCTGCGCAGGCCATTACCTCGTGGTGGTCGGCGGCGCGCGTTCGTGTCCCTGCCGGAGGGACTGTGGGCGCATCTCGAAGCCGCTTTTGCGGCGGCCGGCAATCGTATCGGGCTGCCACAGCTTGTCTTGACCGGGATCGCGGCGGCCGCGCTCACCGCCTCCGCCGCCCGCTTTATGGGATTCAACTCGGTACTGGTGATCGGGCTCAGCGCTGCGGCAGCCGCGGCAGCAGCCAGATATTTGCTGCGCTTCGCGCAACTCAGGTACCAGCGGCGGTTTCTCGACGCCTTCCCAGATGCCATCGACCTGATCGTCCGCGCCGTAAAGGCCGGTCTTCCGGCACTCGACGCGATCGACTTGGCCGCGCGCGAGGTCGCCGCCCCGGTCGGCACCGAATTCCAAAAGGTGCTCGACGACACACGCATTGGGGTGGCGATGGCAGACGCCCTGAACCACGCCGCCGACCGTATCCGTGTGCCGGATTTCCGGTTTTTTGTCGCGAGCATCGTACTGCAACGGCGGACCGGCGGCGGCCTCGCCGAGACTCTTGTCAATCTGAGCACCCTCATTCGCCAACGCAGAACGCTGCGTCTGAAAGCGCGTGCACTGACGGCCGAGTCCAAAGCATCCGCGACGCTCATTTCGATCATGCCGTTCGTAGCGGGGGCGGGCCTCTATCTGGTTAAGCCCGACATGATCTCCCTGCTCTTCGTCGATCATCGCGGCCGCTTAATGCTGGGGATCGCCATCCTCAGCCTTCTGCTGGGTATTGCCACGATGAGCGCCATCATCAGGAGGACCTTGCGCTAGCGATGTCCGAGACATTCAGCATCGCATCGCTGGTGGAGACCGCGCGAAACTACCTTACTTTCCATGCCGGCGAAATCCAGCTCGGTCCGCTCGATACCTGCATCCTGATACTGGCATTGTCTGGGGCGCTAGCCTCGGCGCTCAATCTCTGGCGTATTGCGCGCCGGGAGGACTTCCAGGAACGCCTCGACGCGCTGCGCGGCACCGCGCTCACTCGTGCAGAGCCGACACGCTCCCAACGCTCGCCCTGGTACCATCGGCTAGGCACTTGGATCGCGGCAACCCCGATCATCGGCACGACCGAGCAGCGCGCTCTGCTGTCCGCGCTCGCCGCGGCCGGCATCAGGGGGCATGGCCGTCTGGCCAGCTTGCTTGCCGCCAAAGGTTGCAGCGCCGTGATATTCGTCATGGCCGGCTGGCTGCTTATCGAATGGCGCGATTTCTTTGCCGGCTCGACGACAATCCGCCTGGTCATACTGGCCGGTGCTGTCTTCCTCGGCTGGCGCATGCCCGATGTCGTCCTCTCCCGCCTTGCGGCGCGGCGACAGGTGCGGCTCGAGCAGGGCCTGCCGGACGCGCTCGATCTCCTCGTCTTTTGCGCCGAGGCGGGACTCAGCCTCGACCACGCGATCGAGCAGGTTGCCCGGGATCTTCGCTCGTCGAGCCCTGAAGTCGCCGGGGAGTTTGCCGCGGCAGCCGCCGAAATGCGTGTGTTGCCGGACCGCAGCAAAGCGCTCGAAAACTTGGCGCAGAGAGCGGGTCTTCCGAGCCTGCGCAGCATCGTCGCGACGCTCAACCAGTCGATCAGGTTTGGCACACCCCTGTCCGATTCACTGCGCGTCCTCGCCGCCGAAATGCGTACCGAGCGCCTGGCGCGCTACGAAGAACGTGCGGCGCGCCTCCCGGTCCTGCTGGCCCTCCCTTTGATGGGATTTATCCTTCCGTCGATGATGATCGTGGTCGGTACGCCCCTGATATTGCGGATGGTCGATTTTCTCCAGCAAGCAGTGGGCGGGAGCTCCGGGGTTGGAGGCAAGCTGATTGGGGTCCCGTGATCCAAGGATCAGTAAAGCGGCGGTTTCGCGCCCGCTAATTTGGGTGCGGTTTTGGCGCGACCGGTGCGGTGTTATGGCCGTCGCGGTCGCAATACTGCTCCCCGTCCTGATCGGATTTGCCGGGCTCGGCGTCGAAGTCGGGATGTGGTTCTGGATCCAACGGCAGAACCAGTCGGCGACCGATGCGGCGGCAATATCTGCCGCACTCGAATACGCCGCTCAGATCGAGCAACCTGGGATTACGACCAACCCGACCGCAGCAGCAGCCACCACCGCCGGCTATAACCTGTTCAGTAACCCAAACTGTTCAACGTCGGGGACGACTAACTGCACCCTGTACCCCTGCTACGGCTTCACGATCGGTAGCTTATGCAACACGTCCAGTTCGAACGGGACGCTCAATGCGGTCCAAGTCGCCTTGACGCAGCCGTTGAACACGACGTTTGCGAACGTGGTGACGTCGGTCTGGGGGCCGAACGTCAATACCGTCGACGTCACGACAACAGCCATCGCCGCTTTCCCGGCGGCCGGCACGGCCTGCCTTCTGGCCCTCGATCAGATGGCGGCCAACGCTGTATTTGTCAATAACGGGACGTTGCCGAAGCTGCCGAACTCGAATTGCTGGGTCGCCTCTAACTCGAGTTCGGCAAGCGCGCTGAACTGTAATAACTGCAACATAGCCGTCCCGACGACTGCCGTTGGCGGAGACGCCGTGTCCAACGGCGGCCAGCTCAACGGGTCGACAAATCGAACATACGCAAGCGCCATCGCCGACCCCTACGCCGCCACACTCACCCACGCCTTTCTCATCGCTGGCATTACGTCCAATTGCATTCCTAACGTCACGCAGACTAGCTACGGTTTCCCCCACGGCAACTGTATAATCCCTGGGGGACTGCCCACGTTTTCCGGAGCCGTCACTCTATCGCCCGGGACCTATTGGGTAACAGACGGCAGTCTGAACCTGTCAGGTACGTTGACATGCACGGGCTGCACCGGCGGCGCCGGCGTCACAATCATCTTCACCACCAGGCAAGGCAGCGCCGGTACGATCGGCACGCTGCAGGTGCCGCCTGGGCAAAGCCTGACCATCAACCTAAACGCGCCGAGCACCGGGACTTATGCGGGTCTTCTGATGGTTCAAGACACGGTGGCAGGTGTGACACCTACTCCCGGTAGCCCAATAGGGAGCCCCAGCGCTACGCTCAGCGGTCTTCTCTATTTTCCGAGCACAAACCTCAGCTTCGTGGGGAATGTTCGGACCGACACCTCGAACTGTCTCGTCGCAATAGCTAAAAGTCTTAGTTTAACCGGAACCTTCAGTCTTAACGACTCAGGATGCCCGACCGCCGGCCTGGCCACCCCACCAACGGTGTTGTCGGCCTTTCTCGCCGTATGAGGTTCGCAGGTGATTACCATTCTTAGGAGATCACTGCGAACGCGGGATGGCGGCCGAGACGCTGGCGCCGTTGCGATCGAGTTCGCGCTCCTGATGGCGTTCATGCCGCTGACGGTCCTGGCCGTCGGCATCGTTGACTACGGCGAGTTCATGGCGCAAAGCACAAACCTCGCGGCGGTTGTCCGCGGTGCGACCGAATATGTCCGAGGCCAAGTTGTCCAGGGCAACTCTCTGCCGCAGCCGAGCGATCTCAGCAACCTGTTAGGTCCGACCGTCGTGTTCACCCCTTTAAGCTTCTGTACTTGCGCCGATAATAGGTCGGTGGCCTGCCCGGGAACAGGCGATCCCAACCCGTGTGCGGTGTCTCCGCCTGCCAACGGAGACTTGCGGGTCCTTACCTATGTCGCGGTCAGGGGTTCACAGACCTATACACCAATGATGTCCGCGACCTGGAGCTTCCCAGGGTCGGTGAAGGCGCAGACGGTCCTCCGCACCCAATGACGATTACCCCCGCAGCGCGCCGAAAATGCGGCCTTCGCGGCTCGGAGGACGGGGCTACTGCGGTCGAAGCGGCGCTCGTGCTTTCCATCTTCGTCCTCGTGATCTTGATCATTATCGCCGTCGCCCAAACGTTTTTCGTCTGGAACACGCTGCAGCTCGTCGTCGGACAAGCCAGCCGCTATGTCATTGTCCAGAATGGTATCCCTCCTGGTTCGAGTTGCTATGCGACTTGCGCCGAAAATGCACTGCAAACGCTGATCTCATACTGGCTCGGCGGCAGCGCGGCGTCGATCTGCACGACACCGACCTCGGGCCAATATTGCGTGAACGCCACCTGTAATCCCAGCAGCTGCAGCGCGACACCGACGACTCCGGCGACGATGACACTGTCTGCACTTTACGGGTTCAACTTCATCTTTACCTACACCTTAGCGGGCCAAATCACTGTCCCGATCGGCCTTCGGCCCGATTGAAGGCTGGTTGGCGTGAGGGGTCCGCGCCGGGAAACTCGGCGCTTTTTCGACTGGGATTTTACCAGGCTGCCGCAATCGCGTCTCTATGACGTGTTGATGCGGCTGCCGATGCTGATGTGGTCGGCCTTCCTCGGGCTCGTGACCGTGCTGAGTCTCCAACAATACATGCGGGAAGCCGATCCCAAGCTTCCGAGTGCAGTCTACATCTTGAATGTTGTGATGCGCGTGTCGCTGATCGCGTATCTCGTCGTGATCGCCGCGACCGTTGTGGTGCGAAGGCGGCCCGTGGGGAAGGCGCGCGGAATCGAACCGCGGATATCCGCACTGATCGGCACGGTTCTGTTAACTGTGGTCGTGCTCTTTCCGCGCCGCGAGTTATCTCTGAGCGCCGACGTGGTCTCAACAGGGCTGACCCTTGCCGGCAGCGCATTCGCCGTTGTCGTGCTGATGCAGCTGCGCGAGTCGTTCAGCATAATGGCCGAGGCGCGGCAGCTCGTCACCTCGGGGGTGTACCGGCTCGTCCGCCATCCGCTCTACCTCGCCGAGGAGATCGCGGCGATCGGCGTCGTGATGCAGTTTTTCTCTCCCTGGACAGCGCTGATCCTTACCGTACAAATCGGCTTTCAGCTGCGGCGGATGCGAAATGAAGAAGTCATCCTGACGACGATCTTTCCGGAATATCTAGCTTACCGTAAGAAAACCGCGCGCATATTGCCTGGTATATATTGAATCGCCGCTCCGCATAGAGCGGCTCCAGTTGCGCCGGCGCTGAACCAGCAGGTCAAGGACCTCCCTCTCGTGGTCGAGGACACGGTAGAGGTGCACCCGCTCGCCGGCAATCCGGACCAACGTCTCGTCCGGATGCCATCGATCGCTCGGCCGAGATGATCCCGCCTCCGATTGGGCCCGCTGTAACACTAACGATCTCCGGATCTCGTTTTGCGCCGGGTCATTAGCTCCGGCACAGGCAGAGATTTGGCTCCGCCGAAGCTTGCAACCCCGGTAGCAGCCATCTGAAATTCTCGAAATTTTTTTGAGACGATCCCTTCCACCGGCTATTGATTCAGTGACAGGCAGAAAGTGCCGGCGGGAAAGCAGCACGGGCCTTGTCATCACCTCGACCGCGATGAAGCTTTCGTTGGAATCTCGACATGTGTCCAAGACCTTAGAGTAATCCTTCCCGGCATGCCCTGGAACCAACATCGTCAATGACCCCGGTGAACCATGCTTAGCCCCTACTTGCCGCCCGCAGACACAAAACGCTGGGTAGCGCGTCGCAAGGCCGCAGTTGTCACTGCGGTACGTAGCGGAGCCATCAGCATCGAAGAAGCTTGCCGCCGCTATCACCTATCGGAGGAGGAATTCCTTGCCTGGGAGCGGACGATCGAGGCCGATGGGGTCCCCGGGTTGCGGATCACCCGACTGCAAATCTACCGTGATGTTCGTGTGCTCAAACAGGAGAAGCCGCGCTACTGAGCAAGCCGCTCTGGAAACTAGACAGCCGAAATCGCGTCGCCGTCACTCGCGATAAAATTTGGAGGATGTTATGCGCGTGCTTCTGATTGGGCAAGATGTAGCGACTGTGGCTCGCGTCAGGATGATGTTGATAAGAGAGAACTTCGTCTGTGACACGACTGATCTCAGTGACGACGACTTGGAGATCAGCAAGCTCCGGGGTTACGACGTCATTCTCTTCGATCTGAGCGGGCCGAAGATCAATGGTTACGAGGTGCTGCGGCGGCTGCGCAGGGCATGTGTACGCGCGCCCGTCCTGATCCTCTCGGGTCTCGCTGAGCTCGATCACAGGATCAAAAGTCTCGGCTTTGGCGACCATGACCTCTTGACCAACCGTTGCGATCACCGCGAGCTGATAGCGCGCATGAAGGCAATCGTCCGCCGTTCCAAGGGCCACTGCGAATCGACGATCCGGACCGGCAAGTTGGTCGTCAATCTCGATACCCGAATTGTCTCGGTCGACGATCAGCCGGTTCACCTAACCGGTAAAGAGTACGGCATTCTCGAGCTGCTCAGCCTGCACAAAGGCACCACGATGACGAAGGAAATGTTTCTCAACCATCTCTATGGCGGAATGGACGAGCCCGAACTCAAGATCATCGACGTCTTTGTCTGCAAGCTGCGCAAGAAGCTAGCGCAGGCGACGGGTGGCAATCACTATATCGAGACGGTGTGGGGCCGCGGCCACATGCTTCGCGACCCCGAGCCGGTGCCTGTAGTTCGGACTGATGATGGTGGGACGGCTACAACGGCACCACCTGCGCCCGGGCGGCCAATGTCACCTTGACGAGATGGTGTTTCGGATTTCCCGTGAGCGGAGGTATCTCCGGTGTGCTGCGCGCGGTCGACCACGAGAACGGGTCCCTCGATACAAGCTAATGTGACAATGCCACCGTGATGGCTCTCCTGCTCGACCGGCAGCGACGCGACTGAGCGCTGCGGATAATCGTAAATTCGAATAATCGGGTCTGTCGGACACATTAGAATAGGAGGCTCGCATGCGCGTCCTTATTGCTGCAGGTGACGTTTTCGCGGCCGTCAGGATCCGGGCGATGCTAGCGAAGGAGAACTTGATTTGTGATGCAACCGAGCTCGGCCGCGACAGTCTGCTGCTCGGCAAGCTTTACGATTACGACATTATCCTCCTCGACCTGACCGTGCCCGACATCGAGGGCTATAAACTATTGCAGCAGCTGCGGGCAGCGCGGGTGCGCACGCCGATATTAATCCTCTCGGGTTGCGGCGAACTCGACGAGAAGGTCAAATTTCTTCGTTTCGGCGCCGACGACTTCCTGACCAGGCCCTTTGATCGTCGCGAATTGGTCGCGCGCATCCTAGCGATTGTGCGGCGCTCCCAAGGCCACTCCGAATCGACCATCCGGACCGGCAAGCTGGTGGTCAATCTCGATACCCGCGTTGTCGCGGTCGACGACGGGCTTGTGCACCTGACCCCGAAGGAATACGGCATCCTCGAGCTACTCAGCTTGCGGAAAGGAACGATCCTGGCCCAGGGGGTGTTTCTCAACCACCTTTACGGAGGAATAGACGAGCCCCAACCTAAAATCATCGATATTTTGGTCTGCACGCTCCGCAAAAAGCTTGCCCAAGCAACCGGCGGCAGTCACTACATCGAGACCGTGCGAGGCTGCGGCTATGTGCTGCGTGAGCTGGCGACAATGCCGGCTGCGCCCCCAGTAGCGGACCCCGAGGATCTCAGTGCGCGCCGCAACGAAGTTGGCACAGCAGCCGCGGCAGAATGTACCGTAGGGCGAGCTTGCCGGCCGAGACCCCAAGGTGCACCGCAGCCCGATCAGATCGAGCATCAACCGAGCGTCCGCGATCGCCCGATCGGTCGGCAGCACGTGCCGCGAATTGGGCACGGCCCTAAACCGACACGTGCCGCTTTTCCGGTCGACGTGCGGTTCGAGGATGCGGTCACTACCGATGGTGGCCCGCTGCGTGTCCCGCAGCCTGATCCGGTAGGATCCCTCTTCGGGTGCGCGTCGGCGTGGTGCCACGAGTAGTGTAGCGCCGCTGGTGAAGCTTCCCGCGGACCTCCCCCGACTTCGCAACGGATGATACGGCGATAAAAGGGGGTGGGTCCGCTCCGTGCGGGGGGCGCGGGGCAACTCGCGTTCCTACCACGACCCGGGGGCAGATCTTTCCCAGGGCCCTGCCCTTTTGGGCCAGCAATTGCAGCTTTTCGCGCAAGCCCGGATCGCCGATGAAATTGTTTACCCATGCGTTGCCCCGGTTGTCGATCGCGATGCCCTTGGGGCTGAGGCCGACCTTCAGCAGCTCGGCCTTACCCGGGTCGTCGGCGGGAAAGCGCGTCACCGTGTCGGCGTTGCCGTTGGTGATCCAGATCCGGTCCTGCCGATCGACGGACAGATGGAACGGACCCGCGACCCGGCAGGAGCCGTCGATTGGTTTACCGTCCACGATGCGGCAGAGCAGGCGCGCCTCACTGGGCTCGCCCTTCGTGATGAAGGCGATCTGGCTGTTGTCGTTGTCGAGCGCTCAGACATCGCCGCTCGGGGTCGCGATGATACCCTGCATTCCGCCGAGCTTGCCGCCGAAATTGTACCCCGTGTCGGGTGAAAGCGGGTTCCCGGTCGCGTCGAAGACCGAGACCGTCTTGCTGGCGAGGCTGTCGATCCACACCCTTGCCTCGGCCGCGATGGCGAGGCCGAAGCTCGGCAGATCGACGCCGCCGCCGCAAAACCCTGACGTTATTGGCGAGATCGGCCTGCCGGTCGGCGCGAACTCGGACAAGCCACCGCCAACGTTGGCGTAGAGCATAGACTGGGAGCCGACCAGGAAGTTGTCGGCCGCCCAGGCATTGCCCTCGGCAGCCGGCGATAGAGGTCCATCTCCTCCCAGCGCGCCAAAATAGGCGGCTCGCGCTTCGGCAGGTCGCCGCGCATCGGGAAGCCGGTCTTGGGCAGGAAGACGGTCGGACGGTAATCCGTGGGCATCAGCACAGCACTTTCCGGAAACGAAGGCGAAAATAGGGAGGGACTACCGGCCCGTCAAATCAAGGCGGCGTCCCCGGCCGGCACTTTTTGCACCACACATAGGCTCAGTCGTAATTCCGCGCTCGATGGTGTAAGTTAGCGTCTCTTGCCGCTCGGGCGGGAGGCGATCGCATGTCCGACAGTAATGCAGCCATAGGCGCTTTGGCGCGTTCCGCGGCAGTCTTTCTCGCTGCGATCATTTTTACGATGGCGCCGTTATCAGGCGCTTTTGCGGCGACCCCTAAAGCCGGGAAACCGGCGTCCGCAAAAACCGAGGCGACGCCCGAAAAAATCCAAGAGCTGATGACCTTGCTGGCCGATCCGAAAGTGCGTGATTGGCTGGAACAGGAGAGCAAGGCCGAGGCCGCCCAGGAGAACAAATCGGACGAGGAAGCGAATTCGATTTCCCACGAATTCGACTCGCATGTCATCGCGGTTCGCGAGCACATCGTTGCGCTAGGCGCGGCGCTTCCGGGTTTGCCAAACCAGTTCGAGCATGCCGCCGCCCTTCTCTCCGCTGATCTTGGAGATCGCGGAAGGGTCAAAGTCCTGCTGCATCTCGCTCTCTTTGTGGCGTTGGGCTTTGGCGTCGAGTGGCTGTTTCGCAAGGCAACAGAGAGGGTCCGACGGCATCTTGACGAGCACCCTCTTGAGACGGTGAACGATCGCCTGCGGGTCGTCGCCACACGCTTTGCCTTTGCCGTCGGTGTGGTGGCGGCGTTTGCTCTGGGCAGCATTGGCCCCTTCCTCGCCCTCGATTGGGCGCCGCTGTTTCGCGAGATGATCCTCGGCTACCTCCTCGTCTTTCTCGTGATCCGGATGGCCATCGCTATTGGCCATTTCTTGCTGGCCCCCCATCACGAGCGCTTTCGCATCATTCCCGTAGACACGGTGGCGGCCCGCTTCTGGTGTCGGCGTATCGCCGCTTTTGTCGGCTTATTTGCCTTTGGCTCGGTTGAGTTTGGGCTGCTCGATAGGCTTGGGCTTTCCCTGGAGAGCCGCCAGCTCGTCGCTTACGCCCTCGGGCTCGGACTCCTGGCCATCGCGCTGGAAACAGTTTGGCGCCATCCGGTAGCAGTTGCAGACGGCGCGGATGCGCTGCCGCACGCAACGCGTCGCCTGGGACGCGGCGCGCAAAATGCGTTGCTGTCGATCGGCGTCGTGCTGTTGTGGGTGCTTTGGGTGCTCCACGCCATGGCGAGCTTCTGGTTCGTTCTGGTCGTCATGACCCTGCCGCTCGCTTTAGGCGTGACCCGCCGCGCGGTTCAACATCTACTTCGACCGCCCGGCTCCCAAGAGGTCAGTGAAGGTCCGCCCACCGTCATGGCGATAAGCCTCGAACGCGGCATGCGCGCGCTGCTGTTCATCGGCGCGGCAGCGGTGCTCGCCTGGGGCTGGGGCATCGACCTAGTGCACCTCGCCGCCGGCGATGACGTGTTAACCCGCCTCGCACACGGTGTGTTGAGCGCCATCATCATCCTCCTCATCGCCGATGTCCTGTGGCACGCCATGAAGACGGCGATCGATCGCAAGCTCGCCGAGAGCGCCGATTTGGGTCAGCCAAGCACCGACGAGGCGCGGCGGCGGTCCCGGCTGCGCACCTTGCTGCCGATTTTCCGGAATATTCTGTTTGTCTTCGTCATCGCCGTCGCCGTGTTGATGGCGCTGTCGGCGATGGGCGTGCCGATCACGCCGCTGGTAGCCGGCGCCGGCGTCCTCGGTATCGCCGTCGGCTTCGGCGCACAAACCTTTGCCCGCGATATCATCGCCGGCATGTTCTACCTGGTCGACGACGCCTTTCGGGTCGGCGAATACATCCAGAGCGGCAACTATAAGGGTACCGTCGAGGGCTTCAGCATTCGCTCGGTCAGGCTGCGGCATCAACGCGGCGCTGTCTACACGGTGCCGTTCAGCCTATTGGGTGCCGTCCAGAACCAGAGTCGCGACTGGGTCATCGATAAGCTGATGGTCGGCATTACCTATGACAGCGACATCGACCGCGCCAGAAAGCTGATCAAGCAGATCGGGCTGGAACTAGCCGAGGACCCCGAATTCAAGCCGCTGATCCTCGAGCCGCTAAAGATGCAGGGCGTCGATGCGCTCGGCGATTTCGCGGTCCAGCTCCGAATGAAGATGATGACCTTGCCCGGCGAGAATTTCGTCATCCGGCGAAAGGCCCTCGCGATGATCAAAGCGGCGTTCGATGCCAATGGCATCAAATTCGCCTTCCCGACGGTGCAGGTCGCCGGCGAAGGCGATACCTCGGCTGCTACCGCCGCCGTCGCGCAACGCGCTCTGGAGCTGACCCATCCCGCAGCGGCAGCGGCGGAGTAGCTCGGGCCTTTATTCGAGTGCCGGCGTCGCTGCGAGGATGGCGCGCGCCTGAGCGGCGTCTTCGGCGATCTGCGCTTTAAGCGCATCGAGCCCGGCGAATTTGCGCTCCGGCCGGATGAAATCGACCAGCGCTACCCGCAGATGGCGCCCGTAGAGGTCCACATCGGTGTCGAACAGGTGAGCCTCGAGCCGGGGCACCAGACCGCCGACGGTCGGGCGTAGCCCGAGATTGGCGACACCGTCTACGGTGTGGCCGGCGAGCGGATCGTCGGGACCGTCACCGCAAACGCGCACGGCGTAGACCCCGAATGCCGGCTGAAGGTAGTCGTCGAGACCGAGATTTGCGGTCGGAAAGCCGATCGTCCGCCCGCGCTGGTCACCGGTGGCGACGCGCCCGTCGATTTCCCAGAACCGCCCGAGCAATGCCGCCGCGTCGCGCGGCTTCCCTGCCTTCAAGAGCTCGCGAATATGGGTCGCCGAATAGACCGTCGCGTCCGAGCCGCGAATCGGCTCGAGTACCGTGACGCGGAAGCCGTGCTGCGCACCCTCGGAGCGCAGCAGATCCGGCGTACCGCGGCGGCGGTTGCCGAAGGTACAGTCCCAGCCGACAACAACGTGGCTCGCGCCGATTGCCTCGACGATCACCTCCGCGATGAAGTCCTCCGCACTTTTCTCAGAAAAATGCCGATCGAAATGCTGGACGAACAGCAGATCGACACCAAGCCGCGCCAATTCGCGCTCCTTGACGCGAAACGGCGTCAGCCTGAACGGCCCGGCCCCGGGGAGGAAGACGCTGCGCGGATGCGGCTCGAAGGTCAGTACCGCGGCCGGCCGGTCGTCCTCCCGCGCGAGGTCGCGCACCTGGCCGATCAATTCCGCATGCCCGCGATGCAGACCGTCGAAATTGCCCATCGCGAGGATCGAACCACGCTGGTGGTTCGATCCAGGGCCGGGATGTCGGATGACGCGGATCACGGGAGCAGAACATTTCATCGTCGGGCAGGTGCCGAGAAAATAGCCCGAGCGGCCGCCCGAGGATAGCGGGTCGCGCGAGGCGGCGTCGGCTGCCAGCCGGTCTCGCCAGCCGCCAAGCGCAGGTCCGATAGGAAGAGTTTCTAATACTCCTGGTTCCGATAGGGATGACGCTCGGGACCACGGCAGAGGTGACGACACAGGTGCCTTACGATCTCTCGCGCCTCGTCGGCCCGCCCCATATGCGCATGGTAGGCCGCCAGAAAGCGGTATGTCACCGCGAAACCGGGAGCCTCCTGCGGCGCCGCCAATAGGATTGCCGCTGCATCGTCGAATTGGCGTTTGTAGAAATACGCGGCGCCCAGGGGATGCTGTGATCTGAAGCCGGGCTGCAATTCTGGCAGACGCTGCGCGTTCACCCCCGCTTCTTCGTGGCGACCGTCGTCGAAGAAACGCCCGGCTCCTGCTCGGCCGGGCAAGTGATTGCCGACAGGTTCTCGCAGCTGATGCAGGTCTCCAACTCATGTCTTATTGGCGTCGGCCGTATTCGGGTAGCGATAAACTCCTGACCCCTTCGGCGGATTCCTTTCATGCTTTAACCGGGCTCGCAGCCACGAACGGGCGAACCGGCGAAACGCCCCCAGTCTGGTCGGCCACTAGTTGCTCGGCGATCCGGCGGCTCGCAAAACCGTCCCCGTAGGGATTCTCGACTCGGCTCATCCGCCGGTACGCCTGTGGATCATCGAGCAACGCCTGCATCTCGTCGAACAGGCGCCGCTCGTCGGTTCCAACCAGCTTGGCCAAGCCATGTTCCATGGCTTCCGGCCGCTCGGTCGTGTCGCGGGTGACCAACACAGGTTTTCCGAATGACGGCGCCTCCTCTTGAATCCCGCCGGAATCGGTAACCACGAAGTAACACCGCTTTAGCAGAAAGACGAGCTCGGGATAATCGACCGGCTCGACTAGAAGGATGTTGTCGTGCCCATGCAGCGGCTCGGTCGCCCGCCGCACATTGGGGTTTGGATGGACCGGAAAGACGATGGCAACGTCCCTTCGGAGCGCGATCCGTGCCATCGCATGGCAAATCCGTGCGAGCCCGCCGTCGAAGCTTTCGCGGCGATGACCCGTCATCAGGATCATCCGATGGTCCGCGGCGAAACGTCCGTCGAGGATCTTCTCGACCCGCGCTCGCAATTCCGTCCGACAGTCCAACAGAGCGGACACCCACAGCAAGGCGTCGATCCCGGTATTGCCGGTCACGACGATCCGGTCGCGACCAATTCCTTCGTGCAAAAGATTGTCGCATGCCCGGACGGTCGGGGCGAAGTGAAGATCGGCCACCCGGCTGACGAGCCTGCGATTGACCTCCTCGGGCCACGGCGCATAGATGTCGTCGGTGCGCAGGCCGGCCTCGACATGCGCCACTGGAATTCTTTGGTAGAACGCCGCAAGCGCACCGGCAAAGGTCGTGGTCGTGTCCCCCTGCACGATGACCCGATCGGGTCGCCAGGACGCCAGGACCCCGGCGACGCCCGACAATGCGGCCCCCGTCAGATAGGCCAAGTCCTGATCCGGCCGCATGATTTCGAGATTCCAATTCGGCTGCAGGCCGAACAGGTCGAGGACTTGCGCCAGGAGCTCGCGATGCTGGCCGGTTACGCAGACCTTGCAGTCAAAATCCGGTCGAGCTGAGAGTTCCCTGACCACCGGCGCCAGCTTGATCGCTTCCGGGCGCGTCCCAAAGACAAACAGCAGCTTCATCGCGCGCCGGAGCTAACCGTATCGATGAGTGAGACCGGTCACGTCGATGACGACGCGGCGCATCAGCTCCTCGCGCGGAATTTTCCGAAACCGGGAATGCGCCACCAGTAGAGCGACGATATCCGCGTTGCGGACCGCCTCCAGGGTGTCGCAGAACGCGACGTTCGACAGCGCCGCCAGCTCTTCCGGTAGGGTACTCAAATTTGGATCGGCGATCAGGATCTGCTCTTCTCCGATGCGCGCCAGTTGCCCGGCGATCTCCAGCGCCGGGCTCTCCCGCAGATCGTCGACATCCGGCTTGTAGGTCAATCCGAGGC
>Ga0306923_10000559_pt1 | contig 29573 bp, 24 predicted proteins | sample sta12Can44000108_FD_203841 | JGI IMG/M metagenome (GOLD analysis project Ga0306923, IMG submission 203841) | Lab enrichment of tropical soil microbial communities from Luquillo Experimental Forest, Puerto Rico - statanox.12C.anox.44.000.108 (v2)... | ecosystem: Environmental > Terrestrial >... | reverse complement strand
CGCCAGCGGCACCTCGCTCCGGTAGCGGCACATCACCGTGCGCGGGATGTCGATGCCGAAGCGGGAGAGGAGCTGGAGCGCGCGCAGCTTGTCCCGGGAGCGGGCGATCGGGACCGAGTTGTTCAGCGTCGGGACCCCCATCATGTCGAACTGGTTCACCACCGAGAGCCCGTAGCCGGTGATCGAGGCGCCGATGCGCGGGATGACGACGTCGACCGGCTTCACCTCCTCGCCGCGGTAGAAGACGCGCGGCGCGCCGCGCGCGAGCACGAGCTGGCAGTGGAGCGTGTCGAGGACCTTGGCGGCGTGGCCGCGCTGCCTCGCCGCCTCGACCAGGCGCCGCGTCGAGTAGAGCTTCCGGTTGCGGGAGAGGATCGCGATGCGCAGCCGCCCCTCCGCGCGGCGGCGCGGCGGCTTCACGCGAGGTGCGCCTCGGGGCTCGGGGGGTCGGGCCGGCATCGGAGGCGGGGAGCTTAGGCCCCGTGCGGCCGCGCCCGCAACCGCCGCCTCGGGCACCTCGCGCGTTGCTCCCCCCTCGCCCCGCTGCTACAAAACGGGTTTTCCGCGAGGGTCCCTTGGCTGCCGACTACAAGGAAACGGTCCACCTGCCGAAGACGGATTTCCCGATGAAGGCCAACCTGCCTCAGCGGGAGCCGGAGATCCTGCAGGCGTGGGAGGACGAGAGGGTCTTCGAGAAGATGCTGGAGCGCGCCGCCGCGCGCCCGGGCGCCCGCCGGTTCGTGCTCCACGACGGCCCGCCGTACGCCAACGGCGACATCCACATCGGCCACGCGCTCAACAAGATCCTGAAGGACGTCATCGTGAAGTACCACGCCATGCTGGGCGAGGTGGCGGACTACGTGCCGGGCTGGGACTGCCACGGGCTCCCCATCGAGCTCAAGGTCGACAAGGAGCTGGGGCCGAAGAAGCGCGAGATGAGCCGGGCCGACGTCATCCTGGCCTGCCGCCGCTACGCGCTGAAGTGGATCGACCGGCAGCGCGAGTCGTTCAAGCGGCTCGGCATCTTCGGCCGCTGGGACCAGCCGTACCTGACGATGGCGCGCGGCTACGAGGCGGAGATCGTCCGCGTGCTCGCCCAGGCCGCCGAGAAGGGCTACCTCTACCGCGGCAAGAAGCCGGTCTACTGGTGCATCACCGACCGCACCGCGCTGGCGGAGGCGGAGGTCGAGTACGCCGACCACACCTCGCCCTCCATCCACGTCGCCTTCGACCTCGTCTCGCCGTTGCCTGGCGCGAAGCTCGCTGGACGGAAGGCGAAGCTCGTCATCTGGACCACCACCCCCTGGACGCTCCCCGCCAACCTGGCGGTGGCGGCGCACCCCGAGCTCGTCTACGTCGCCTACGACCTGCGCGGCTCGGTCGTCGTGGTCGCGAAGGACCTCCTCGCCGGCTTCCTGGCCGCCGTCGCGCCGGACGAGCTCGCGAGCGCGAAGCCGCCGGCCCACGCGCCGCAGGCGCACGAGGCCATGACGAGCGGCGGCGGGATCGGCCCCGGGCTCGCCCACCCCGAGCGCGTGCTCGCCACGCTCCAGGGGAAGGACCTCGAGGGCCTGGTCTACCGCCACCCGTTCATGGACCGGGACGGCACGGTGATCCTGGGCGAGCACGTGACGCTCGAGGCCGGCACCGGCCTCGTCCACACGGCGCCCGGCCACGGCCAGGAGGACTACGAGGTGGGGCAGCGCTACCGCCTCCCCGTCCTCAACCCGGTCGACGGGGCCGGCCGCTTCACCGCGGAGGCGGGCCCGTACGCAGGGATGAAGATCTTCGAGGCGAACCCGAGGATCGTGGCCGACCTGCAGGCGTCGGGGCATCTCCTCTCCGACCCGAAGGCGCAGCTCCGGCACAGCTACCCGCACTGCTGGCGCTGCCACAACCCGGTCGTCTTCCGCGCCACCGACCAGTGGTTCCTCTCGCTCGCGCACGACGAGCTGCGCCGGCGCACGCTGGAGGAGATCCGCCGGGTCCAGTGGATCCCGAGCTGGGGCGCGGACCGCATCTACAACATGATCGAGAACCGGCCCGACTGGTGCCTCTCGCGCCAGCGCACCTGGGGCGTGCCGATCCCGGTCTTCTACTGCGAGAAGTGCGACGAGCCGCTCGTCTCGCCGGCGGTGATGCGGCGCGTGGCGGGCGCGTTCGAGGAGTCGGGGATCGAGGCGTGGTACACGCGCGAGCCGGCCGAGTTCACGGCCGGGGCGCGCTGCGAGAAGTGCGGCGGCCAGCAGTGGCGGCGCGAGCAGGACATCCTCGACGTGTGGTGGGACTCGGGCGTCTCCTGGGCCGCGGTGGCGCAGGCGGGCGGGATGGGCGTCCCGGTCGACCTCTACCTGGAGGGCTCGGACCAGCACCGCGGCTGGTTCCACAGCTCGCTCCTCACCTCGATGGCGGTGCGCGGCAGCGCGCCCTACGAGGCGGTGCTCACGCACGGCTTCGTCCTCGACGCGCAGGGCAAGGCCATGTCGAAGAGCCTCGGCAACACGGTCGCGCCCGACGAGGTGATGAAGAAGTACGGGGCCGACATCCTGCGCCTGTGGGTGGCCTCGACCGACTACCGCGACGACGTCCGGCTCGGCGGCGAGATCCTGGCCGGCCTGGCCGAGGGCTACCGCAAGATCCGCAACACCGTCCGCTGGGCGCTCGGGAACCTCGACGGCTTCGACCCGGCCACCCAGAGCGTGCCGGTGGCGGAGATGGAGGACATCGACCGCTGGGCGGTCTCCCGCCTCGTCGAGTGGGAGGCGAAGGTCAAGCAGGCCTACGCCGACTACGAGTTCCACGTCGCCTACCACGCCACCGTCCAGCTCTGCGCGGTCGAGCTCTCCGCGCAGTACTTCGACATCATCAAGGACCGGCTCTACACGGCGCGGAAGGACGGCCAGCCGCGGCGGAGCGCCCAGACGGCGCTCCACCTCATCGCGGGCGACCTGCTCAGGCTCCTCGCGCCCATCCTCTCCTTCACCGCCGAGGAGGCGTGGGGCTTCCTCCCCGAGCCGCCCGCCGAGGACTCCGTCTTCTACGCCGGGTTCCCGGAGCGGACCCGGCCCGCCGACGCGGCGGCGCTCGAGGCGCGCTACGAGCGGCTCTTCGCCGTGCGGGGGGTGGTGCAGAAGGCGCTCGAGGAGGCGCGGCGCGCGAAGCTCATCGGCTCGGGCCTGGAGGCGCAGGTCACGGTCCGCGCCGAGGGCGACGAGCTCGCGTTCCTCGAGGCGAACCGGGCCGAGCTGCCGACGCTCTTCATCGTGTCGAAGGTGCTCCTCGCGCCCGGGCCGCTCTCGGCCGAGGTCGCGAAGGCGCCCGGCACGAAGTGCGCTCGCTGCTGGGGCTTCTACGAGGACGTGGGCAAGGACGCGCGTCACCCCGAGCTGTGCGGCAAGTGCGCGGCGGCCCTCTCGTGAGCGCGCGCGGAACGGGCAAGTGGACGCTCCTCGCCGCGGTCTTCGCGGCGGGGGTGGCCCTCGACCAGTGGACGAAGTTCCTGGCGGTGGAGCGGCTCACCACCGCCTTCGCGCGCGTCGGGGCGCAGGAGCTGCCTCGGAAGATCGAGGCGTTCTTCCGGCTGCGCTACCTCGAGCCGCTCGCCACCCCGCCGCACTACGTCTTTCGCCCGTGGTGGCGGATGAACTACGTGGAGAACCCGGCCGCGGCGTTCAGCATGTTCTCCTTCGTCCCGCCCGACCTGCGCTACCGGCTCTTCCTCGTCATCTCCGTCGCGGCGGTGGGGTTCGTCTTCTACTACTACCGCCGCCTCGGCCCGTCGCAGCGCTTCCTGCAGGTGGCGCTGGCGTTCGTCCTCGCGGGGACGGTGGGGAACCTGGTCGACCGGCTCGCCCGCAGGTACGTCATCGACTTCGTCGAGTGGTACTGGTGGAACCGGCCCGATCTGCGCTGGCCCACCTTCAACGTGGCCGACTCCCTGCTCGTGGTCGGGATCGCCATGCTGCTCATCCACCCCGCCCCGAAGCAGGCTCGCGCCGGCGCGATCGATACCAGCGCCGGGAACAAGCGGACCGCCTCGCGCGTCTAGACGTCGCGTGCTCCCGGTCCTCTTCACGTTGACCATCCCCGCGGGTCTGGTCGCGCCGCTCGCGGCGCTGACGCTCGTCGCCGTGGCGGCGCTGCGGGCGTGGGCGTTCCGCCGGCGGCTCGCCGCCGAGCGCGGCGAGGTCGTGGGCTGGGGGGCGGCGCTGTGGGACGACCGGAGCACGCTCGCGCTCCTCGCGGGCGCGCTCGGCGCGGCCTGGTGGCTCGACCTCCTCGACGGCCCGCTCGCGCTCCCGCTCCACACCTACGGCCTCATGATCGCGGTCGGCTTCGTGACCGGCGTGGCGCTGGCGCAGCGCGAGGCGCGGCGGCGGGGGCTCGACGCGGAGCGGGTCGGCGATCTCGCCTTCTACGTGCTCCTCGCCGCGCTGGTGGGGAGCCGCCTCTACTTCATGGCGGTGAACTGGCGCGACTACGTCGGCGAGGGCGCGTTCCTCTCCTTCCACGGCCTGCGCCTGCCGCACGCCGTGGCGCTGTGGGAGGGCGGGCTCGTCTTCTACGGCGGGTTCATCGCGGCGGTGGTAGCGGCCTTCGTCTACCTGCGTCGCCACCGCATGCGGTTCCTGCCCTACGCCGACGCGCTCATCCCGTCGGTAGCGCTGGGTCACTTCTTCGGGCGGCTGGGCTGCTTCGCGGCGGGGTGCTGCTGGGGGTCGGTGTCGCACGCACACCTGCCGTGGCTGACCCGCTTTCCCGCCGACTCGCTCGCCTACCAGACCTTCGCCGGCCGCCCCGAGGCGGCCGACCTGCTCGCGCCCGATCGCCTGACCACGCTCCCGGTCCACCCGACGCAGCTCTACGAGGCGTTCGGCGAGCTGGCGCTGTTCGCGGTCCTCGTCCTCTGGGTCCGCCCGCGGCGGCGCTTCGACGGACAGGTGCTCGCGACCTGGCTCATGGCGTACGCGGTGCTGCGGACGGTGGTGGAGATGTTCCGGGGCGACGTCGAGCGCGGGGTGGTGGCCGGCCTCGGCGTGGGGCAGTGGACCTCGCTCCTCATCTTCGCTGCCGGTGCGGCCGTGTGGGCGCTCGGGCGCCGCCGGCGCACCCCTGCCGACGAGGCGCGCGCGGCCCTCGCGGTGTGACCGGCGCCGCCTTCTACGCCCGCCGCGATCTCGCTAGAGTGACAGGGCGTGGCGGTCTCTCCCCGTAACCCGTCGCTCGGAAAGCCCTCCGCCCAGGCGCTGCAGGATCCTCGCGCCCAGGAGGAGGCGGCGCGCCAGGACCGGCACCGCAACGAGGACCTCGCCGACGCGTGCTCGGAGATCGAGGAGGAGCTCGAGGCGCTGAAGGCGCGCTACGAGATGTACTTCCTCGGCATCGAGCGGCGTGAGCCCGTGCGCGAGCGCGAGGAGATGAAGCGGCGGGTGGCGCACCTCAAGGGCGAGTTCATCCGCAACACCGGCCTGCGCTTCCGCGTGCAGACGCTGCACGCGCGCTTCCTCTCCTACGAGCGGATGTGGATGCGGAGCGCGCGCGAGCGGGAGCAGGGCACCTACAAGCGCGACCTGGCGAGGCTACGCCGGCGCGATCCCGTCGAGCCGCCCGCGCCGGCCGCCGCAGCCACGCCCTCGCCCTCCAAAGCCGCGCCGCCGCCCCCGCCCGCCATCCCCGGGCTGTCGGAGGCGAAGCTGCGCGCCCTCTACGACGAGTACCTCGGCGCGAAGAAGCGCTGCGGCGAGGACGTGTCTCGCTTCACGTACGAGACGCTCGCTCGCACGGTCGCCAAGCAGGTGCCAGAGCTCATCGCCCGGTACGCCGCAAAGACGGTCGATTTCCGCGTCGAGGTAAAGGACGGACGAGCCGTGCTGAAGGTGCTACCGCGCGTGTGAGGCGGGACGCGCGGTCCCGGCGCGCAAAGAGTCCGCCGCATGGGCGACCCCTCGAGGCCGCCGCGCCTCGGTCGGGTGGAGCCCCATCGGCCCGCCCAACGGGAATGCCCCATCGGTCCGCTTGCTCTCGCCGGGGGCGGTGCCGCCCAGGCGGCCTGTGGCTACCGTCGAGGGCGTGACCACGGTCGAGCTGCCGAGGGAGCGAGCGTGAGGCACTCTCCCGCCATCGTAGGGGCGCTCATGCTCCTGGCGGGGTGTCGCGCCGGCTGTGGCGAGCCGCGGGTCCTGACCGAGGCCCGAGCGCGGTGGGACGCAGAGCGGCGCGCGCTCGAGGAGCGCCTCGACGCGCTCGAGGAGCGGCTGCTCGTCGATCAGGCGCGCGTCCGCTACTGGGGCGAGATGAAGGAGCGCCACGCGAGCGTCTCGGCGGTGGCCTGCAGCAACCTCGCGCAGCACGCGGAGAGCCTCGCGGTCCACGAGGAGCAGCAGCGCGCGAAGATGGGCCAGCTCACCCGCCGCAGCCGCGTCGCGGCGCGGTTCGTGCCGGCGGCGGACACGGTGCACTAGCCGCCGCCTTTTCGATTTGCCTTCTCGTGCCAGCGATCGTAAAAGAGGCGCCCCGCGCGGTGTCCCCGGCACCCGCGCGACAAGGACGCCTGGGTAGCTCAGTCGGTAGAGCAGGGGACTGAAAATCCCCGTGTCGCTGGTTCGATTCCGGCCCCAGGCACTTCAGCTCGCTCGAACATCAGAGGCCCTGCGGACTGCAAAGCCCGCGGGGCTTCGCTGTTTTTAGGCGCCTCGGGGTCGCGCGAGTCGTCGTCGGACGCGAGTCCATCCGGTCCACGGGATCCGGCCGATTCCAGGGTCGCTGCTACAAATGTGCTACAGACGCCCTGCGTCAAACCCATTGCGGGCGCCATCATCGCGGCCAGCTGCTCGGGCGTCTGGCGGCCGTAGACCCGCTCCAGCATCCGCGTGTCCTTGTGTCCCATCGCCTGGGCGATCGGGAAGAGCGGCACGCCGGCCTCGACCTGCCAGCTCGCGAACGTGCGCCGGAGGTCGTTCGGCGAACAGCGCTCGATTTTCGCGTCCTCGCACGCATCGGCGAGGTCGCGGCGCACGTTGCCCCAAGGCTGGAAGAGCGTGTCGCCCGTGCCCTTCGCGTGCTCGAGCGCGTAGGCGAGGAGCGATTGCTGGGCTGGGCTTACGATCGGAACCGTGCGGAAGCGCGTCTTCCGCTTCGTGCCGCGCAGGAGAACAGTCGCGAGCCCCTCGCCGACGTCGCCGCGTAGGGCGAGCTCGGTCTCGCGCCAGCACGCCGAGGTTGCGACGATGAACGCGACGCGCGCGGCGCGGTCCGGCAGCAGCTCGGCGAGGAGCTTCTTGAGCTCGTCGGCGGTGAGCGCGCGTTTCCGCGGCTCGTACCCCGGCGAGAACGCGACGAGGATGACCTCCTCGACGCGCCCACGCCAGAGGCCGGCACGGATAGCGAGCCGGAGCGACTTCCGCAGGACCACCAGCTCCTTCGAGACCGTCGTGTCCGCGGCGCCCTCGGCGCGGCGGCGCGAGATATACCCGTCAACGTCGAATGCGCGGAGCCGCGTGAGCGGGAACGGCACGTGCTGCTCGTGCTCGTCCGTCTCGAACACCCGGACCAGGTGGCCGGCCTTCGTGCGGTGGAACCCGACCGTGTCGGCGCTGCGGCGACCGGCCTTGACCTCCTCCTCGTCGAGTCGGAGGAGAAGCTGCAGCGCGTCCGTCAGCGTCGCTGTCCGCGCGGCTGCGTGATCGGGATCGGCGGCATCGCGTTCCCACTGGCGTGCAACGCGCTCGGCGGCCGAGCGGTCGCGGTAGTGCGTGGTCTTGGTGACGCGCTGGCCGTTCTCATAGAACCAGCCGTACCAGACGCGCCCGCGCCTGAAGAGCCGCTGCATGAGAGGACCTCCTTCGCGTACCGCTCCCATACGTCGAGTGGGACTCTAAGCAGACCGCGGGCGCCCGGCTCGCGGCCAGCGGCGCGTCGCAGGTGCTCGTAGGCGAGCGATCGCGAGCATCCGAGAGCCCGCCGCACCTCCTGCGCCGACACGAAGACTGTGACGAGCGAGAACCGGCGTTCGGCGGTGTTGAAGCCCATGGTCACCGCCTATTGCGGTCCACCGGTTGCTCCAGCGAGGGGCGGTCGAAGCCGGGCCCGCGCTCCTTCACCTGACGACGTGCTCATCCGCGTGCAAACGCACCCAGCTTCGCGGATCGACGAGCTACTGCCGCACCTTTGGACCCCGACCCTTCCGGCGCCGCCGTGACTCGGTCGCGCCGGCGGACCGCCGGGCGGTGAACTCCGAATCGTCGCCGCAATGGAAGAAGAGCCAGCCCCGCAGGTCGGTCTCGGACTCGAGGACTGCCCAACCGCGGCCGCAACAGTCCTCGCCATCATCCGTGCCCTGCCAGGAGAACTCCACCGAGGGGTGCCCGTCGCGCTCACCGTATCGGCAGTCGAGCCAGCCCTGCACCGCGATCATCTTGAACTCGCCCTGGTCGGCGCCGAGCTGCTTCTCGAATCGGATGAACGCAGGGCCGTCGAGGTCGAGGGCGTCGTTGCGCCAGACCTTCGTCCACGTGATCTCCCACGTGCCGTCGAACGCCTTCCTGCTAGAACCCAAACTCGTCATCCGCGCAGCATGCCCGCGGCGCACCCTGCCGTCACGTCGTCAGCACGTCGGTTCTCGGGCGGTTACGGTGCGAGCGCGGTGATCAACTACCGCACGACCCCCGACTGGCCCACAGCGGTGCGCCAGCTCACCGGCGGGCGCGGGGTCGACCAGGTGATCGAGGTCGCCGGGAGGATCGGGCCACCGGCTGTACACGTCGATCACCACCGTCCGCCTCGTCTTCGCTGGGAGCCGCGCGCAGTTCGAGGCGATGAACCGTGCGATCGCCGTCGCCGGCATGCGTCCCGAGATCGACCGCGTGTTCCACTTCAACGAGGTGCCCGCGGCATTTCGCTATTTCGAAGAGGCGCGGCCGATCGGGAAGGTCGTGATCACGCACGCGTGACGGCTGGGGATCTCGAGGCCCACACACGCGAAGCGCGATGCCGCGGCGGTCGAGGCGAGCCTTCAGCTCGACGACCGCCCACCCCGCCGAGAGATCCATTCCCGGTCACGAGCGCCCGCTTGCCTCTCACGTCGTCCATGCTCGCGCGCCTCCTCTTCAAGCGCCCGACCGTAAACACCGCGCCCGTCGTAGTGACCACGCGTGACGCGGTTGGATGATGATCGTGACGCCACACAGCGGCCCGCAGGCTCCGGTGGAAGCCCCTCCGGGACAGCCAGTTCGTTCAAGATGCGCCTGGCGGCGCGTCTCTACCCGTCTCCCGTTCACGCCCCTATGATTCAGGATAGCGCCTACTTCCCATGCCGACCTTCCTGCTCCCTCGAGGTCGGGCGCCGCCACTTCGCACGCGCGCCGTTCACTCAGGCACGGTGAGTATTCCATGACCATCGCGCGACCCGCGCGTTACCTGGGCCATCTCTCCGTGGCCTGGCTCGCCCTCGCGGGGTGTCACCGCGCGACCTCCGACAATCGGCCACCTCCTCCGGTGCGTGTGCAGACCGTCGGGCCGGCAGGACGGATAGGGGCCGTGCGGTACAGCAGCCGCGTGGAGGCTCAGACGCAGGTGACGCTCGCCTTCAAGGTGGGCGGGTACGTCGGCACGATCACGTCCGTGCCCCCCGCAGCCGGGCGTGGTCGGCGGCTGGTTCAAGCCGGCGACGTCGTGAAGAGCGGCGAGGTCCTCGCCACGATTCGGAAGGCGGACTACTCCACCAAGCTGGATGAGCTCCGAGGTGCTCGGGACCATGCGAAGGCCACCGCGGCGAACGCAAAGGTGGACCTCGGCCGCGCCACCGAGCTCCTGCGACAGCAGTCGATTCCGCAGTCCGAATTCGACGCGGCCAGGACCCGCTACGATTCGGCCGTCGGCGAGGCGCGCGCCGCGGACGCTCGCGTGGCTCAAGCGTCCATCTCGCTCTCCGACACCGAGCTTCGCAGCCCGCTCGTCGGCATCGTGCTGCACCGCGCGATCGAGGTGGGCGATCTGGTGGCTCCAGGCGCAACGGGGTTCATCGTCGCAGACACGAAGACGGTGAAGATCATCTTTGGCGTTCCGGATTCCGTCCAGAAGGCCATCCGGACCGGTCTGCCGGTCGGCATGCACACGGAGGCGCTACCGGGTCGTGAGTTTCACGGGATCATCACCAAGATCGCCGCTAAGGCGGACGAGAAGTCGAGAGCGTTCGACGTCGAGGCGACGGTCGATAATCAGGATCAAACGCTCAAGGTCGGCATGATCGCGACGGCCGAGTTCCAGCGCGCGACGACCGAGGCGCGTGCAGTCGTCCCATTGTCCGCGGTCGTCCACGTTTCAGGCCAGAAGGACGGTTTCGCGGTCTTCGTGGTCACGGGGGACGGGGAGGCGAAGGTGGCGAGCCTGCGCCCCGTCGTCCTCGGAGAGCTCGTGCAAAACGACGTCACCGTCACGGACGGACTCGCCGAGGGCGAGACCGTCATCGTTCGAGGCGCCACCATCGTCCGGGATGGCGACCGGGTCGCCGTGATTCCTTGAGGCGAAGCCGTGAGTCACAAGAGCGAGTCGGAGCTGCTCTCCTCGAAGCACAACACCGCGCGCTACTGGGTGGAGGTCCGCTCGGTCGCGTGGATCACCCTGTTCGCGATCGTCGTGCTCGGCGCCCTGGGCTACCGCGCGATGCCGAAGCGAAAGGACCCTTTCATCAAGATTCGATCCGCGGTGGCGGTCACGCCTTGGCCAGGCGCCTCGGCAGAGAAAGTCGAAGAGCAAGTGACTCGGAAGATCGAGGAGAAGATCGCGCAGAACGCCGAGATCGACAAGATCGAGTCGACCTCGCGGACGGGAGTCTCCGTCGTCACCGTGACCCTTCGAGACGAGCTGCCGATCCGAGACATCTCGAAGGCGTTCGATGACATCGACCTCAAGCTGCGGTCGATCGGAGATCTTCCTCAGGGTGCCCAGCCGATCGATTTCAACAAGGACTTCGGGGACACCGCCACGCTCATGCTCACGGTGGCGAGCCCGAAGGTGAACGACGTCGAACTCGAATTGCGGGCACGAGACCTCGCGAAGGCGCTCGTCGATTCGCGTGGCGGGACCGGGACGGACCGCTCCGCGCTGATCCTGTGCTTCCCGACGGCGCTCAATCCGCTTCCGCTGCATCGCCTGGTCGAGCGGTTCTCGGTGTTCGCGACCGGCGAAGGGGTACGCCATGCGACGGTGATCACCGGAGCCGGTTTCGTCGCGGTGGACGGCGAGGTGAACGGCGGCGAGGCGCGCTGGCAAGAGCTGATGCGCCAGTATCTCGACGCATACCAGCACACCTCCTCCTTTCATCCGGACGTCTGGGCTCCCTTCGTCATCGGCGATCCGGCTTCGTCGCTGGAGCGGTTGCGGAGCGTGCGCGGGGATCGCTACAGCTATCGGCAGCTCGACGATTTCACCGACGCGGTGGCACGCCGCCTTCGCGGCGTCGTCCAGGTGTCCAAGGTCACGCGGTCGGGGGTCCTCGGCGAGCGGATCTATCTCGACTATTCACAGCAGCGATTCGCGCAATTCGGGGTCGGCGTCAGCACGGTGCGAGAGGCGCTCGCGGCGCGCAACGTGGAGAGCCCGAGCGGGGTCCTGGCAGCGCGCGGGCGGAACGTCGCCGTCGATGCCACGGGCGAATACGAGAGCGAATCCGAGATCGGTGACACGCTCCTGACCACGTCGTCGACCGGGACGCCGTTGTTCCTTCGCGATCTCGGCGAGGCGACGCGCGACTACGAAGAGCCGCCGCGATACCTGAACACGCACACCTGGCGCGACTCGACCGGGAACTTCCAGACGTCACGTGCGATCACGCTCAGCGTTCAGATGCGTACCACCGAGCAGGTCGCGGCGTTCTCGCGTGACGTCGACGCTGCGCTCGACAGCGTTCGCACGACGTTGCCCGAGGACCTGATCTTCGCCCGAACGAGCGATCAGGCCGTGCAGGTCGAGGACAAGATCGGACTGTTCATGAACAGCCTGTTCGAGGCGATCGTCCTGATCGTCCTCGTCGCGCTGGTCGGCTTTCGGGAGTGGCGCTCCGCGCTGGTCATGGCGCTCTCCATCCCGCTCACCCTCGCGATGACCTTCGTCTTCATGTGGATGCTCGGTCTCGACATCCAGCAGATGTCGATCGCGGCATTGATCCTCGCGCTGGGGCTCCTCATCGACGACCCCGTGGTCGCGGGAGACGCCATCAAGCGGGAGATGAGCTCCGGCAAGGACCGGTTGACGGCGGCGTGGCTCGGCCCGACGAAGCTCGCCCGCGCGATCCTGTACGCCACCCTCACGAGCATCGTCGCTTATCTGCCGTTTCTGCTCATGCGTGGGGACGTCGGCCGCTTCATCTTCGCCCTTCCCGTGGTGATCACCTGCTCGCTCGTCGCTTCACGGCTCGTCTCGATGACGTTCGTGCCGCTGCTGGGATACGCGATCTTGCGACCCGAGCGGAGAGCGACCCGGCCGAGCGCCTTCATGGAGCGCTATCGCGACGTCATTCGCTGGGCGATCGGACGGCGCTATCTCGTCCTGGGCCTGTCGACCATCACCCTGGCCGTCGGGTTCCTGGCAGCCCTCCATCTACGCACGAGCTTCTTCCCGATGGATCTCTCTTACCTGTCCTACGTCGACATCTTCCTGCCGGAAGACTCGACCATCGAAGGGACACGGGCGGTCGCAGCGGACGCGGGCAAGGTGATCGTGGAGACCGCGGAGAAGATCGGCGAGGGGCACGCGCGCAAGGCGGGTCCGCGGAAGATCCTGCGAAGCCTCACCACGTTCGTGGGCGGAGGCGCTCCACGCTTCTGGTATTCGCTGTCGCCGCAGCAGGGTGCAGCCAACTACGCTCAGATCGTCGTCGAAGTCTACGACTCGCACGAGACGACCGAGATCCTCCCCGAGATTCAGTACGAGCTGTCTTCTCGGATCCCGGGAGCGTACATCGACGTGCGCCAGCTCGAGAACGGCAAGCCGGTTCCATATCCCATCGAGATCCGCATCACGGGCGACGATCTGGAGACCCTCCGCACGATCGCGGCCAAGACGGAGCGCGCGATTCGCAGCGTTCCGATCGCCGATCGGGTCCGCGACGACTTTGGGGTCGCCAGCCTGCGCGTTCACTTCGACGTCGATCCTGTGCGCGCCGCGCTCGCCGGCGTCAGCAACGCGGAGGTCGCGCAAGCCGATCTCGCGGCGCTGAGCGGTGCTCCACTCAGCACGCTGCGGGAACACGACAAGCGGATTCCCATCGTCGCGCGCCTGCGCATGGAGGAGCGCGGGAACCTGGGTGACCTGGACAGCCTGTACGTGAACTCCAGTCGCTCTGCCCAGAAGGTGCCCCTTGCACAGGTGGCCACCCGGAGGTTCACCGCGGTTCCGGAGAAGATTCAACGGCGCAATCAGCTCCGCACGATCTCCGTGGTGGCGTTTCCGGTTTCCGACAGGCTGCCGTCCGAGGTGATGAAGCAGGTGCACCCGAAGCTGGAGCCGATCCGCCAGAACTTGCCTCCCGGGTATTTCATGGAGATTGGCGGTTCGGAGGAGGAGGTCCGCAAGGTTGCAGCCGATGCAGCCGTCGTCGCCATCACCTCGATGCTGGCGATCTTCATCGCCCTCGTCGTGCAATTCCGCAGTGCGGTCAAGCCTCTCATCGTGCTGGCGGCGCTCCCCTACGGCGCGGCGGGCGCGGTGATCGCGATCGTCGTCATGGACGCGCCGTTCGGGTTCACGGCGATCCTCGGGACGATCAGTCTCCTCGGCGTCATCGTGAGCCACATCATCGTACTGTTCGACTATATCGAAGAGGCGCACGAGCGGGGCGAGTCGCTCCAGGATTCGCTCCTGGACGCCGGCGTCCTCCGTCTGCGGCCGGTCCTCATCACCGTGGGGGCGACGGTCCTGGGGCTCGTTCCGCTCGCGCTCCATGGCGGCCCGCTGTGGGAAGCGCTGTGTTACGCGCAGATCGGTGGACTCCTCCTGGCAACGGCAATCACGCTTCTCCTGGTGCCGATGCTCTACGCCGTGTTCGTCCTGGACCTGAAGTGGATCAGGTGGGGTGGGGCGGCGCTCGCGTCAGCGCACGAGCCCGGACCCTCCCACGATGCGGGACTTGTGACGCCAGCCGGCGCTCACGGTGCGCGGTGAACGCCTCGCGTGCTGCTTCCTGCTCGACCTTGGCCACTACGACTGCACCACCAAACGTTTCACCGCTGTCGGAGCTGAACCGCAGGAGGTGACCGCGACCGAAGCTGCGTGACCTCGACCTCCACGAGGAAAGACCCGAGGCGAGTGTCACCTATCAGCCCGGTCCAAAACGTCACCTCTCAACCCGGTTGCACAGCGGCGCTGGAACAGGCCGGCCCCGCGCCTCGCCAGGGGCGCGCTCCGAAATGACCGTTATGGACGCGACATGACGATTACGACGAAAGCTTGACCGCGACACGCCGTACTTGCGGCCGCACTGTGCGACGTAATCCGCGTCCTGACAGAGGCAGCGGCCGCTCGAATCGCGCTGCGCGCGGGAGCATCGACTGGCTCGGTGGGGCCTCGCTGCAACCTCGAGCACGCTCAACGCGGCTGACTCTTGCCGTCGACATTTCCTTTGTGTGAATGGGCCTTCCCGAGCGCCTGGTGGGTGACCCCCGCCACCTGTTCTGGACGGGGACCGCAGGCGCGAATAGACACCCACGTGCCCATGATCCTCTTCGCGCACCGGGACTGCCGTTGCCTGGCCGCTCGCCGCAGGGCGCGGGCGATCACCCGGTTGGTCGAAGAGAGGGGCTGCGCGCCCGCAACCCCGCTCGGAAAGGCAGACGCGAATGAGTGAAGTGCGCGTTCTCGTCGGCACGCGCAAGGGCGCGTTCCTGCTCACCTCCGACGGCAAGCGCCGCCGGTGGGACATCTCCGGTCCGCTCTTCGCGGGCTGGGAGGTCTACCACGTGAAGGGGTCACCGGCGGACCCAGACCGGCTGTACGCGTCGCAGACCAGCGGATGGTTCGGGCAGATTATCCAACGCTCGGATGACGCGGGGAGAACGTGGCACCAGCCCGGTACACCCGCCGGGGAGCCGACCACCACGCCGGACGGCAAGCCCAAGGGCGAGAGCAACAAGTTCGTCTACGACACCTCTCCCGAGACCGGGAGGCCGCTCACCACACACCAGTGGTACGACGGTTCGCAGCGACCGTGGGAATTCAAGCGGGTGTGGCACCTCGAGCCCTCCCTGACCGTTCCGGACACCGTCTACGCCGGCGTGGAGGACGCGGCCCTGTTTCGTTCGACCGACGGCGGCCAGACCTGGCACGAGATGGCTGGTCTCCGTGGCCACGGCACCGGGCCGCGCTGGCAGCCCGGAGCCGGCGGGATGTGCCTGCACACGATCCTGCTCGATCCCAGCGACCGCGCACGAATGTACGTTGCCATCTCGGCCGCGGGCGCGTTCCGTTCCGACGACGGAGGTCGGGCCTGGAAGCCGATCAACCGCGGTCTGCGCTCGCAGTACATCCCGGAGCCCACTGCGGAGGTGGGACACTGCGTCCACCGCATCGCGATGCACCGCTCACGCCCGGACGTGTTGTTCATGCAGAAGCACTGGGACGTGATGCGTAGCGACGACGCGGGCGAGTCCTGGCGCGAGGTCAGCGGAAACCTGCCGAGCGACTTCGGGTTCGTGATCGACGTCCACGCGCACGAGCCGGAGACGATCTACGTGGTGCCGATCAAGAGCGACTCCGAGCACTTCCCGCCCGAGGGACGGCTCCGCGTCTACCGCAGCCGCTCGGGCGGAAACGAGTGGGAGCCGCTCACGGAAGGCCTCCCGCAGAGGGACTGCTACGTGAACGTGCTGCGCGACGCCATGGCCGTCGACTCGCTCGATCCGTGCGGTGTCTACTTCGGCACCACCGGCGGCCAGGTGTATGCCTCGGCCGATGCCGGCCAGAGCTGGGCGCCCATCGTACGGGACCTGCCGGCCGTCCTTTCGGTCGAGGTGCAGACGCTGCCATGATACGCGTCGTGCTCCCGGCGCACCTGCGCACGCTCGCCCGCGTGGACGGCGAGGTGAGGCTCGACATCCAGGGGGAAATCACGGTGCGCGCGGTCCTCGAGGCGCTCGAGGAGCGTCATCCGGCGCTCCGCGGGACGATCCGCGATCGCGCCACGCTCGAGCGCCGCCCGCTCCTGCGGTTCTTCGCCTGCGGGGAAGACCTTTCTCAGCAGTCGCCCGACGTCCCGCTGCCCGACGCGGTGGCGAACGAAGCCGAGCCCCTGGTCATCCTGGGCGCCATCGCGGGCGGCTGAGTGGTCAGAACAAGGCGCCGAGGCGTAGGTAGGCCGAACGCTCGGGCGCCGATTGGCGCGGACTTCATCAGAGCGCTCCGGCGCCTCGGTCACGAGCACGCGCGTCTCCGTGCGCAGTCGTTAGACGGACTCGCGGTCCGCCGCAACGGGCCGGGTTCGGCGCTCAGTCGCGGGTTCCAAGAACCGATGGCGCTGTCACAAATGTGCTACACATCGCCGTCTTCCGGCTTCCGAGTCCTGGGATTTCGCGGCCTTGGCCACTCCCGCACGCGGCCTGAAAATCCCCGTGTCGCTGGTTCGATTCCGGCCCCAGGCACTCCAACTCGCTCGAACATCAGAGGCCCTGCGGACTGCAAAGTTCGCGGGGCTTCGCTGTTTGGCCGGATGTCGCCTGGGCGGGGTCGCTTACCCGATGCCTGAGCGCGGTCCGGTTGCCGGAGACCGTGACCCCAGCACTACCCTAGACATCGTCGAAACGAGTTAAGGAGGAGGCATGATTCCAGATAGCCTGAGGGCAGCGCTGAGGCAGGAGGGCTCGGCCGCATTCGTGACCCAGGGGCCTGCGGGTCCGCATCTCGTGGCGACCTGGAACAGCTACATCGAGGTGGTCGACGGCAGCACGCTCGTGTTCCCGGCCGGCGGCTATCGAACGACCGAGGAGAACCTGCGGAGCGGGAGCGGGGTGCAGATGATCATCGGCGGCCGCGTCCCCGATGGCGTGGGGTTCCGCCTCACGGGCCGGGCCGAGCTCGAGGCGGGGACGCCGCTGCACGCGCGGCTCCAGCAGCGCTTCCCGTGGTCGCGCGCGGCGGTCGTGCTCCACGTGAGCGGCGTCGAGCAGGTGCTCGGGAAGTAGTCGCCCCCTCCGCGCCCTGACGGTGCCATGCTGGCGTTCCCGAGGAGGTCCTCATGCTCGCTGGCTTCACGCCGCCGTTCACGCCGCGCGGACTCGCGTCACTCGTGACGCCGCCGCCCTGGCACTACGCCGGGTGGCTCGTCAACGTCGAGTTCGACTGCGACCGCGACCGCGCCGCCGCCTTCGTGCCAACCGAGCTCGGCGGCGCGACGGGCCGCGGCACCATCCACTTCGCTGAGTGGCAGAGCACCACCGACGGCAGCGAGCTGCTCGACCCCGTCCTCTCCCAGTACCGCGAGACCATCGTGCTGCTGGAGCTCGAGCGGTCTGGGGGCCCGGCGAACTTCTGCCCGCTCATCTACGTGGATCAGGACGTCTCCATGCTGCGCGGCCAGCTTCAGGGGTGGCCGAAGAAGATGGGCAGCACCTGGCTCACCCGGTCGCTGCCGCTCGAGCACCCGGCCGCGGCACCGCTGCGGCAGGGTACCCGGCTCGGCGCGACGCTCTCGGTGAAGGATCGGCGCCTCGTCGAGGCGCGCCTGACGCTCACCGGTCGGCCCGGCGAGCCACTCGGCTTCGCCGCCCGCCCAACCTACGGGACCGTGGGCTGGGCCGATCTCACCCGTCCCGCGGACGGGCCGCGGCTGCGGTTCCTGCGTCCAGTGGTGTCCGAGCGGGTGGGCGGGTCCTGGCACGAGGCGACCGCCGAGCTGGCGTTCTTCGAGACGCCGCGCGAGGAGCTGGCCGATCTGCGCCTGCGGGCGGTCCGACGGGCCAGCGCCGGCTGGCTCGGGATCACGATCACGGGGGCCGTTGACGCATAGCGCGATCTAGCCACCCGTGGACGGCTCTCTGACACGGAGCGTGGAGGCGTAACGGGCCGCCACGCGCGGCGCACAGGACACCCCCGCGCGACGCGTGGGGGGCGGGCAGGCGTGCGGGCGCGACGCCCCCGCAGTCGCCACCTTCTGTGCGCATCCTTCGCGGCACCTACCGAGGGAGGAGCCCCATGGAGATCTCGCAAGCGCTCGCCCAGGCACGCCCCGAGGCCGCCGTCGCGGGGGGCTCGACGGTGTGGATGAACGGCCGCCGGTGGGACCTCACCTGGATCGTGGGGAGCGCGGTCATCGTCCCCGGGGTGGTGACGCTGGTGCTGGCCGGCGCGCCGTCGGGCCTGCTCGACATCGGGATCACGGCCCTCGTCGGCGGGCCGCACCTCTTCTCGACCTACACCGTGACTTACTTCGACCCGCAGTTCCGGCGGGCGCACCTGGGCGGCCTCGTCGCGGTGACGCTCCTCATCCCCGGGCTCGTCATCTACGGCGCCATCGCGCACTTCCAGGTGCTGGTGAGCGTCTTCATCTTCTGGGCCTCGCTCCACGTCCTGCAGCAGAACGCGTACCTCGCCGACGTGTACCGCAAGCGCGGCGGGCGCGCCGAGCCGTGGTGGTCACGCTGGGTGGATTACGGGATGCTCATGCTGAGCTTCTACCCGACCGCCGCCTACCGGCTCGTGCACCACGACTTCAAGGTCGCGAACGTCCCGGTGCTCGTGCCGGAGCCGCTGCTCGGCCCGGCGACGTACGCGGTGGTGTGGAGCGTGTTCTCCGCCTTCACGGTCATGTGGATCTGGAAGACCTGGCGCGAGTGGCGCGAGGGGCGGCTCAACGGGCCGAAGACGTTGCTCATCGCCGTGACCACCCTCATCGCGTTCTTCACGCCGGTCGTGGAGGGACGCCGGCTCGAGCTGAGCTTCCAGGCGGTGAACGCCTGGCACTCGTTCCAGTACCTGGGGATCGTGTGGCTCGTGCAGAAGCTCCGGCGCGAGCGCGGGCAGCTCCGGTCGCCGACGATGGCATGGCTGGTCGCGCCGCGCCGCGGCTGGCGACTCTACGCCGCCTGCGCGGTGGTGACGGTGGCGCTGATCATGCTCATCGGCGTCGTGAAGCAGCTCGACCCGCTGCACCTCCAGCCGAACCAGTACTATTTCATGATGGTGCTGAGCGCGCTGCTCATCCACTACGCGCTCGACGCCTACCTGTTCGGCTTCTCGCTCCTCGACCGCGCGCGGCGGCTCGACCTGCCGTACCTGGCGCCGGCGGTGCCGGCGGCCTGATCGCTGGCGGCCGTCACCGCTCGAGCGGCCCGCCGAGGCCGCCGATGGGCTGCGGCGTCTCCGCCGGCGAGCGATCTTCGATGAGGGGAAGGGCGAGCGGCTTCGCCATGAGCGGGCGGCACATCGCACGGAACCTCGGCTCGAGCCCCGCCGGGCTCCCATGATCGCGCCGCCCTTCTCGGGATCGCGAACGCGCCGTGCGCCGCGCGAGGACAGGCCCAACATCTCGGGCGACCCGGAGGTCGGAACATGAAGGACGTTCGCAAGGAAACGGACAGCCTCGGGACCGTCGAGGTCCCCGCGGACAAGCTCTGGGGCGCGCAGACGCAGCGCTCCCTCGAGTACTTCAGCATCGGCAGGGAGCTCATCCCGCGCGAGATGATCACCGCCTACGCGATCCTCAAGAAGGCGGCGGCGAACGCGAACCTCGCGGCCGGTCGCCTGAAGCAGGAGGCGCACGCCCTCATCGTGCGGACCTGCGACGAGATCATCGCGGGCCAGCATCACGACATGTTCCCGCTCCACGTCTGGATGACCGGCAGCGGCACGCAGTTCAACATGAACGTGAACGAGGTCATCTCGAACCGGTGTTCGCAGCTCGCGGGGACGCCGCTGGGCAGCAAGAAGCCCGTCCACCCGAACGACGACGTCAACATGTCGCAGTCGTCGAACGACTCGTTTCCTTCGGCGATGTACATGGCCGCCGCGATCAACACGAAGCAGCGCCTCATCCCAGCGGTGAAAGACCTGCGTCACGCGATCGCGGTGCATGCCGACGAATGGAAGGACATCGTCAAGATCGGTCGGACGCACATGCAGGACGCGACCCCGCTCACGCTCGGGCAGGAGTGGTCGGGGTACGTCGGGATGCTCGACGACGACGTCGATCGCATCGAGGACGCGCTCCAGGGGGTCTATCGCCTCGCGCTCGGCGGGACGGCGGTCGGGACGGGCCTCAACAGCTCGCCCGATTTCGCGGCGGCGGCCGCGGCCGAGATTGCCAAGCTGACCGGGCTGCCGTTCGTCAGCGCACCGAACAAGTTCACGGTGCAGGGCGCCCACGACGCGCTCGTCCAGCTCTCCGGAACGTTCCGGACGCTGGCGGTCTCGCTGTTCAAGATCGCGAACGACATCCGGCTGCTGTCCTGCGGACCGCGCGCCGGGTTCGCGGAGCTGCTCATCCCGGCGAACGAGCCGGGCTCGTCGATCATGCCGGGCAAGGTCAACCCGACGCAGGCCGAGGCGCTCACGATGATCTCCACGCAGGTGATGGCCAACGACGTGGCGGTCGGCTTCGGAGGGGCGAGCGGCTACCTCGAGATGAACGTGTACAAGCCGCTCATCATCTACAACATCACCGACTCGATCACGCTCCTCGCCGACGGCTGCACCAACTTCCGCAGGTTCCTCGTCGAGGGAACGAAACCCAATCGCAAGAAGATCGAGGAGTACGTCGAGCGCTCGCTCATGCTCGTGACGGCGCTCTCCCCGGTCATCGGATACGACAAGGCCTCGAAGATCGCGCACTACGCCCTCGACAACGATCTCTCGCTCAAGGAGGCGGCACTGAAGCTCGGGTACGTGACCGAGGCCGAGTTCGACCGGGTCGTCGACCCCGCGAAGATGGTGCATCCCTACGTCGCCGAGGAGCCCGCGGTCCACTGAGCGGCGAGCGGTGAGGGCGCGATGGCCATCGAGGCCGACCCGCACGCGACTCCGGCCACGGTGCGGGCCGGGCCGCTGACGACTCCGTCGATCCCGGAGACGCTGGCCCTGGTTCTCCAGGGCACGAGCGTTCTCTTCGCCAACGGCGAGACGACGGAGCGGACGATCGCCGCCGGGGAGCGGATCGCAGGATCACATGGCTATCGATCCACGGTCGTCGCGCGCTGGGACGGGCTCACCGTCCGACTCGAGGGCGAGGCGGGTGCGCGCCACGACATCGTCCCGGTGACGCCCACCGGGATCGACATGAACAAGGTGATGGGGGCCGAGCGCGCCATCGACGCGATCTGCGCGCGTGCGGTGACGCCGGAGGAGACGCGGTCGAGGTTCGCGCGAACCGCCGCTCTCCCGCCGGTCTCGCTCGCCAGATTCGCGCTCGCCGCCGCGGTCGGCGCCGCTGCGCTGAGCGTCGTCTTCGGCGCCGAGCACCCCGCGAGCGTCGCCCTCGTCGCCATCAGCGCCGGGGTGGGTGCGCTCATCCGGCGTCGTCTCGCGCGGGTCAGCCGAAACGTGTTCGTGCAGCCGTTCGCCGCCGCGTTGCTGGCGGGGGTGATCGGGGGCCTCGCGCAGCGGCACGAGCTCAGCTCGCCGCAGGCGCTCGTCACGTTGTGTCCCTGCATGGTGCTCGTCCCCGGCCCGCACTTCCTGAACGGGCTCGGCGACTTGATTCACGCCAGGGTGGCGCTGGGCGCTTCGAGGCTCACCTTCGCGCTCCTCGTCGTCGCCGCCATCTCCACGGGACTGCTCATCGGGCTGTGGGGCGTGGGGGCGACGCTGCCTATCTCGCCCGCCTCTCGCACGGTGGCGTTGCCGCTCGACGTGGCGGCGGCAGGCTTTGCGATCTTTGCGTATTCGAGCTTCTACTCGATGCCCTGGCGCCAACTTCCGCTCCCGATCCTCACGGGGATGGCGGCTCACGCGCTGCGCTGGTCGGCGCTTGCGCTCGGAGCGAGCGCGTACGGGGCCGCGTTCTTCGCCTGTCTGTTCGTGGGGCTCGTGACGACTCCCCTCGGCAACCGGTTGCGGCTCCCGTTCGCGTCGCTCAGCTTCGCCGCCGTCGTCGCGCTCATCCCGGGAGTGTTCCTGTTCAGGATGGCCGCTGCCCTGGTCCAGATTGCCGGACTCGGCGAGAAGGCCCCTTCCGCCCTCGTCTCCATCATCCTCGGGGATGGGGCGTCCGCCACCATCATCTTGATGGCGATGGGTTTGGGCCTGCTCGCTCCGAAGCTGCTGAGCGAGCGCCTCGGCCGCGCGTCCGAACCAGCGACGAATGGCGGAGGTCTGGCGCATGGCCGTTGAACGGCGTTCCAGCACACCGGTTCCGGTGTCGCGACACGACCTCGCGCTGTTGCTCCTCCTCAGCATGGTCGCTGGGATCGTCGACGTGACCGGTTTCCTGAGGCTCGATCACGTCTTCACCGCCCACATCACGGGAAACCTCGTCGTGATGGCTGACCAGGTGGTGAATGGCGGGCCTCCCCACGTCGCCCAGTTGCTCGCCATCCCGGTGTTCGCCGCCGCGGTGGTGCTGGCGTACTTCCTCGCGAGACGCGGGCAGACGGCGGACGGCGGGCGGGCGCTGCTCGTCATCCAGTCGCTTCTACTGTTCGTGGTCCTCGCGATCGCGCTGCGGGCGCCGCGCCGCGACCTCCTGGCCCATGGAGGTGTGCCCGCGGCGATGGTGGCCGTCGCGGCCATGGCGTTCCAGAACGCGTACCTCCGCGTGGTCGCCCACGAAAGCGCGACGACCACGGTGATGACGGGGAACGTGGCGAGCTCGATCATCGCCGCGCTATCACTGTTCTGGCCCGGCGTCTCTTCGCCTGCCGACGCCGCGCACGGGCTTTGGCGAACCTTGCCGCTCATCGGCGGCTTCTTCCTGGGCTGCGCGGTGGGTGCAGCGGGCGCCGCCCACCTCGGGCCGTGGGCGTGGGCGATTCCCGCGCTGCTTTCCCTGCTCGCGCTTCCGGTGGCACCGCGTGCCCAAGGCCGCGCGGGACACGCAGCCCTCAGCGCAGGCGCGAGCGGCCGCAGGCAGTAGGCGAGTCGCGTGCCGCTGGCGAAGGGAATCAGCGTACCAAACCGCAGAAGTTCGACGGGTTGGCCAGATTCGGGCTGGGACTGAAAAGCCTGTGTCATCTGCCAACGTCTGTGCTGCCAGTTGCCCCGGCACCAGAGCGTGGAGCCGCGGCAGAAGGCGATGGCGCCCGGGTCATCGCCTTCCGCCTGCCGGGACCACGAGTGCAACGACCTCGCGGGCCATGCGCTCGGTAGCTTCCCTGCCGCTCACCGGGGCCTGTCTTCATGGAGGGCGTCGCTGCGAGTAACCCGGACTATGTACGAAGTCGTCGAGGCCCGGCGGAGGCGAAGTTCCGATGAACCGGATGCTCTCGACCGCAGTTCTCGCGGCCGTTCTTGCCCACACGCCGGCCGGCGTCCGGGCAGGACCGCCTACGACGTCCTCGCCAACGCGGCCTGCTGACGCGGCTGCTCGTGGGCTCCCAACCGAAATCAAGCCGTGGACCGGCGACTTCGACGGGATGCTGGAGCGCCGGGCGATCCGCGTGCTGGTCCCGTACAGCCGCTCGCTCTACTTCAACGACAGAGGCCGCGAGCGCGGCATTGCCGCGGACACCGTGCGCGGCTTCGAGCGTTGGCTCAACGAGAAATACGCCAAGCCGCTCGGAAACCGGCCGCTCACCGTCATGGTCATACCCAGGACCCGCGATCGACTCCTGCAGGACGTCGCCGACGGGCTTGGTGACATCGCGGTCGGAAACCTCACCATCACCGAGGCGCGGCTGAGAGTCGTCGACTTCGTCTCCGACCCGAAGTTGCCGGGCGTGAATGAGGTCGTCGTCACGGGGCCGAAATCACCGGCCGTCGCCAACGCCGACGAACTGGCCGGAAAGATCGTCCACGTGCGTCGCGCTTCGAGCTACTTCGAGAGCCTCGGCGAGCTGAATGCTCGGCTCACCAGCGAGGGCAAGCCCGCAGTGAAACTCGTGCTCGTCCCGGATGCGCTGGAGGACGAGGACATGCTGGAGATGCTCGACCTGGGACTCCTGGAGGCGGTCGTCGTCGACGACTGGAAGGGCAGGATGTGGGCGCAGGTCCTGCCGCGAATCAGGGTGAATGAGCAGGCGGTCCTGCGGTCAGGCGGGCAGATCGGATGGGGGATCCGCAAGGGCAGCCCAGGCCTGAGCGCCGAGATCACCGCCTACCTGAAGGCCGAAGGCACGAAAGGAATCATCGCCGGGCGACTGAATCAGTACATGCGCCGCATCAAGCGAATGAAGGACCCCACCGCTGTCACCGAGAGGAAGCGGTTCGAGAAGCTCATCGGGCTCTTCGAGAAGTACGGCGACCGGTACAGGTTCGACCCGCTCATGCTCGCCGCTCAAGGCTACCAGGAGTCGAAGCTGAACCAGGAAGCACGAAGCCAGGTCGGCGCGATCGGCGTCATGCAGATCATGCCGGCTACAGGCCAGGCACTCGGTGTCGGCGACATCCGTCTCCTGGAGCCCAGCATCCACGCTGGCGCCAAGTTCATGGATCAGCTCATGACGAAGTACTTTCCAGATACCCGGTTCGACGACGTGAACCGCACGCTCTTCGCCTTCGCGAGCTACAACGCGGGCGCTGGCAACATCGCCAAGGTGCGCGAAGGGGCGGAGAGGAGCGGACTCGACCCCGACCAGTGGTTCAACAACGTCGAGGTCGTGACCGCTCGGCGGATCGGTATCGAGACCACGACTTACGTGCGGAACATCTACAAGTATTACGTCGCGTACAAGCTGATGGAGGAAACACGAACGGCGGAGCGTCGGGCCGCCGAGGACTTGACGCCAGGCGCTGACAGGTAGGCGGACGCGGTGCGGAAGTCGGCCGCCTCTGCGTCGAGCCGATGCCATATTCGCTCAGCGTGACATATGCCCGTTCGGCTTCCGGTTTCGACTGAAGAGAGGAGATTGTGATGAGGCCTTTCCGTGTCGAACCCGGGGGGCAGGCGACGCAGTTGGCCGACTCACTCATCGGCCGGCTCCTGGAGACGCGGCTCGCCGACAGCGTCGTCGAGCGGGTCGTGGAATCCCTCATGCGGAGCGCCGCGCTCGAGCGGCTCGTGGCGAAGGTGGTCACGGGCCTCGAGACCAGCCCCGCGCTGGACGCGCTGGTCGACCGACAGATGGATCGGGTACTAGCTGCGCTCTGCGAGAGCGACGCCCTCCGTAAAGTCATCCGAGACCAAGCTGGCGACTACCTCGAGTTCCTGGCCGAGCATTCCGAGAAGGTGCAGAGGGTGGTCCAGGGTCAGAGTCGGGGGGTGGCGCGCGATCTGCAGGAGTCCATCAGGGAGCACGTGATGGCACTCGATGACGTGCTCGAATCGTGGGCCCATCGCGTGCTGCTGGGTCGGGCATGAACACCCGCTACGGCGGGCTGGCGAGCCGGCTTGTGGCGGACGCCGTCGACGTGCTGATCCTGGCGGTCCTCGTCGCCGGGACCGGGTGGTTCCTCGATCAGTGGGCGCGGCTCGTCCTCGCCATCGATGTGGCGCATTGTCCTCCGGCCGATCAGTGGTGGCGTGTCCGGGCGCACCTCTGCCGCCTGCTGCCGTGGACGGGGCCGCTGGCGGTCATCGTCTATCCGGTGGTGTACCGGGTGGGCTTTTGGACGTTGACCGGCTGGACGCCGGGCATGAGGCTCATGGGTCTCCGTCTGATCCGCTCCAACGGCCGCCGGGTGGGGCTTCCGACGGCGCTGCTCCGGATGTTGGCCGCCATCGTGACTGCCCTCACGTTCGGCGTCGGCTATCTCCTGGTCCTCGTCTCACCTCGGCGGCAGGCACTGCACGACCGGCTTGCAGGGACGGTGATGCTTCAGACCCGCGCGGCCCGCCCGCCGACGCCGTAGGACTCCACGCTTCGACTCCCCACGCGCTACCCCTGACTGGCGCCCGCGGTCCCGCCGGCCGCCTCTGACGTTGAGCGAAGCGTTCCACCGAGCCCTCAAGGAGCAGTCAAAGCGGCGAGGGCTCAAGGGCCAGGTGATTGATGCGGCTGGAGTAGGGCGCGCATTTGAGTGTAATGGTCCCCTTGCCTCAAAAAGGTCCGCCTCGGTGCACTCGCGTGATGTGTAAATTGCTATCCGCACCAACCGTGCACAGGCTCGTTCGGTGCTTTTAACTGTCGGCGAAGTTGCGCCAGGAGATTGCCGTCGTGACCAAGTTCTTCCTCGTCTCGCTCGCCGCGCTAGCGTGCGCCACGGCCGTCCTCGCTCAGGAGAAGGCTCCCAATAATCCTCCCAAGGAGAAGTCCCCGCCCGCCGAGGTAACTCGTTCCGCCCCCGGTCAGGGCACTGCAAAGCGCACCACCACCGTCAGCGGAAAGGTGACGGACGTCGACGTCGACAATCGTCTGATCACCATCGAGACCCCCAAAGGCGACGAGCTAACAATGAAGGTCGGGCCTTCCGTGAAGCGCTTGAATGCGGTCTCCCCCGGCGACACGATCACCGTGAAGTACGAGCAGGGCCTCTTGCTGGAGTACCGGCCTGAGGGCGCTGCTCCAGCCGAGAAGTCCTCGGTATCGTCGACGTCGACGACAAGCCACGAGGCGGTGCCGTCCGGTAGCAAGACCACCCAGGTCGCGGCCACGGTCAAAGTCGCCAAGGTCGACGAGAAGAGCCGGATCGTCACACTTCAGACCGAGAAGGGCAGGACTTTCCAGTTGAAGGCTGGACCAAAGATCGACCTCAGTAAGATCACGGTCGGCCAGACGTACTCCGGCGTCTACACGGAAACGGTTGCCGTGTCGGTGGAGAAGCCCGGTGACGCAAAGGCCGCCCCAGCGCCTGCGAAGTAAGCCCGCGCGCACCTCCGCGGCATTCGATCCCTTGGGACCCGCACCCCGGTCGAGGAAACCCATCCGGCGAGGAGCACGTGAGCAGCGGCGCCATCGTCTCGGCTGCGTACACGATCGATGAGGACGAGTCGTTCGCCAAGTACGCGTTCCTCGACCACTTCTCGGCCCGGGCGCTCATCAACAACATCGTCTACTCCGGGTTCAACGGGGTGTCCGCGCCGGCGGTGGGCTCGGAGGTGCGGTTGGGATTCGGCGCTGGGTTCACGGCGAGCCTACCCGTCGGCGACACGGCGCGGGTCGGGTTCCTCTTCGACTTCATCTCCAACCCGGGCCTCGCCCGCACCATCGCCTCCGGACTGAGCTTCATCGCCGGCACGTGCTCGCAGCCGTCGGGGTGCCAGGTCGACTTCTCCAAGATCTTCGGCTCGACGAACGTCTTGACCGTGCAGCCCGCCGTCGCGGCGAGCTGGGCCCCGTTCCGCACCCTCGGGCTCACGGCCAACATCGCATACCAGCACCTCAGCTCCACCGGCGCCAACAACGTCAGCGGCAACGTCATCGACCTCGCGGTCGCCGCCGACTATGACTTCGGCGCCATGTCGTCGGTGCCCATCGGGCTTCAGCTGCAGTTCAGCTGGGCCGTCCCGTTCGGCGGGACCGGGGTCCAGCACGTCACCGATCTCGGCGGCGGCGTCTTCTACACCGCCCGGAAGGAGCTCTCGGCGGGATTCCAGCTCATCTCGCGCCGGTTCGCGGTGACACCGCAGGTCGACGTGAGCTGGAGCACGTTCATCATGACGGCGGGTCTTCGCTACTTCTGGTTGTAGGGGGCGTCTCTGTCACGCTTCGAACGACCGCGGGTGATTGCCAAAGCAGTGGTGGATCTCCGCTTATCGTCCCTCATGAACAAAGCGATTGCCCTTGCGCGCCTCGCTTCGATGGTCGCCTTCGCGCTGCTCCTTCCTGGCCTTGCAGCCGCCCAGAGCCCGCCGATTCCCGTCCCCATCCAGTTCCCGAAGGCGCTGGTCTTCCCAAATTACGACAACGTGCACCTGGGCAAGGACCAGGCGCTCGAGGGTGGCGCCTACGTCGCGCGTACCGGGGACGCTTCGGCGAACTTCTACAATCCCGCCGGCCGGACCAACGTGCCTCTGCAGTTCACGACTTTCGCCGGCGGAACGACGAGCGTCACGACGCAGCCTCTACCGCCGTTCCAGTATTCCGCGCGCCGGGTCTTCAACGTATCGGTGGGGGGGAACTACAAGCTCGGCAAGCTCGCCACCTTGCACGGCGGCTTCTACACCTCGATGTCGCCGGTCGCGAACCTCGACACGTCCCCGCTCCGCCATGCGGACCTCTACGGCGTCACCAGCGGGGTCGACTTCCAGTTCGAGCACTTCGGGGCGTCCATCGGCGCCGGGTACGAGTGGGGGAGCGCGCCTTCCACCCCGATTGGCATCGACGGTCAGGTGCTCCAGGGGGGGAACGGCGTGAGCCTGCAGTCGCTCTCGATCCTCTACGCCATCTCGTACTTCTTCTGACGCTGGCGAAGCGACGAGACGAGGCTGTCCGGTCGTCGACCTCAGCTTCACGGTCCACAGCTGGAAGGCGAGCGCGCCGCCCACGCGCGATCCCGGCCGCTACTCGGCGACCCCCTTCTCGTGCAGGATCCGCCAGACCTTCTCCGGCGTGATCGGGATGTCGATGTTGCGGACGCCGAGGTGCCAGAGCGCGTCCACCACCGCGTTCGCGATCGCCGGCGGCGCTCCGACGGTCGCTGACTCGCCCACGCCCTTCGCGCCCAGCGGATGGTGCGGGGAGGGCGTGATGGTCTTGTCGGTCTCCCAGCTCGGCGTCTCCATCGCGGTGGGGAGGAGGTAGTCCATGAAGCTCCCGCCCTGGATGTTCCCGTCCTCGTCGTAGCTGATCTCCTCGAGGAGCGCCGGCGCCATCCCCATCGTCAGCCCGCCGTGGATCTGCCCGTCCACGATCATGGGGTTGATGATGTTCCCGCAGTCGTCCACCGCGACGAACCGGCGGATCTTCACCTCGCCCGTGCCGCGGTCGAGGTCGACCACGCAGATGTAGCTGCCGAACGGGAAGGTCAGGTTCGGCGGGTCGTAGTACGAGACCGCCTCGAGCCCGGCCTCGAGGCCGGGCGGGAGGTTCGTGTACGCCGCGAGCGCGATCTCCTGGATGGTCTTCGCGCGCTGGGGCACCCCCTTCACCGAGAACTTCCCCGGCTCCCACACCAGGTCCTCTTCGCTCACCTCGAGGAGGTGGGCGGCGATCTTGCGCGCCTTCTCCCGGATCTTCCGCGCGGCGATCGCGCCGGCGGCCCCCGCGGTCGGGGTGGAGCGGCTGGCGTACGTGCCGAGGCCGTACGGCGCCGTGTCGGTGTCGCCCTCCTCGACCTGGACGTGCGCGGCCGGGATGCCGAGCTCCTCGGCCACGATCTGCGCGTACGTGGTCTCGTGCCCCTGGCCCTGCGACTTCGTGCCGAAGCGCGCGATCGCCTTGCCGGTGGGGTGCACGCGGATCTCGCACGAGTCGAACATCTTGATGCCGAGGATGTCGAACTGCTTCGAGGGCCCCGCGCCGACGATCTCCGTGAAGCTCGAGATGCCGATGCCCATGAGCTCGCCCCGCTCGCGCTTCTCGGCCTGCTCCTTGCGGAGCTGCGCGTAGCCGATCCGCTCC
>Ga0306923_10000557_pt1 | contig 29595 bp, 31 predicted proteins | sample sta12Can44000108_FD_203841 | JGI IMG/M metagenome (GOLD analysis project Ga0306923, IMG submission 203841) | Lab enrichment of tropical soil microbial communities from Luquillo Experimental Forest, Puerto Rico - statanox.12C.anox.44.000.108 (v2)... | ecosystem: Environmental > Terrestrial >... | reverse complement strand
CCCTTCGGCAAAGATGCACACAATCTCATCGTCACGCAGCGCCTCACTCGCTACTTTCAACGAGTGCAGCATTTCGCGGGGATGCTGTTCGCTGGAAACTGGAATTGCCTTCACTATTTTGGCCAGCGGCTTGACTACGGGATGTTCATAAATGCCCTTGTACATCAGGAAACGTATCGGCCGGTCGGTCGCCGCCACTAGCAGCGCCACATCGACAAACGACATGTGGTTGCACACCAGCAGCGCCCCGGTCCTCTCGGGGAAGTTGTCGCGCCCGATGACGCGAACGCGATACATGGTTCGCGTTGCGAAGAACAGGACCAGCCGCGCAAACCACTCGGGCAGCAGATACAGAACATAGGCTGTTCCGACCGCGGTGATACACGAAGCTGCCACGATGACGCCGCGAGGATCGAGATGAATGTAGTTGGTGAAGATGAAATATACCGCTGACGAAATCGCGATCCCTACAAACGACAGCAGGTTCGACGCGGCGATGATTCCGCCCTTGTCCTCTTCCGCCGGCCTGTGTTGGATCAGCGCGTTCACGGGTACGGCGAAGAAACCAGCCCAGAGACCCAGGATGCCAAGAAGCGTTGCCGATCCAGTTACTCCGTGTGGTGCGAGCCCGAGCGCCAGGCCCGTACATGTCATGCCGATCGATCCCAGCGGAATGAGGCCGTACTCAATCTTGTTGTCGCTAACATAGCCGGCAGCCATGCTGCCGATGCCGATTCCCACCGCTAGCATTGCATTAAGGTAGCCGGTTTTGGTTTGCCCGATGTGCAGAACATCGGGGCCGTAAACCACGATTGTCGAAAAGAGCAAAGAACCCAGGAACCAGAAATAGGTATTGCCGAGCACTGCGAGAAAGAGCGCCCGGTCGCGGCGCATTTTCCCGATCTGTACCCAGAGGTCGCGGACAATGTTCAGCCGGAAAGGCTTTTCCGGTGCCGCAGCCGGAACTTTATCGATCGCTAAACTGCTAACAAAGCCAACCACGGAGAGCCCCAACAGCGCGTATCCCGCGTACGCCTCGTGTGCGCTGAAGTGCTCTCCCATCCACGCGCCGGCAACTGTGCCGAGGATGATCGCAAGAAACGTTCCCAGTTCGATTACGCCGTTGCCCCACGACAAGCTCTTCTCCGGCAGAAGCTCCGGCAGCAAACCGTACTTCGACGGTCCGAAGAGTGCCGCCTGACTGGCAACCAGGGTGAGTGCCGCCAGCGAGAGGCCCAACGTGTGCGTTGCCAGCCCTGCCGTCGCCAGCAGCATCGATCCGAACTCCATTACTTTGGTCCAGATCGTTACTTGCCGCTTGCTGAAGCGGTCCGCCAACCAGCCCCCGGGCATGCTGAGAGCCAGGAAGGGCAGCGAGAAGAGGAAGGTAACCATCGAAACAAAGCTCTCGCGATCGCTCTTCGCCAGGTTCATACCAATGATCATCGAGAGCAGCAGATTGCGAAGGAGGTTGTCGCTGAAGGCGCCCTGGAACTGAGTGGCGATAAGCGCCCAAAAACCCAGCCGGCTTCGCGGCGCATCAGTGGTCATGGGGACATGGGCTAAGACTGCGGAATCACTGGAAAGAGAATCCATCGATTTTGAACTCCTCCCGGCAACGAAGACGGCCCTATATTAGCCTCGGCAAACGCCGGAAAAAGGCCCTTCCAGACAGTTTCGCGAGTGTCACAAATTATGAGCTTTGCGAGAATCGGCTCAATTCTGCTCGGGCAGTGTCGGCGACCACAGAAAAGACAAATAACCGTGGCCCTTTTGGTAACTTGCGCGTTGCTGCCGTATGGACATCGCAGATAATCGCGCCTGTCTGATCGAGGCCACTGTACCAACGCGGCCGACGCGGGTTACGCATTAGCAACAGATCGGGGTCGATTCCGGCCGCTGCCAGCATGGTCTTGGCAGTTTCCCGGAAATCAATCCATTGTGAAACGACCCCTACCAGCGTTTCCTTGAGCGAGGGAAGCGCCGGATGGAGCCACTGGTTCGCCGATCGGATCTGCAGTGTGATGAGCTCGATACCTGCGGGCAAAACTGCCCGGACAATGTCGTCCTCACCCGTCCGGCAGAGCGGAACGGCCCCCAGCAGAGCGTCCGGCTGCGCCAGGTCCTCGACCGAGGTTGCCAACACTGGCCAATCGGTCAATTGCCGAATCTCGGTGAGCAAGATTTCCCGGGCATCCGGATCGGGGTCAACCAGCAGAAAGTGATCGGGAGGGGGGGACGCAATCCATTCGGCCACCCGCTGCCTGATTGCCGTTGCCGGAAGGCGCAACTCGCGCACCGCTCGGAAGAATGCCGCAATGTGCTGGTCAAGAATCTGCTCTGGGGTCGCGGGCGGCGTTGCATCGTTCTTTATAAACACGCCGCTCCCATGCCGGTACTCAACCCATCCTTCTCGTGCCAGTTGCCGGTAACCTGCGCTCACAGTATTCGGATGGATGCTGAACCGGCGCGCCAATTCACGGGTGCTTGGTAGTCGATCGCCGGGTTTAAGATCGCCGCTCAAGATTGCTAGCGTCACTTGGGTGACCAGTTGGCGATAAATCGGAACCTCACTCACGGTGGAAAGCCAAAGGCGCACGATCAAGCCTCATCAACGAAGGAGTGGGAAGGACAGAGATATAATGCGACTTTTCCCTCGACTCGCAAAGTAATTTGCTCAACCTGAAGGCGGTTAGCCGAAGCCGGTGATGTCATTACCAGGCAGGACCCGTTCGATGGTTTCTTCTCGGGTGCTCAGAGCATTTAGCGGCCGAATGTCCGCCGGGTTTACCTATGTCGCGGGTCCGAACGCGCCTGGTTGGCCGCAGTTTTGTGCTCTTTCGCAGCCGTGTATTCGTTATGGACGCTCCCGTTCAGCAAGACCGCTGCAAGGTGGTATTTCTGCATAAGTGCGTTTGCAACATCGCTCACTCTCGCCTGCTTTTACTGGCTTTTCGTCGCGATGCCGGAACCTGCTCGAACAACAAAACTGACTGAGCGGTGTCAATGTCCACCTGGATCAAGACGAACCCAATTGCACAAAGTGCTCAGGTTCCGGCGTGTGTCCAGAATGCGGCGGAATGGGACTCTTCGAGAAGCTGCCGGCAGTGGACGGATAGCTGACGAAAATAAGTTGATGGTGTCCGTATTGCGGAGATCGAGAGTAGGGGCCACCTGCACCAGCAGGTTGGCTCCCTTCCCGATCTCGAGCGTACCTTCGAAGGCCTCACGCCCAAGACCCGGCATTTCTAGGAACTACGATTTTGGAGCAGGTGGTTTTGGAAGATCTCAGATCCACCTCTGCCGCCAATCCGCGACCGCCCGCCTGTCATCGGCAATTATTGCCTTTCGTCGTCAAAGGGATGCGGCCCACCTTGGTTCGCACCATACTCGGTGGGGAGGAATCATCCGATGCCAATCAAGACTGCCGCGGCTCTTAGCGCTTGCCCGGTCGTGTGGGCCGCGATCCATGCAGCTGCTCAATCTTCACTTAAACGCTGGGCAGGGCTTGGCCTGACCCGAGACGACGTAGTCAGTAATTTCAAGGAAGTCATGTTGCGCTTCGGCTTCATTGACGAGGTCCTCGGCCGTGAGGCGTCAGCCAGTTTTCACAAGTCCCTGATTGCTGAGCTCGCTGCCTATGTACCATCGCTTCGCGTTTACCTCGATGCCACGGGAGAAGACGTTTCGCTTTCGGGCAAACTCGCACTGGAAAGCCGAATCCTTCAGTACGAAGCCACCTTGCAGTGGACAGAGAAGGCGCTCGCCGCTTACGAGCGACAAAAGTAACTTCGCTTGAGTTGGTTCGCGTGAGGAGGTTCTATGAAGTTTCGAATCATTCTGTACTGTTTGCTCGGCGGCCTGGGAATGAGCATCGTCGCGTTGGGAGCGGGCAATTTCGCCTGGTGGTATTCGGCCGGGGTCGTCATGACAGCATCGTTCGTGCCCGTGGCAATGTTTGGGCCGAGGAGGTTCACCGGCCAATTTGCCGTGATCCTTCCCGTCCTGCTCGTTGTGGCGTGTCTCTGTACCTGGTCAGAAGCACTGTTGTTCGTTGCCACTCCTGAGATGAAACAACACGCCATGCACGATCTGTATGGCGAGTGCTTTACCTACACAATCGTCAGTGCGATGTTGGCGGCTTTGGCTAGCCTGCTCAGGCTTCCCCTCGCTTCGGACTATAGCCTCAAATTGCGGCCACCTGCTGCGCTTGTCATGATGGTATTGGCTGCTGGACTTGTATACGTGCTGTTCTACTTGGTCTTTGGCGGGATCACTTATCAGTTCTTCACCAGGCAATACTATCCGGACGCAGTGACGAAGGTTGCCCCATTGGGCTTGTGGTTCTGGGCGATTGAGCTCGGCCGCGGTGTCCTGATGGCCCTCGCCGTCTTGCCGGTCATTTGCACCCTGCGTATGAGCCGAATGAACAGCGCGATTGCGGTCGGTCTGCTGATATGGGTAACCGGCGGACTGGCTCTTCTCATTCCGCCCAACCCGTTTATGGGATCTGCCCAGCGCTTCATCCACACCATCGAGATCTTGACGCAGAACTTCCCGCTGGGCTTCGCGGCGACGTTACTGATGCGCCCGAAGCCATCGGCGGCAGATCGTGCCCAAGAGCACTTTGTTTCGGCTGACAGTCTCGGGCGACGGCCAGCACTTCAGGGCCCCGATTAGCGAGGGTTGTGTGCTCGGCTTGAGGCGGTCAGAACCACGGCACAAATTTACCCCTTTTCACAATTTGGGCATAACGCCGCGGCAGACCTTAATTGGACTTCAGGGGCTGCATTCTCTTCTCGGTTTTAGGCAGAGGGGAAAACAAGATCAGATTTTTGCCGCTCTAACAGACGATTGTTGTTGTAGATGAGATATATCCCTCGACGAATTTATCGACAATACAAACAGAAGCTCGTTACTGGCTCGCTTCCAGCGCATGCAGCGGTGCCCAGTTGCGAATCTGAGGTTGCGGTGCATTATCCTTCAGCATCGTCCACAGAATGCGGTTGTACACCTGGTCATCCACGCGATCGACAGAGCTGAGATCCAACTCCTCCGACATTCGCGCAGCCGCGGTGTTCTGCGGATTCTTTTCGCTTAGATTCTGCTTGGGTGTGATCGCGTCGAAGGGTGTGAGGTCGGGTGTCGATGCGAAGATGTCAGCTAGCGAGCGGCTGAAGTAATCGAATTTAGAGAGCCGCCCCATACCGAGGATGTCTTCGATCGCGGCTACAACATCGGTCGTGTTGATGAAGCGATTCACCGTGCCCGGGCGGCTGTAGGCCGATATGGCATAAAACGGCGCGCGGTGGGAGTCAACGTGATCGGGCCCCGCCTGTGAATCATCTTCGACCACGAAGATCACGGTGTCTTTCCAGTGCGGGCTTTGCGAGAGCGCCTGCACGATGCGTCCGAGTGCGAGATCGTTGTCGGCCATGCACGCATTCGGCGTGCATTTGCCGGGGCGTGCGGCAGTCAGGTGGTCCATTGGCAGCCACACAACCTCGAGCTGGGGCATATTGCCATCCTGCAAGAAGCGCTGAAATTCGGCGATCCACACGTCGGCGCGCCGTTGATCCTGGGTGACCAGATCGAAAGGAACGTAATCAGGATTCACGTCGGCGCCAAGGCCGCGTTGTGTAACCGGCCATCCGGGGTTCCCTTTGACCATTTCCCCATAGTCGCGAAAGGTGAGTCCAGAGGTCTTCGCGAGCGTCCACAGAAAGCCACGCTCCGGTTCGTCGCTGTCCTCGCCGTCAGGATCACCTCGTTTGCCTGCGTAAGCCGAAGGGATGACCTTCTCGCCGTAGTCGGTCACATACGCGGCAGTGGACCAGATGTGCCCCTGCGAGCTGCACTCGGCGTTCACGAAGAAGCGGTCGAACAATCCGAAGTGCCGCGCCAGGGCGTGATGGTTCGGAGTGATAGTGATGTCTGGGAAGTAAACCAGGCTGGCATCTCCATCACCTTCCTTCAAGTCACCGAGCACCTGATCATAGGTGCGATTCTCCTTGATGATGTAGATGACGTGTTTAAACGGGGGATAGCGTCGCGGCGAAGAACTTAGCTGCCAGTTGTTAGCGACCGCGACGCGCTGGGTAAAGTCAGTCAGTTGGGCCGGAGTCAGGGTTGACGGAAGCAATCGCAAGCTTCCATTCAACTGGCCAAGAGTGTACGCACGTGGATTACCCTGCGGCCAGTTTGTCAGCGGTACTGGCCCGTCACGATTGGCATGCGTGCCATAGCCTTTTCCCGAGACGATTAGAAGCTGCAAGCCAGTGTCTAAAATCGCTGTCGGATACCAATCGGTCGGAATGCGCCCGAGCAGCTTGCCGCTGGCCTGATCGAAGACTGCCAAGGCATTGTTATCGGCTTCCGCGATGAACAGCTGCTTTTGATCGTTGCTAATTGCGATTGCATTGGGAGTGCTGCCTTCGGGCGGGGCGCCGGGTGCGGAGTCCTGAAGATAGCCGGTTACTTTACGGCTGGGGAGGTCGACGATCGCCACGCGATCGCTTCCAGCGAGCGCGACATAAAGCCGTGGACCGGCTACCGCCAATGCTGAAGGATGGCGACCCACTTCAATGCCTCCCAGTTCCGCGAGCTTGCCGTCAGGAAGCACATGAAACTCAGATACCGTCGTGCTCCCCCAGGCAGAGACGAAGAGATGACCATCGCTGCTGAGGAGGACGTCAAACGGGTAGTGATCGGTAGGCAGGCTCTGCACTATCTCGCCCGTTGCACTATTGATGGCCGCCACGCGATCGCCAACGTTCTCTGCCACATAAATGAATTTCCCGTTCGATGCTACTGCAATGCCCGCGGGATAACTCGTGCCTGTTCCGTCGCTCGTCTTCTCCTTGGCAAGCACAAATTTGTTGGCAAGCGTCGCAGTGCCATCCCTCCACGCGTAGACAAAGATCGAGTCGGTGTTGCCGCCGGAGACATAAAACGTGTTGCCGTCGGGCGAGAAGGCCGCGCCGTAGAACGCGCCGTCCTGTAGCAGCGTCTGCGTGACCTGCCGCGTTTTCAGATCGACAATTTGGATACCTTGTTCGCGCCACCCACTGAGCACTACCACAGCCTTGTCGCCACTGTGCGCGGGCACGATATCGAGAGGCATGCTGCCGAGTTCGACCGCATCACCTACGGCATCGAGCCGGACGCCAGTCGGTAAAGGCGAAGTAAAGGTCGGATTTTCTGCCAGCGCTAACACACACAGTACTGCAGGGACAGAAAGTGCGAGCCGACACAAACGGAACAAAGACATGGGTTCCTCACAGACCCCGTTCCAGCCAATGGTTATATCCGATTATCCTCTTATCCTCCAACATCAACCGGAGGCCGACCCTGGCGGCTCAGGCTTGTTCTTGGTCCACGGTGGGTTCGGCTGAGAACCGTTGGCCTTCTTTCGCGTCGGGGAACTCATTGGCTTGCGCTAAGGCCCATCAAGTACTAAGCGCATCCAAACTGCCACTGGGCATAGTCGTCTGGGGTGACCCCCTCCGTTGACCTGTCGATGCCGAAGACACTAAAGCTCTGCTTGCGATTTACGAAGACCTTATCGCGTGGTCGCAATCAGCTATTCATTACCCCTCACCCTTTTCACATTTGCGGCATCACGCCGCGGCAGACCTTAGGAGCAGAAAATACGTACCAAGAGGAACCTAGGATTTAAGGCGTCGACTCCTGGAGGAGGACCACGTCCGATTCGGAATGGCTGCGCAACAATGCAAGATTCCTCCCGTCCGGCGACCAATGGAACGCCTCGATTCGATCCGAAGTGAAATGGGTGATCTGATGCCCTGCAGAGCCGTCGAGCGGCTGGACCCAGATATTATCGACCCCGTTCTCTCGGATGGGATAAGCGACCGCCTTTCCGTCGGGCGTGAACTGCACTCCGCCCGATTGGTGCGCGTTAGCGGTGAGCATTCGGGGCGAGGTGAAGGATTCGAGACTCAGCAGAGCGATGCTCGCCGAATTCTCCGTGCCACCGGTCTGCTCAGCGGCGTAAGCCAGGACTTTGCCGTCCGGCGAAACACTCATCTCCACCGTCCGTGAGCCCCTGGCAGGAACCGCAATCGGCGCGGGAAGGATGAATCCAAGAAAATCGGTGCTGCCGGAGAGCGGCTCTGGCGCGCCCGAACCATCTAGCCTCACTCGATAAATCTCGTCATTACCAGTCGGATGGGCGGCGCGGTAATACACCCATTTTTGATCGGGCGAGCACACAGGGTCACGGTCACGCTTGCTACTTGTAAGCCGCACCGGGTTCGAGCCATCTGCATCGAAGCGCCAGATGGCGGTAGTCGTCCCTTCATGGAAAAACCACGCGAAAACTATGTATCGGCCGCAGCTTGTCAGATCAGAAAGGTTTGCATTTGGGTCAGAGATCAATTGCGTAGGATTTTTTCCGTCGGTTCCAATTCGCCACAGCCGAGCACCATCACTGACGAGCAAGTTGCCATCCGCACCCCAGTTCAGCCGGCGAATATCCTCTCCCACAGAGGGCAGAGCATTCGCTTGGGGTGATTGGCCTCCCGCTCCGGGAAGCACGTAAACGCTGTGGCTGGTTTTGGTCTGCACGGTCGCGATAGTCCGCCCGTCGGCGGAGACGGTCAGAGTGGTGTATCCATTGGTATCGCGAGTAATAGGCTGGAACTTCTCTCCCGTGATGTGCAGAAATCCGATCTGCCCGCGAGCGAAATTTGGTCCTTTGGCTGAGTAGGTGAGGAAAATTCCCCGTCCGTCGGGCGACCACTTTGTTTCGAGAGGCAGTTTATCGCTAAAGGCGGCAAGTTGGTGGGCATCGCCTGTATGTGGATCAATTTCATCGATTCCGCCAAGAGCGTCGCCCGGCTGTGCCACTTGCAGGGCAAGCCGGTTGCCCGCAGGAGACCATGACAGGTAGCGTGTCACTAAATTTGCAGCTCTGATCAACACCACCTTCTCATCGTTACCGTCAGCCGTTGCGGTGAGCAGGCGATATTTGCCGATTTCTGGATCATTTGCGCGGGCGAACGCAATCCGATGGCCGTCGAGGGAGAAAGCGACGTCGCTGTCGATGTCCCGCACAACTAACCGCGGGGTGCCACCCAACACCGGAGCGCGGTACAGGTCAAACATACTAAGCGTTGCAGTTACAGCTTTGCGGAAGTAAATGTAGTTTTCGTCGGGCGAAAAAGCGAGACTTTCGTAATGCGCTGCCGACGGCGCAATGACCTGCGTATCACTACCGGTCGGCACATTTCGCAGCCAGAGACTCTGCAATCCGTTTTCGTCGATGGCGGTGAGCACAAACTTGCCGTCAGGCGAGATGGCAGTCAGTGCGGCTTTGCCTGAATTCGTGACCTGCGTGACCGTGAAGTTTTGGAAGGGCATCGAGGCAGGGCGATGCAAGAGCGAATAGATGCCCAACGCAGCCGCGCCCAGGAGCACCAAGACTGTAACGATGCCTGCCGACGCCGCCAATTTGTGCTGCTTCACGACCCTGATCGCGACCGCACTGCTGCTGGTGTGTTCCGGCTGAGCCGCTGGTACTGCGCTCGCTGCATTCGAGCTCTCTGGCCGCGAGTAATGGCGTGAATCGGTGTCGCGCTTGAGCCGCCGCAAATCGGCACGCATATCGGCGGCATCCTGATAGCGCAGGCCGCGGTCCTTTTCCAGGGCCTTGCGAATGACCGCCTCCAGTTCGAGAGACACTGAAGGGTTCAGCTGCCATACCGGTCGGGGCTCGTCGCGCAGAATCGCGCTGATCATCTCGCTCGAGCTGCTACGCTCGAATGGCATCCTGCCGGTGGCCATCTCATACAGCACCGCTCCAAAGGAAAACAGGTCGCTGCGGCCATCTAGCTCTCGGCCGCGCAACTGCTCCGGCGACATATAGGCAATCGTGCCTGGGATCGCACCAGGACTGGTCAGGTGATGCGCATCGGATGGCGCCAGCTCGGTTGCCGTCTGGCCGGTTGCAGCGACTTTCGCAGCCACTTTCGCGAGTCCGAAGTCGAGAATTTTCGCATGACCCCGGCGAGTGACGAAGATGTTGGCCGGCTTGATGTCGCGATGGATAATGCCTTCAGCGTGCGCCGCATCCAGCGCGTCAGCGATTTCTGTGGCCAGCTCCAGCAATAGCTCCGTCTCCAGCGGCTGGCCCGCGACGCGATGCTTCAGGGTCACGCCGTCGAGGAACTCCATCACAATATAGGACTGTCCTTGGTTATTGCCGATTTCGTAAATAGTGCAGATGTTGGGATGGTTGAGCGCAGACGCAGCCTGTGCCTCCCGCCGAAACCGCGCCAGCGCCTGGGCATCGCCGGCCACATGCTCGGGGAGAAATTTCAGGGCAACGAAGCGCCGGAGATCGATGTCCTCGGCCTTGTAGACGACACCCATACCGCCGCCACCGAGTTTCCCGATAATGCGGTAGTGCGAGATCGTCGTGTCGATCATTACGGTGGGGTGCAGAAAGGATGCTTGATGATAGGGCCAAAGGTATTGTCGGTCAATTTCGGCTAATCAGCCCAGGTTTATCTAATTGCCCGTATCAGCCACATTCTGCTCGCGGTGCGGGGTAGATGAATCGTGAGCGCTGACTCAGGTTGATTCACGACCACACTGCGCATCAACTTTACGCATGATCTTCTCCGCCCACTGAACCGCAGAAGCAACGAGTGATTCCGTCCTCGGACTCGGCTTCGTAGCAAACAGGTCTTCCGTTGTCTTCAGGTGGCGTGCTCCCAGAATGCCAGCAATGATACCGAGCACGCGCTTGCGTCCTTCGTCCACGACGACAGCTTATCATGTTCGCTTTTTGTTCGCCAGAGCAACTTCGCAACAAATTGCGTAACAACCGCGCCAATTCTTGCCACTTTGTGACACGATGCTGACGTTACTTGTGAAATGGGATGTTACGCCACTCATCGCACCCTTCCGGTTTGCCGCCGATAGGGACAATTCGCTGGTGCTTCTGGCCTCGCTAATCTGCGTGCGGAGCTCGACTTGCAGTGAGGGATTTTCGGATCATGGTTTTCAACACTCGTTGATCAACATCAGCGAGCTTCTTGATATAGAGGCAGCCCTTGCCGGTGGTGTGCTTGCCGAGTTTGGCCAGGAGCGCCTCGGAATTGCTGAACGCGATGATGTTATACAGAACAGTTGCGGCCTTGCGAGGTGAAAAAGCAATGAGCGGCATATCGCCCTCGCGACCGCTGTCATAGGTATAGTGGTAGCTGCCGAAGCCGATGATGGATGGTCCCCACATCTTCGGCTTCTCGCCGGCGGCGCTTTCCATCAGGTTGACGAGCACCTTGGCATCCGCACGCCTGGTCGGGTCGGTGAGAGCGTCAATAAACGCTGTCACGCTCAATTTGGTGGGCTTGGTTTTGTTTTCCGCCATGCTCTTCCGCCTTCCGTTTCGTTCCAAGCCTAACATGCCCGTGCAAACGCTCGCGCTCGCGTTACTTCCGGTTCGCGGGCTACACGGAAAGGATTCGCATTAACAGCCCCATTACACAACCAATCTTCATTGACTGTCGGGGGATTCAGAGACGGCTTTAACCAGAGGTTAACGTGCGATGAGGCTGCACCTGTATTCGTTTGTATAACCATTCGGTCAAGACGGCCTAGTTCAGGCTAATCAACGAGGAGTTAGAAATGCGTATTGCCATCTCGCTTGGGGCACTGATGCTGATTTGCGTGTTAATGGCATCAGCCTCGAATCCCTCACAAGATACAACCCAACAGCAACAGAATGCCGCATCATCCAGCGCCGGTAAATTGAGTGGTTGCCTAAAAGGCTCCAAAGATCAGTACTACTTGGTCGAACAGAACGGCAAGCGTCATTCGCTGATGGCTAACAACCAGGATCTCGGTTCCTACGTAAACCACCAGGTTACAGTTACCGGCAAGGCAAGCGCAGCTCGCGTCCCCAGCAGCGACGCAGAGGGGAACCGCAAGGGCTTCTTTTCATTGGACACCGTCAACGATCAGGGAGCCTGTAAGAAATAGTCGTTGATTCCACGGCAACGTGCAATTTGGGACCGGCTGTTACCATCTTCCGGTGGCAGGTGCACTTATTTTTGCGCCTAAACAGAAGATATTCTCCTTGAATCGCTGCAACCACTGTCTCAAGACCCGTGAGAAGCACGCGAAGGCAGACCACGGTTTTGTGCCGGACGAATCAATTCCGCGCTGGCACGGTTGGCACGCAGCACGGCGGGGACTCGGCAGTAATCTCTACGCGCTCGGAGTGGACAAGATGATCCCAGACGTTCTTAGGCACGCGAATGTCAGCACGACGAACACGTATTACATCAACACCGCTGCTGAGCAGATCACTAACGCGATGGAAAAGCTGGAGAAAGCGTTGCCAGATTCCTTATCTGTCAACTAACTGTCAACAAAACCCCGGAATCGCCCGACATCCCCAGTCGGAACACCTAGTGATTTCAGAGGGTTAGGATGGAGGCCCTGGGCAGAGTCGAACTGCCGACCAACGGTTTAGGAAACCGCTGCTCTATCCATCTGAGCTACAGGGCCGATGCGACGTAACCCTATTATCTCACGCTAATTTACTGAGGCAGGGACTGCGCGTGAGTCGCTGTTTTGTGTCCCGAAGCTGTCCGTACGGTGGTTCATACTGCTACTAACTGCTACTATTCGCCAAGAAGGATGGCAAGTTGCAAGAATGGGAGAGCGAGTGCAGTTGCAAGGCATAATGGATCTCTTCAATGTTGCCAACCGTTATAGCCTCAGAAAGTTTGTTATAGCCATAACTTCACCGTGCTGGAATATATCAATACCGGCAAATTTAGACTACTGTCCGTGTGACAGTTTCTGGACTGTCACGGTGCTATTCCCCTATGGCACGAAAGGGGGCTCGCATACGTGGTCATTTCACAAGTAACGCCAACATTGAAAATCAGTGCGTCGGTCTGGGCGATGGGTACTCGAAAACACAGGCGAGGGCGATCAGGGGTGTACCCCCGGCGGGGTACGGGGTCGCAAAATTGGGAATCGAGTACCGGGCAGGGCACCCCGCTAAGATCCGGGCGGCGGAGACCTGCAAACAAAAGCATGATCGGCGGGATTCTGGGGGAGGGTAGCGGCTTTGTTCTGCCCGCTTCTCAGATTCCGTTGTCGGCGATTTCGCCATCGAAGAGTGGACTGAACCCCCAAACTGAGACTAAGGGGCCTCGTTGCATTTTCGCAGTGGTTTGCCATTTAGGGCTCTTGTTCAATCACAACAGATTGCTCGGTGCAAATGGCAGCGACTGATTCGAGATATAGGTTGCCAGCGACATCGTATTTGTCTGCTGTTCGAACCCATTCGTTCGGGAGAATGTTTGGCTACCCGAAAGTTATCGTGCAGCGAGGTCGGCGCAGATAGGTGTTGAGAAATCTCATTCTATCTATCTGAGCTACAGGGACGCCCGTCGCAACAGGTTGGTCTACATCAGTTTACCGAAACGGGGGAGTTGCGAGTTGATTGATTCTGTTCCCCAGTGCGGGATGGCACTTTCCAACTCTGCCAGCGCAGCGAGTGCCTCGGCTGGAGCAGCCTTTGTGTAGTACGTGCTCGTGGTGCTCACGTTGGCGTGACGCAGTATCGCCTGAATCGTTGCCTCAGGGATTCCGAGAGCGTACTGATTGCTGCCTAATCCCGCCGTGCCGCTTGCCAACCGTGTTTTAATCGGTGAAAAACACGAGGGAAATTTCCTCACCTACCAAGAGTTATTGCTGGTTACTTGGGAATGATAAGAGGTACCATGTCCCAATATGGCGCTAGCCTTCAAACTCCCGGGTGGATAGGGTCGAGAATTTGCAGCACAGCAGACTGGCCACATGCCTGCGATCAAAACTGACGCAAAAAGTCGAATCAGTAAGCATCCAGCGTAATTACCCGCGCTGGCTTTTAGAAGTACACAAAATAACGTGCGGAATTCCAGATTTCACGCGTGGTCGCGCTCTTCTTGCTGCCTTTGCCGTTGCTACTTCTGAGTTGTATTGATTTGGGTGAAAGCTTGGTTCAAATCGAACGAAGACACTGGGTTCGGCTTCCGCTTACGATTCCCGTGTTCATTCGCCGGACTTATCCTAATGGGCAGGAATCTATCGAGTTCGCTACGGCTTTGAATGTGTCGGCTGGTGGGGTTCTCTTGGCTTCGCGGCGCGACATAGATTGTGGCGAGATGGTCTCGCTAGAGGTCCCAAAGCAGATCGGGCAACTTCAGCTCTCCGAAATACGAACCTTATTTAAAGCAGTCACAGTCCGTTCGATACGGACTCGGGATTACTTCTTGATTGCAATGCAGTTTCAGCCTCCTTTGCTTTGAGATCCGTCAGCACACGCGTTCCACTACATCACAGGAAAATCGTGCACAGTCTTGCCGTGAACGAAGGTAAACAGGATAAAGCAATTGAAAAGGCCGACTGATTGGGCCACAACAAGCACCCGAGACAAGAAAAAACCGCCGGCAAAACCAGCGGTTTCCACTTTGCGAGGTGGCTGAATACCATATTAGCTTGCGACAGGTGACCCCGAGCAGACCCAGAACGCCGCTGCCAAGCATCAGCAGGCTGCAGGGCTCGGGCACGCTTGAGGTCGGGGAGTAGCAGTTTCTGGAGAAGGTCTTTTTGAGCCAAACACCTTGAAAAGTCACAGGAGCAAGGCAACCTGCGTTGTGCCGGTGTGCCAAGCGGGGACCTCTCTGATGCCCAAGCTACAGGGCCGTGTGGCACAAGGGTTACTCCTTGAGTTTAGCAGTTGGGTGTGACCAGCGAGGTAGCTTCCAGACCGCTTTTGTCAGTGCGTAATTCTCCAGTCGAATTTGTCGTGAATCCCGCCAGCGTTTTCAGCATCTTGATTGATTGCAGAAGACAACAAGTTGGAGAGCCGAGCGGGCGGCGACCTCTGGCGCGGAATGGCGTGCCCACAAGTTCGCTCTCTAACGTAAGCTCGCACAAGGAAATGGAACATTCGCTTATGGGGTCGGGGGAGCCGTAGGGAGCCCCACGGGCGGTAGCTCAGGACCAAAACGTGCGGTTGTATTTTCCATGTCGTTTTATATCAGCCCTCCTCTGCACGAAAATCGTGTGCCACAACCAAGCCGCACCATCACCATCCCTTCAAGCACGCCCAATCCTCGATGCAGATCGGCAGACGCCCGCGAACGCGGGCGTCTGCTCCAGCCCTCTTTAGGCCAAGCGGCAGATTCGACTCCGAGTCGCAAAAAGCTCAAGCTAAGTCACGGTGTCTTCGTGGGCGGAGCGTTCCACCATCCACCGCCGAGCGCAGCAACAATGCTCGTTTGCGCCTTGATTTGTTGCTCGCGCCCCGGCAGTTCGGCCACTTCGATATTACGCTGGAACTGCTTGACAACAGCGGAATTGGATTCTACTGCAGCGCGGGCCACGATGAGGTCGGTTTGCGACATGCCGCCGGCCACATACTGCTTTTCGTCACTGGCAAGGAGATCGACGGACTTCTGCCATTCCGCCTTCGCGTCCTCCAATTGGGCCCGGATAGCTTCGATTTCCGGCGGGCGCTTGCCAGTCTGCAGGTCACCAAGCCGCGCTTCGTCGGCGCGAAGAACCTTCTCGGTCTGGCGCATAACTGAGGCTTCTGGCTCAGCCTCAAGCGTGAACATAGGATGGCTGACATCGATGGTCTCACCCCGATTGACAGACAAGTGATCGAGGCGGCCAGCCTGTGGCGAAGCAACAAATACGAACTTTCCCTCGACGTAACCTTCGTATCCCAGCTGGGATTTTCGTGAGCATGCAGATAGCAAGATCAGCGGGAACAGTGGCAATGCGACGAGGGTTCGGGAGCAGGCGAACAGCAGAATCTTCATGACTCTCTCCGTGGAGTAGATGGCCTTCGTATCTTGCGAGCTGGTTTCGCGGAAGGAACGAGTCCGTGCAGCATGAGCCCGGCGATATGACGTTGTATAGCTTTGCGGTCGAGCGGCGGACGCTGAAACGCCTCCGTCCACAGTTCTCTGGTCGCCATGTGAACCATGACAAGCCCGAGGGCAGAGAGGACGGCCAGGAGCGGCTCGAGATTGGGGTTAGCGTCGCCATGGGCTTGCGCGGAGGCTATAGCCTGGCCAAACTGGCTTATTTTGTCGAATGGCAGGCGTCGCAGTAGGCGGGAGCGCAATAGCCCATTCTCGTTCAAAACTTCGCGCATCCAGGTGGAAGGAATCCATGGTGCCCGCTCAATCTGCTCCAGAAGTCTTTCCACCACGCCAACCAGCATTGTGGCTGGATCATCGTCGGCACCCATCTGTCAAGGTGAAAATTTGCCCATCTCCGTCGCCGTACGGGAATGCGCACCTCGGCCCAAACCGACTACCTCATTCCGCATTTTCGAAGTCGCCGCGTAACTGAAGGGAAATGGGTCCCCCGGAGCCTGTCCTGCGCCTGCCGAAGGAGCCGAAGGACTGGCGCCTCTTTGTTGGGCGATAGCCTTGGTAAACTATCGGGCAAACTGGGACGGCAGTATTGGGTACGTAACAGCTACACTATTGCCGCATGTTGGGCCAGAATCGGCGCCCACTCCCGGTAGATTCTGACACGCCAACATTCATTAGGGAGCTGACCCTTGGCTTGGTATCCGCTACGTCGTGTTAGCTCTGTCCTGATAGATTCACGCACCTCGCCGAAATCACCTAACTCAAGTTTCCAATAGAGTTCCTCGATCCTCTCGAGCGGATTCGTCACCAGCGACTCATACGACAACACCGCAAAACGACTCACAGGCAACCCCGCCGTTCCGGCCGTCAACTTCGTCTCGAACCGCGTGCGATCGGCGAGCACGGCCTCGCGAATTTCATCATCGGAGAGAATGCTCGTCAGCGCATAGGTCTCGAACATCGTGCGCCACATGCGAACGACAGACTCGAAATTCGTCATCGGATCGCGAACGATGAGAATGTACCTCGCATCCGGAAGCAACTCGCGCAGCGTATTCACGCGCGCTCCGTGCGTCGGCGACTTGAGAATGATCGGTTTGCCTCCGCCTCGCACCGACACGCCGGCAAGAAAGCCGACAAACACCTCCCGCCACCGTGCCTCTTCTGCCAGGGAAAGGTCGTGCGGATCGACCAGCTTCAGCGCTTCTGGCAATACCTTGGGCGCTATCAATGCCTCATAAGGTGACCGCGCGCCTAGCGATAGCAATGCAAATTCGTCCTCCTGCGGAGAAGCTGGCCTCACCTCCATTTGATCCATGGGGCGCTGTGCCGTAACTCCCTCGCGCGCCAGGGCCGACGTTTCCGAAAACAGAAAATGTTGCGGATTCATGCAGGCGTGCGTTGTCGGATACGTGTACCGCTTGTCTAGGCACAGCAGCTCGTGCAGGAGTGTGGTCCCCGAGCGCCAATACCCGAGAACCACCACTGCATCGCGTAGATTCGCTCCGGCAAGCTGCTCCCGACAGCTTGATCGCTGCATGCCGGCCAAAACCGACAGAACCGCTCCGGGCCCCAACGTTTGCCACAGCAATATCGGGCTGGCTGTCAGATTCCAATTGCGGCGCAATTGCTTCCAAGCTTTCGATGTCAGGTTTAGGTATTGGCGGCTCACGCTTTGGCTTGAACCAGATCGGGGAATCGTGCTCTCAACGCTTCACGCAAAACTTTAGCACGCTCAGGATAGGCCGCGGTTCTATGCAGATTCCAGTATTGTGCTTCTGCCAGCGGTCGCAAGATTCCTTTCTGGTTGTCGAGGTACACCACGTACTGATACTCGCCGTCGATCACGCCCACCGACCCATGCCGTAGGGGTTTGAAAACGCTGTTCTTGGCAGAATGCAGTACCAGATTGTAATGAGCGACGAGCGGAAATCGCAGTCAGACATCTGTGTTGCGACGGAACCGGCGGGTAATCCCCGCAAACAAGCTTGCCACCTGCTTTCTAAAGAATGTGACGCCTGCCGCCGCAGCTACCAGCAAAGGCGTGATAATTTGCGACAGCAAACCTGCGGCGTTGGGGTCGATGTACGCATAGGCCGGAAGGGCAACAAGAACGACAACAGCGGCACAGGAACCCGCCGCAGCCGTAAATCGGGTGACCATTGTTGTTTTCCCCAAAGTGTGGGTCGAACGCCGATCAAAGTCTGACAACATTACCGACAGCGTCTTATAGAAAGTGCCCGTATTAGGCCCGAAACGTCGTATTTCGTCTAACAATGCTGTTTAGCCAGTAGCAGACAGGCTTGTAAGCCTACGGTAGCACTACCTGTAACTCGCGCCAAAGCAAAAAATCACTCTCTGAGTAATTCCGGAAATCGCGATTGAATCGCCGCACGCAAGGTTTTGGCGCGCTCCGGATTCTCCGCACCGCGGTTGAGCTTCCAAACTTGTGCCTGATCCAGCGGCCGCAATTCGCCCTTTTTCGTGTCCAGATAAACCACGTACTCGTATTCGCTGTCGATCGCTCCCACGCTGCCTCGCCTAAGCGGCTTGAAGATGCTGCTGCGATCAAAGTACTGGGTGAACGCCAGCCCTTCACCTTCACCACCGTCGACACCTTTAAGCCACCGCACCAGCGAAGGTCCGCGCATCGATGCTGGGATCGGAAGTCCCGCCAACTTAAGAATTGTCGGGGCAAGAGAAGTCTGGTCGCCGGTTACTTGAACCCTATGGCCCTCCTGCTGGCCCGACGTACGAACAATGAGTGGAACGTGAATCACGGGACGTGTCAGATATGCGCTTCGATGTTGGAATACGCCGCCTTCGAAGCTCTCGCCGTGATCGGAGGAAACCACAACAGTAGTGTTCTGCAGCTTGCCCCTGCGCTCAAGATCAGTCATAAACACGCCAAACGCGCGGTCAGCGGTCGCCACAAATTCCTCGTATCCAAGCCGTCGGAGATCGACTTGGCTCTGCTGGCTGGGAGGATAATGCGGTTGCCACCGGTCCCCGAATTCTTCCTCAAATGCCCGTAACTCCGCGTCTGGTAGAAAGCGACCTCGATCCGCTCGGTCGGGAAGATAAGGATGATGGGGTGCCACCACATGGATCCATAAGAAAAACCCATCCGGCAGAGTAGCGAGAAGTTGCCGGGCCTCCTCAAATGTCGCGGAAGGCCGATATCGAATCGACAGATTAACGGGTATTCGTCCCAAGTAACTCCACACCGCCTCTAGATCCTGATACTCGTCAATCCGGCTGCCGAAGCCAGAGTCCTGATGAAGTGGCGTAGTTGCGTGCCAGAAGTTCTGCATTTTCCCGGTCGGAAAATTCGGTTCAGGCAATGCGTTGAAGTCATTCTCCACGCTCTTCGCGAAGTAATACGCATAAGGGTTGGTGAGGAAAGCTCCTGTGGAATACCCGGCGGCGCGAAGCAGATGCGGCAGGCTACGTTGGGCATCAGACGGACGAAGGTTGCCTTGCAGGTGGTAAACAAGATCCTCCGACGGATAGAGGCCGGTCAACATTGTTGCCACCGCGGGCGTGGTGAAAGTAGAGGCGGAGTAAAACTTTGTAAAGACGGTGCTCTGGCGAGCGAATGCATCAATGTTCGGTGTCGTGGCCAGCTTGCATCCGTAGAGGGACATGTCCTCGGCGCAAAGCGCATCAAAAGTGATGACTAGAAAATTGGATCGGGGACGCTCACCGTTGGAAACTCTGTCGTGCTTCGGCAGCCTCTTCCGCAATGCATATTCGCCGACCACCAGCGCAGCCGTGCCGGCTACTGTCGCGATGGCTGTCCGCCGCGTCATCTTCTCGCTTAAAAAAACGTCGAGGCTGGTGACCACTTCCTTCCGCGCGCGCGGAACCACAAGCGCGACAACAAAGATCAGAAATTGCATCCAGAGCAGCAATTTGTCGTAAATCGCACGGTGCTGCCAATGCTGATACGACCATCCAATCAGGATCTGGAGTACATAGCGCGACACGAAGAAGACGATCACCACCACTGCCGTTCTGATGGCGACTTCCGCGATGCGTTGGCGATTGGAGCGGAAAATCCAAAGCAGGGGCAATAGCAGCACAGCCACCGCAGAACCTGAAACGATGCCCGCCAGAGCCGCTGCTATCAGCCTTACCCAAATCTCAAACCAGACCTCCCGTGTCGTGAGGTAATACGTCCAGCCCTGCGCTTTTCCCTGGGCTAATATCAGAGCTTCGGTAAACACCAGGGCAAAGACACCCAAAGTAATCAGCCGAAACCACACATTGATGAGGGTCGAACGCAAACCAGGCTCGCTAGGCATGTTTAGGGCGACGCCCTCCGAAGTGGCAGTTCGGGATTGGTTCGAGGGAGACTGCCCCGCATTCTAGCATGGGCCTGACCAAAGGTTCGGCGCTCCGATGGGCGCATTGCGCGCATAGTGACTTAACTGTTTGGAGTCCTCTTGGCTGGGAGCAACGGCCCTTTCAGGCCGGTGCAACAGGGCTCAAAAGTAAGGAGGGGCTTCAGCCCTGGATGCCGAAGTAGTCAGCTATATGCTCTACTGCGAAACGCCGGTGATCCCCGGTATCCACCGCATCGCGTTCTCCCGGTAGAGCCTTCGCAGCACAGGCTGAGGCAGCCCGAGCCCCTGTGCCTTGCGGCCCCAGTAATCAAAGGTGTCATCGGTCGAAAGGTAGCGCCAGTCAAGCAGGTACTGCTTGCGCCAGGTCTGGGTAATCGAGTCGTCCTTATCCGTTGCGGAATTGCTCAAGTCCGTGCCATAGAGGACCCGGTCCTGATACTTGATAAGAAAAGCTCGCACCGTCTCCGGCGGTAGCAGAGTGAGATTGCGGACCCGAGCCGAGACGTCAACTGCGAAGTTTGGATAGCGGTCGAGCCGCATCCCAAGTTCATCCAGTTGGGCTTCCATACTGCCCAGATGCGGAGCGACGACGCGAAGATTGGGATTCTCCGCCAGCAAGCGATCGCGCGCATCGAGTATGTCTTTCTTATGAGGAGCGTCGGGTTTGGTGGACATGTCCCACTGAGGATTGGCCTCAAAGTATCTGGAACCGCTTGGGTCTTGAGATTGGGGCTGCCATGCTGCATCGACGGCGGCCGCGTGAATGATGAGCGTCTTGTTGTGCTCGGCAATATCGTGGTAAATCGGCTGGAAGATAGGATCATCCGGCAACAGGTACTTTCCTGAGGAATCCTTGATCTCCATGCCAATGTTTTTCCAGACCTTGGCTGCCACTGCACCTTCGGCGAAATCGCGGTTCAGAGAGTCGGTTACCTTTTGTGCGAAGCTCCCCTCTTTCCAACCGAATGGATCGAAGGTGGTGCAAAGAGTCGCGCGACCGCCGCTGGCGGCGATGAACTTCAGCGCATCCGCTTTCTGCCTGTCGAGCGATGAGCGGTACGGACTCGTATCGTCGACGTAGAGAATGTCGAGCATGTGCATATGCAGATCGCCCAACATAGCCAGGAAGCGTGGACCCGCGGCGCTGATGTGCGTATGTGCGTCGATAGGCTCCAAGGCGGAGAGTTCCTGAACTCGCTGGCGTTCTCTATACCGCTCGCGCAGATTGGACAGCGGTTTGCATCCTGACAGCAAGAGCGCTGCGCAAAGCAGCAGAACCCTCGTTGTGCGAAATGGCAGACTTCGGTTGGCGTCGATCATACGCCGGATAGCAGCGAAGAAATCTCCGGCCAAAGATTTGGTCCACAGGCAATGAGCCCCGGAAGCAATGGGTTGCTGCGATTGAAGCGCAACTCGGAAGCATCAGGGGAATGGATGCACCCGCCGGCCGAGCGAACGAGCGCAACCCCGGCCGCTATATCCCACTCGTGCTTGGGGGAAAGGGTCCAGGTAGCATCGGCAAGACCGGCAGCAACGCGAGAGAGCTTGTAGGCCACCGAACCCATCGGCTGAACAGCGAAGTGCTTCTGCTCGGCATACCTCCATTCGCCGCGCTTCCATTCGGAGCGGCTGGCAAGCACTAGCGCTCCGTCGAGCGACGCCCGGTTCGTTTGCTGAACGGTTTCGCCATTGCGCGTGACCCCGCATCCGAGGGCACCCAAGAAGATCTCATTGGTTGCCGGATTCGAGGTACCTCCGGCGATCGCGATTCCGTTCTCCACGAGCGCAACTGAAATGCACCACTCGGGAATACCGTCCACGAATTCCCGAGTGCCGTCGAGAGGATCTACTACCCAACAGAGCTCGCATCCTAGTCTTGCTCTATCGTCCGGGTCTTCTTCGGATAGCCAGGCTTCCTCGGGTCGGACCAGCTCAGTGCGCAACAAGTCACAGATGCGGCGGTCAACCTCTGTAACGACGTTGCGACCTCCGTGATCGCGCAGTTCGAAAGCCCCGGCACGGAATTGATTTGCAGCATTGGTGGCGGCCAGCAGCGCGTGCTCTATCCGAGAAAGATATTGCAGCTGCTGCGCCTCAGTTAGCATGGGCGAGCACTCCCCACAGCAATCGAGCTCCTACCGCCATCAGAAGTGCACAGAGAACCTGCTTCAGCCGGGCCGCAGGTACATGGTTGGTGAGATAAGCGCCCAGGATTCCTCCGGGCACCGATCCCAGCAGTACGGGCAATACCACCGCGAAATTGACGTTACCCAGTTTGAACTGGAGAAAGCTTGTAAGTGCTGCCAGCAAAACCGCATGAACAATATCGGTGCCGACCATCATTGCAGGAGAGAAGCCATAAAAGACCAGAAGCAACATCAAAATCACACTGCCGGAGCCGATCGATGTAAGTCCCACAAGCGTTCCGGCAAAAAAACCGATGAAAGAAACTCCCCAGCGGTATCGATACTGCTGCAGACTCTCGAATGGAACCGAGGGCAGTGCCGGACGGAAATGAATGATGTATCCCAGCGGAATGAGCACCAGAAGCAAGCCGATCGCCCCGCGTAGGAATTCGTTTACGCCATTGCCATAAACCGAGCGGATCCAAGCGAGAACGGTTACCCCTAAGATCGCTCCTGGGATGCTCCCGTAGGCCAGATTGCGTACCAGCGGCCAACTGACGTTTCCTTGCCGCCAATGCAAACCGCCCGCGCCCACCTTTGTAATGAGATTAATTACCGCATCAGACCCCACCGCGAGGATTGGAGGCACACCCAAAACTGAAATCAGTAGCGGAAGCAAAACCATGCCGCCACCGAGTCCGGTCAATCCGACAAGAATGCCGACCACCAAGCCAACAGCCACTCTTGCGGCTATTGCAGTTACGTCCAAGGCGCCTCCGACTGGTTGAACCGGGTAATCCTCTGCGGTTTAACTGGGTTTCTGCGACAGGTATCCCAGCACGGCCGCGACGACTTTCGAGGAACTTTCACGCGTACTTTCCTGGTCCGTATCGCAGGTAATTTCAGGAGCCAGTGGCGGCTCGTAGGGATCGTCGATTCCCGTGAATCCTGAGATTTTTCCAGCCCGAGCTTTCTGGTAAAGCAGCTTCGGGTCGCGCACCTCACACACCGAGAGCGGTGTATTGACGTACACCTCCACGAAATCGCCGATCGACTGACGCGCAGCATCACGTGCCGCTCGGTAGGGTGAGATCGCGGACACGAGAACAATCGCCCCGTTGCGCGTAAGCAGTTGTGCCACGAAGGCGATACGCCGAATGTTCTCGTCGCGGTCATGCTTGCTGAAGCCGAGGTCTTTGCAAAGATAATTGCGGATCACATCCCCGTCGATGACTTCCACCTGCAGGCCGTGAGCGAGCAGTTCGGTCGCGGCGGCTCGGCAGATCGTGGTTTTGCCGGCGCCGCTCAGGCCGGTAAACCAGACCGTCAGACCTTGCTGGCGCGCTACTTCCGAACCGGCGTAAGTACTATCGGAGGCTTCGTCGGGGCCACTGGACACAGCCTCTTCGATCATTCCCGCAGCGACCGTGTCATTGCTGATGGGATCGATCACGATAAAGCTGCCGGTTGTCCGATTCTCGCGGTAAGGGTCGCAGAAAATTGAACTCTGCAGATCCAATATCACCTCGCCAATCTCGTTGAACTGCAGACTATCGGCTTCCAGCTTGGCGAAAGTGTTGACTTCGACTTTGTGATTCAGACTGCTGATCTTGCCGCAGAGCACCTTCGTCGTGTGCTTGATGAGGTAGCGGGTGTCCTTGTGCAGTGGAGTATGAGAAAGCCATACCAGATGGGCTCGGACTTTGGACGAAAGCACAGGCGCAGACTCGGCGGCAACAAGCATATCGCCGCGTCCCAGGTCGATGTGATCGACGGTGGTAAGCACGACAGACTGGCCAGGCTCAGCATGCTGCAGCGTCTTATCGTGCAGCAAGATCTCCTTAATCTTGGTGCGTTGCCTCGAGGGCAACGCCATCACTTCCTGTCCAACGCTGGTGATTCCCGAGCCGACCTGGCCGGCATATCCACGGAAGTCCTGATTCGGGCGCACCACGCTTTGAATCGGAAAGCGCAATAGGCCGTTGCGCACGCCAGATACGGGAAGCGTTTCTAGCAGGTGCAGTAGCGAATTTTCCTCATACCAGGGCATACGTGTGCTCGACCGGATGACGTTGTCGCCTTCCAGCGCGCTGATAGGCACGAATTGATAGGTGGTACGGTCGAGAGTCCGCGCGAACTCAAGGAATTGGTCGCGAATCGAAAGAAATGTTGCTTGATCGAATTTGACCAAATCCATCTTGTTGATCGCCACGATCATCTGTCGTATACCCATGAGCCACGCGATCAGGCTGTGGCGCCGAGTTTGCGGCAACACGCCTTTGCGCGCGTCAACCAGAATCACGGCGAGGTCCGCGGTTGACGCTCCGGTGGCCATGTTGCGGGTGTACTGTTCGTGACCGGGAGCATCGGCGATGATGAACTTGCGACGAGGGGTAGAGAAGTAACGATATGCGACATCGATGGTAATCCCTTGCTCCCGTTCGGCCCGCAGGCCGTCCGTCAGCAGAGAGAGATCGAGTTCGACATTCTTCGCCACCGATGCTTTTCGCACCGATGACAGCTGGTCTTCGTAAATGCCATTGGATTCGTACAGCAAGCGGCCAATGAGAGTTGACTTTCCGTCATCCACGCTACCGGCAGTGAGGAACCGCAACAGATCTCGTTCGGGGGCCAGAGTGCTCAAAAGTATCCTTCCCGCTTCTTCATTTCCATCGAGCCTTCCTGGTCGTGGTCGATGACGCGGTTCTCTCGCTCAGAGCGGCGGAAGAATTTCAATTCCTCAATAATGTCGCTTACGGTGGTAGCTGTTGAGCGAATAGCCCCCGTGCAATAGGTACAGCCCAGCGACCGCATGCGACACATTACTCGCTGCGGCTTCTCCCCCGGCAGCAACTGAATGGGATGATCGAGCGGAATCAGATAATCCCCGCGCACCAGCATCTCGCGTTCTTTCGCGAAGTACAGCGGCACGACAGGGACATTTTCCCGGCGTATGTATTCCCAGACGTCTAACTCTGTCCAGTTCGAAAGAGGAAACACACGCATGCTCTGCCCGGGCTCGATCCGGCCGTTGTAAAGGTTCCAGAATTCCGGCCGCTGGTTCTTGGGGTCCCACTGGCCTAATGAATCGCGCAGCGAGAAGACCCGCTCTTTAGCGCGAGACTTCTCCTCATCGCGGCGGGCGCCGCCAATTGCGGCATCAATTCGGTGTTCATGCAGGGCGTCAAGAAGCGCTTTGGTTTTCAGCAACCCGCAGCATCTGCTTGTGCCAAGTTCAAAGGGATTCGCGTTCGTCCGCTTCGCTTCCTGATTCGTATGTGCGATCAACGTCAGTCCTAACTCACGAGCAGTGCGGTCGCGAAACTCGATCATTTCCCGGAACTTGAATCCAGTATCGACGTGAATCAGAGGGAAGGGAATCCGCCCTGGATAGAACGCCTTCTGCGCCAGCCGGAGCATCACCGATGAGTCTTTGCCGATGGAGTACAACATCGCTGGGCGCGAGGACTCGGACACAACCTCGCGCATGATGTGGATGCTCTCTGCCTCCAGCACGTCAAGATGTGGTAAAGCGGAAATGGCCATGGGGTCGTCTGCGAGTGCCCGGCGATCCTTGGGCCTCGAATTACGGCTGCTCCTTCCAGCTTTGCACTGGAGTGAAGCCCGGTTTCTTGATGTTAGCAGAGTTCCGCTGCCGATGGGCAATAGCAGGGCAGATCTCCGGTCTTGGGTTGCCGAAAACAGTATTTAATGGGATTATGTTGCGACAAAGCAGGGATGCAGGCATGGATGACAATTAAAGAGCTAAGGACAAGCGGAGACCGATGAATCGGCGGGAGTTTAGTGTCTTTTTGACGTCTTGGGGCGCGTACGCGACGATACGCGGGCTGGTCGACGCGAAAGCACCATTTTCGGGAATACTCCCCTCGGTTTGGGCGACAGATACGTCCACCTCCCCATTGCTGGTCCGCTATCCCCAAAAGCGGGAGTTGATTTTGCTCACCGACCGCCCTCCGCAGCTGGAAACTCCTTTGCGGTATTTCGATACGGATCTGACCCCAAACGACGTCTTCTTTGTACGGTGGCACCTGTCTGGAATTCCAACTTCGGTGGACACGAAGACATTTCGTCTTGAAGTGACAGGGAATGTCTCAAAGGCGCTCACACTCTCGCTGGCTGAATTGAAAGCGAAATTCACACCAGTTTCGGTAGTGGCGCTCTGTCAGTGTGCTGGGAACGCCCGCAGCCTTTTCGAGCCTAGAGTGCCAGGCGGCCAATGGGGATTCGGCGCCATGAGCAATGCGCGATGGAAGGGGGTGCGGCTGCGTGACCTGCTCAACGCCGCAGGTGTGAAGCCAGGCAGCATTCAAGTCGGTTTTCGCGGACTGGATACACCGCCTCTGCCGCAGACGCCGAGATTTGAGAAGTCGTTACCGCTAGAAAGTGCCTTGGACGGGGAAGTCATTGTTGCCTACGAAATGAACGGTGCACCGCTGCCAATGCTGAACGGATTTCCGCTCCGCCTGGTCGTTCCCAGCTGGTATGGGACTTACTGGGTGAAATCGTTGTCGGCGATAACCGTTCTCGATAAACCGCTAAAGACTTTCTGGATGGATACGGCGTATCGAATTCCGGACAATTCTGGAGCCGAGGAAACGCCACAAAGCCTGTCGCCAAAAACTGTACCGATTACAAAGATGTCTGTTCACTCTATCTTCGTGAAGCCAACGCCGGGTGAGCAGATAAAGGCGAACCAGGCTTACAGGTTGCAGGGCGTAGCGAATGACGGCGGTTCCGGAATCCGAAAAGTTGAGGTTTCCACCAATGATGGGAACAGCTGGGTCGAAGCCAGCCTGGGGACCGACTTAGGCAAGTACTCCTGGCGATTGTGGAGTGTGAATTGGGCGCCTCCTGCAACAGGGAATTACCGTTTGTTGGTGCGTGCTGTCAATCACGACAATCAGCAGCAGGTTGTTTCGCAGTGGAACCGAAGCGGTTATCAGCGTGACGTTATTGAACACGTCGACATAGAGGTGATATGAGAGCCGTTGGGCACCGGCATTTCGTCGCTTTCGTGGTTGCACTGCTGGGAATCGCTTGGGGAGCACACACCGCGTTCTCACAGCAACCAGCGAGCGGTACCCAGGCTAAGCCCGCCAAAACCAGCAGCAAGCCGGTAATAGTACAGAAAATCACCCTTCCAGAATATTCGTCCGATCCGGCGCCAGGCCCCAATCTGCAGACCTACCAGAAGGATTGCCTGCTTTGCCACTCAAATCGCTACGTGGAGATGCAGCCCAATTTTTCGCGAGCGGTATGGGAGAAGGATGTAAAGAAGATGGTGGACGCCTATGGCGCTCCAATTTCTGCTAGCGATCAGCAGGAAATTGTCGAGTACCTGGTCTCCATCCGGGGTCCAGCCGAATCCAAGTAGCCTACGAGAAAGAGCTCGATCAAAGTTGCAGTCTGCCGTTCGTTCTACCCCTCCTGACGCTCGTTTGAATGGATTCGTTAGTCGTTCGATGAGGATAGGCAACCAGTAACTTTGCAGATGTGCCCGGTTTTGCCCCTCAATACGGTGAACACTGTATGGCCATAATCGTTCCCAACTGATAAACGATTGGCTCGCGACTCTGGCGCGGTCCTACAGACTTGTACGAATCACGCCCTCCTCATCCACAGGTGAAATTCTCATGAGAAGGTCCCAACGCACCGCGCTCGCCACGGCTAGCGGTGATTCCGGCGAACTAGCTCTATCGCCGAGCACTTCTGGCTTTCCATCCGACCTACCTCGCGCTGATCTGGCGGCAATCTTGAGCAGCCTGCAAACGATGAGGAATGGCGATTTTTCGGTTCGCCTTCCCGGCTCTTGGACAGGCTTGGCCGGCAAGATTGCAGACACGTTCAACGATATTGCCGCGGCCAACCAGCAGATGATGCTGGAATTGAAACGAGTGGGGCAAGTCGTTGGAAAGGAAGGCAGAACACGAGAGCGCACTAAGTTTCATGAGTCTCGCGGAGCAGCTGCGCAGGCATTGGAAATCGCAGATTCACGACATATCGATCTGGTGCTTTCCGATCATCTGATGCCCGGCTCAAAAGGGACCGAACTCGCTCGACAGATAAAAGCCTTCCTGCCCAAGGTACCTTTCATTCTTCTGTCTGGTGTAAATGAGGTCCCCGCAGACGCAAATTGCGCCGATATGTTTTTGAGCAAGTTGGAAGGCCCACGAGTTCTATGCGAAATCGTTGAGCACTTTCTGATTAGCTCAAGCAAGCGGCAACAGGATTACTGCACTTAATAGAGCGAACCCTCGGCTCGGTCGAAGCAAGACATATGGACGCCACAATTCTCTGCGTCGACGATGAACAGAACCAGCTGCTCTTACGCAAGCTCATGCTGGAGCGGGCAGGCTATCGAGTGTTGACTGCGAATTCGCCGTCACAAGCACTGGAAATCTTTGCCGCTCAACCCATCGATTTGGTTATCGTCGACTACTATATGCCCGGCATGACGGGGCTCGCCCTCGCTCGAACTCTCCTGCAGCAGAGGAAAGTCCCCGTGATGGTTCTTTCCGCGTATCCTGAATTACCCGGTGAGTCGATAGGCGCAGCAAATGTCTGGATCACTAAGGGGACATCGCCGGAGGAGTTGCTGACAAAGCTCGCAGACTTGCTGACGGACAGAAGAAGTCCCGCCGATCTGCATTCGGATAATCTCCCCAGTTAGGAGGCTCTGATTAAGTGCTGTTTGGATGGGAGCGGCCTGCAGGCCGTCCGTAAAGACGCTCTGCTTCGAGCTGGCTTTAGCCGCTGATGGGGTTGATCCCGACTCTCCTTGCATAGCCACAACTCCCGCGGAAGGCTCGCTCCATGATAAGCCTCCTGGTCAGTCACATCCAGAAGATAAACAATCTAACGATATGAAGAGCTTTCGAAAAGAGTTGTGGTTTGAAGTCCCGTCGCGGTTTGGATTCGTAAATATTACCGATCAGGTGGAGGCGTGTCTGCGGGAGAGCAGAATCGCCGAGGGGCTCGTCTTGGTGAATGCCATGCACATCACCGGCTCGGTGTTTATCAATGACGATGAGTCAGGACTGCATAAGGATTACCTTTCCTGGCTGGAAAGACTGGCGCCGCACGACCCCACCTCTGCTTACCTGCACAATCGCACAGGCGAAGACAATGCCGATGCCCACATGAAACGGCAGGTGATGGGCAGGGAAGTGGTCGTCGCTGTCA
>Ga0306923_10000556_pt1 | contig 29663 bp, 24 predicted proteins | sample sta12Can44000108_FD_203841 | JGI IMG/M metagenome (GOLD analysis project Ga0306923, IMG submission 203841) | Lab enrichment of tropical soil microbial communities from Luquillo Experimental Forest, Puerto Rico - statanox.12C.anox.44.000.108 (v2)... | ecosystem: Environmental > Terrestrial >... | reverse complement strand
GCGTACAGGAAGCCGGCGTCGCCGGCGGCCAGCGCGAGGGCGCCGAAGCCCGCGAGGTGGAGCGCGCGCGCGGCGGGCGGCTCGAAGCGCCAGCGCACGCGCCCGGTCGCGAGGTCGAGGCCCACGAGCGAGGCGCCCGCGGCGACGACGACGGGACCGTCGCGGAGCGACGCGGCGGCGCGGACGGTGGGGCCGGGCAGCGCGCGCGACCAGCGCCGCGCGCCGGTGACCGGGTCGTGCGCCTCGACGGCGCTCGCCCGCAGCGCGAGGAGGAGCGGACCGGCGCGGTCCGCCCAGGAGGCCCCGGCCGCGCGCCAGCGCTCCTGGCCGCTCGCCGCGTCGAGGCCGAGCACCGCCGCCGCCCCGCAGGCGAGGACCAGGTCGCCCGCGCGCGCGAGGCCGACACCGGCTGGCGCCCCGGTGTCGGCCTGCCAGGAGCGGCGGAACGCGAGCCGGCGCATCCGGCCCGGCGCGAGGGGCTCGCGCGGGAGTCGCCGGAGCCGGCCCCGCACCGGCGCGCCACCCTCCGCCACCTGCTCGCCGGCGAGGAGCTCCCGGACGTCCTCCAGTCCTGCGGACGCCTCGCGGCGCAGCTCGACGACGTACGGGTTCCGGCCCTGCCGCGGGTTGCGCGCCACGGCGGCGCCGCAGAGGTCCACCGCGGCCTCCAGGAGCGCGCGGGCGAGGGGGAGCGGCGGGCAGGGGCGCGCGCCTTCGCCGGCGTCGATCGTCTCCTGGCGGAGGTCGAGCGAGAGCCGGTGGCGGGCGCGGCCGGCCGCGAGCACCGCCTCCACCCACGGCTCGCGCACGCGCCGCGCGGCGGCGATCCGTCCCCCGAGCGCGGCGAGGTCGCGGAGCGCGAGGAACGGCGGTCCGTCGAGCGCGAGGAGCTCCTCGCCCGCCCCGTCGCGCAACCAGGTGCGGCCCCCGGCGAGGAGCGACCCGAGGTCGGCGCCCTCGCCGTCGTACGAGGCGAGGAGCCCCTCGTCGTCGCGGAGCTCGAACCCGCAGGATGGGCCCGGGCGGTGGCGGGAAGGGCGAGCCGCGTGCGCCGGGCCGGCCGGGACGGTCTCGCCGCGCTCCACCGGGCGGGCGGCGGCGAGGCGCGCGAGGGCCTCGTGGAGGCCGCGGGCGAGGTCGTGACCCGCGGGCCCGAGCGCCGCGAGGTCGTCGGCGAGCGCCTCGCCGGCCTCACGCGCCGCGCGGGCCAGCGCGTGGAGCTCCACCTCGACGTCGGCGGCCAGCACGCGGGAAGGGCGCTCGAGCGCGACCAGCGTGAGAAGGGCGGTGGCCCCGCGGCGCCGCAGGAGCAGCTCCACCCCGCCCTCCGCGAAGTGGACCGCCGCCCGGTGGCCGCCGGCGACGAGCCGCGCAGCGCCGAGCACGAGCTCCTCGAGCGCCCCCGGCAGCTCGGCCTCGGCGCGCCCCGCACACAGGTCGAGCCCGTCCACCTCGACCGCGACCGCGTCGACGGGCGACGGCCCCGGGCGGCCGCGCGTGAGCGCGAGGCGCACCTCGGGGTCCTCCTTCCAGCCGGCGCCGACCCTGAACCGCAGCACGGGGATCCTTTAGGCGCCAGTGGCGCACCGCTTCAAGGAGGGCCGCATTTCGTTGACACGAGGTGGGGTGGGCTCCAAGATGGATTGCTTGCAGACACCCGCAAACACAGGCCTTTTCGGACCCGTATGACTTTCACAGAAGCAGCTGTCGAGGTCCTGAGGCGCGAAGGAAAGCCGCTGCACTTCAAGAAGATCGCGGAGATCGCGATCCGCGAGTCGCTGCTCGACCACGTCGGGAAGATTCCCGAGGAGGTCATGGGCGGCCAGCTCGCCGACCACTGCCGGCTTCCGCACCTGGAGCGCCGCGTGGTCGCGGTGCAGCCTGGAACCTTCGCGCTCGTCGAGTGGGGCATCGACGAGGACCCGCACGGCCTAGAGAATCTCATCGAGCCGCCGCCGGAGGGCGAGCCGCCCTATCGGCCTCAGGAGCGCCACCCGATCCCCTCGCGCGAGATGGCGCGCTCGACCGGCCGAGGCGCCGGTGCCGAGCAGCGAGCCCGCCGCAGCGAGGAGGGCGAGGAGCGGCGCGGCAAGCGGTATCCACCGCCTGCCGACGTGGCGTTCGAGATCCTGGCCGGCTCCGACCGGCCGCTCACCTTCGCCGAGATCGCGGCGCGCGGCGCCGAGCGCCTGCTCATGCCCGACGCGTTCGTCCGCGACGCCTCGGCGCTCGCGGCTGCGCTCACCGAGGACAACAAGCGGCGCGAGGGGGCGGGCAAGAAGGCCCTGTTCGGCCTCGACGGCGAGCTGGTGACGCTGGTGGCCCAGCCTGAGCCCGGAGAGCGGGCTGCGGCGCCGGCGCGGGTCGCCGCGCCGGCGGCAGTGCCGGGCGACGCGCGGCGGGCGGGGCTCGCCGCGCTCCGGCGGCGGCTGCGCGAGTGCGACGCGCCCACCGTGGAGCACGTGGCGGTGCAGCTCCTCGAGAAGCTCGGCTTCCGCGACGCGAAGGTGGCGAAGCGGGGGCGGGAGCACGTGGTCTACACGGCGCGGCGGAAGATGGGGCTCGCTGACGTGCGGCACGGCGTGCGGATCCTGCGCGCGGGCGGCGAGGTGACGCGGCGGGACGTGACGGAGCTCCGGCGCGACCTCTCGAACTACGGCGCGCAGATCGGCATGGTCGTCTCGGCCGGCGACGCTGCGCGCGAGGCGCGCGGCGACGCGGCGGCGCCGGGACAGCTCCCGGTGCTCCTGCTCTGCGGCGACGCGCTGGCCGAGGCGATGGCGGAGGCCGCGCTCGGGTGCCGGCTCGTGCTGGTGCCCGAGGTGGACGACGCGTTCTTCAAGGGCGCTGCGGAGACCGCGGCGCAGGAAGAGACGGCCCGGAAGGCGCGGCGCGACGAGCGCGAGGCACGGGGCGAGCGGCAGGAGCGTCCCGAGCGCGGCGAGCGGGCCGACCGGCGCGAGGGCGAGCGCCAGGAGCGTGGGGACCGGCGCGAGCGCCCAGAGCGTGGCGAGCGGCGCGAGCGGCCGGAGCGTGGGGAAGGTGAGGCCGCGAAGCCGGCGGCCGGTCCGGTCGAGGTCGAGCTGGAGCCGGGGGCGAGCCCGGCGGCGGGCGAGAAGCCCGCGGTGGTGGTCGACTCCGAGATCGCCGACGAGCTCCTCGAGCGACGGGGCGAGGAGCCCGGCGCCGCCGAGATCGCGGCGGCCGAGGCCGACGCCGACGAGGGCGAGGACGAAGGGGAGGAGGGCGACGAGGCGGAGCCGTCCGAGCAGGGCAAGGAGGCGTCGGAGGCGGGCGCCGAGAAGCCGGCCGCGGAGGGCGAGCCCCGTCGCCGGCGCCGCAGGCGCCGCAGGCGTGGTGGACGGGGCCGCGGCGAGCGGCGCGAGCAGGCGGCTTCGGCCGGCGGAGCGCCGGCAGCGCCCGGAGAGCCATCGGCTCCCGCGGGTGGTGATGCGGCCGGGACTGGCGAGCCGGGGTCTGGGGGGCCCGCAGGGACCCCCAGCCAGATGTCCACCCCGCTGCCTCCGCCGCTGCCCGCGGCGGAGCCGGCCCACGAGCCGCCGCAGGGCGGGGGCGAGGAGCCGCGCTGACGCTGCGCAGCGCCGCTCTTCTGGCCGCGGTGCTCGCGGCCCTCGCCGCGACGACCGGGTGCCGCCGTGGGGAGGCTCCCCGGTACCTCGAGCGCGTCGCGCTCGCCGACACCGAGGCGATCCGGCAGCTCGCGGCGCGCGGGATCACCGCGGACGAGGTCGCCGCGGGCGCCGGCCGCGCGCTCGCCGGCGCGGCGGGGCTCCAGCAAGGCCCCGCGCCGGAAGGCGCTGCCCGGTTCTTGGCGCGGGTCTCGGTCCACCGCGCCGACGCCGTCGTCGTGGGGAGCGACGGCCAACCCGTCGCGCGCGTGGTGGTCACGCTGGAGCTCGTCCCGGCGGGAGACGCGCCGCCCGTGCGCGAGGTGGCGCTCGGCACCGAGCCGCTCGGCTCCGCCGCCACCGGCGTGGACCGCGCGCTGCGGGCCGGGCTCCAGCACGCCGTGGACGAGGCCGCGCGGCAGATCGCGCTCCACCTCCAGGCCTCCGCGAAGACCGAGTCCGCGCTCGTGCGCGATCTCTCGGCGGCCGACCCCGCCACGAGGGATCACGCAGTGCGCGTGCTCGCGGAGCGCCGGAACCCTGCGGCGATCCCCGGCCTCATCGAGCGGCTCCGCGACGCCGATCCGGACGTCGCCGACCGAGCGGTGGGCGCGCTCGCGGAGATCGGCGATCCGCGCGCAGTGGAGCCGCTCGTGGACCTCGCGCATCGGCGCGGGGGGCGCGCGCTGGAACAGATCGTCCGCATCGTGGGCGACATCGGCGGGCCGAAGGCCAAGGCGTGGCTGGAGACGCTCGCTGCGGGCCACCCCGACGCGGAGGTGCGGGCGGCGGCGGAGGAGTCGCTCGAGGTGCTGCGACGCCGCGCCGAGCCCAACGCGCGGGCCGCCGCGTCGCGCTGAGCCGCGCCGGTCGTTGCGCGCGGCTTCGCAGCGCAGCGTCGCGGAGAGGTCACGCCCCAGGGCGCGGTTTGCGCTACGATGGCCAGTTCCACACGAGGGACGAGGTGAGCATGCGAGAGGTCGGCATCGGCATCGCGGGGTTCGGCACGGTGGGTGGCGGCGTGCTCTCCATCCTCCAGGCCCACGCGCGGGAGATCGAGGCGCGGCTCGGTGCGCGGATCACGGTGCGCAAGGTGGTGTTCCGCGACCCGGAGAAGGCGCGCGCGGTCGAGATCGCGCCCGGCGTGCTGGGCACCCGCCTCGAGGAGCTGCTCGACGACCCCGGCATCGAGGTGGTGGTCGAGCTCATCGGCGGCGTGGAAGAGGCGTACCGGCTCGTCGAGGGCGCCCTCCGCCGCGGCAAGCACGTGGTCACCGCGAACAAGGCGCTCCTCGCCGCGCGCGGCGAGGACCTCTTCCGGCTCGCAGCCGAGAAGGGCGTCGACATCTACTACGAGGGCGCGGTCTGTGGCGGCGTGCCGATCATCCGCACCCTGCGCGAGGCGCTCGCCTCCGACCGGATCACGAGCCTGCACGGCATCGTGAACGGCACGACGAACTACATCCTCTCGGCGATGGCCGAGAACGGCGCGCCGCTCTCCGAGGCGCTGGGCGAGGCGCAGCGGCTCGGCTACGCCGAGGCCGACCCTACGCTCGACGTGTCGGGCGGTGACGCCGCGCAAAAGCTCTGCGTGCTCGCGCAGCTCGCCTTCGGGGCCCGGCTGCGCCCCGAGGACGTCCTCACCGAGGGGATCCTCCAACTCGCGCCGGAGGACTTCGCCTGGGGGCGCGAGTTCGGGTACGCGCTGAAGCTCCTCGCCATCGCGCGCCGGGTGGAGAACGGCGGCGGCAGGGCGGAGATCGAGGCGCGCGTGCACCCCACGTTCATCCCGCAGGGCTCGCTCCTCGCGGGCGTGCGGGGCGCGTTCAACGCCGTGCTCCTCCGCTCCGAGGCGCTCGGGCCGTCGCTCCTGTTCGGGCAGGGCGCCGGCGCGATGCCCACCGGCAGCGCGGTCGTCTCCGACATCATCGACCTCTCGCGGAACATCGTCGCCTCGTCCCCGGGCCGCGTGCCGCTGCCGCCCGCCGAGGCGAAGGTGGGGCTGCGCCCGCACGACGAGGTCCGCTGCGGCTACTACCTCCGCTTCTCGGTGAAGGACGTGCCGGGCGTGCTCGCGAACGTGGCGCAGACGCTCGCGCGCCGGAACATCAGCGTCGCGGCGGTGCAGCAGCGCGAGCAGAACTCGGAGGGCGCGGCGGTGCCGCTCGTCATCCTCACGCACCAGGCGCGAGAGGCCGACGTGCGCGCCGCCATCGACGAGATCGACCGCTCGGCCACCACCGTGGCCGCGACGAAGCTGATCCGCATCGAGAGCCCCTGAGGTCCGGCGATGGTGCGCACCGACCTCCGGGTGATCTACGGCGACACGGATCAGATGGGGGTCGTGTACTACGCGAACTACCTCCGGTTCTTCGAGGCGTCGCGGAACGAGTTCATCCGGGCGAAGGGCCTGCGCTACCGGGACTTCGAGGCCGAGTACGGGCTGCGGCTGCCCGTGATCGAGGCGCACGTCTCGTACAAGCAGCCGGCGCGCTACGACGACGTCGTCACCGTCGAGATCTCGCTCGGCGAGGTGCGCCGGGCCTCGGCCCGCTTCGACTACCGCCTCCTGCGCGGCGAGGAGCTCCTCGCCACGGGGCACACGATGCACGCGTGCGTCGACCTCGAGGGGCGCGTCCGGCGGATGCCGCAGGAGCTGCTCGCACGCCTCTCCGAGGGCGAGCAGCTCCCTCCCTGAGCCGGAGCCGGTTTCGAGCCGAGCCGGTCGGCCGCTGGTAGATTGCCGGTATGGCCTCCTCCGCCTCCCGCGACGTGCTCGTGGCCGCGCCGCCGGCACGCTTCTTCGACCTCGTGGTGGACTTCGCGCGCTACCCGGAGTTCGTCCCCGGGGTGAAGGCGGCGAAGCCTCGTCCGGCCGCCCCCGGCGCCCCGGTCGACGTCGAGTACGAGGTGGACCTCGGCGTGAAGACCATCCGCTACGTGCTCCGGCACGTGCTCGAGCGGCCGACGCGCGTCTCGTGGCACCTCGTATCCGGCGACTGGATGAAGGTCTCGAACGGCTCCTGGGAGCTGACGCCCGAGGGCGACGGGACGCGCGCGCGCTACTCCGTGGAGATTCAGATCGCGAAGCCTCCGCTCGTGCCGCAGTCGCTCGTGGACCGGATCACCGACGAGCTCACGAAGGTGCAGCTCCCGCGGATGCTCGAGGCATTCAAGGGGTGGGCCGAGCGCTAGTCCGAAGGCGGGCCTGTGGCGGCCCGCCACGCCCTGCGTCTTCGCCCGGATACGGTCCGGGATGACGCTCTGCGTCGCCGGTCTTTTGATCTCCGCCCGTCGCGGGTGCTACTCCTGGGTAGGACGCGCTGCTGAATACCCCTGGCGAACGCTTCGTCGCATCGATACATCCACTTCGAGCCAACCCTGGAAAGCACTGCGGAATGGAGCTTGCAGAGCCTTTGGGAGAGGCGGTGACCGGATGCTGGACGCGTTCATCATCGAGGAGATCAAGCGGCGCGACCAAGGGCAGAGCCGGGACGACCGGCCTGTCGTGGAGCTTCCGGTGCCACCCCCGCCATCCCCCGATCGGGAGCAGCGGCGCGACGACGGCGGGGACGACGGCAACCGCGGCGTCGTGATCATCGACTACGCGGCCTCGTAGCTATCCGGAGATCCGCCCCCAGGCCTCGTGGATCTCCCGCGGGGTCCATGGCTCGGCGCGCTCCACGCCCTCCGTCGTCTCCATCCTGTAGGTGAAGATCTTCCCACCGTGCACGCCGACCACCTGGCCGGTGAGGTTCGCCGCCAGGTCGCTCGCGAGGTAGGCGACCACCGGCGCGACGTGCTGCGGACCGAGCGCCTCCGGGGTCGCCCCCTGCATCATCGGCAGGTCCTCGGTCATGCGCGTGAGCGCGACCGGCGCCACGGCGTTCACCGTCACCCCGATCTTCTGGAGCTCCAGCGCGGCGACGCGCGTGAGGCCGTAGATGCCTGCCTTCGCGGCGGCGTAGTTCCCCTGGCCGAAGTTGCCGAGGAGGCCGGAGAGCGACGTCGTGTTGACGATCCGCCCGCCCTGGCCCTGCACCTTCATCTGCCGTGCGGCGGCCTGCATGCAGAAGAAGGTGCCGCGCAGGTGGACGTCGAGGACCCGGTCGAGATCGTCGGCGCTCATGTTGAGGAGCGTGCGATCGCGCAGGATGCCGGCGTTGTTCACGAGCACGTCGACGCGGCCGAAGCGGGAGAGCGCGGTCCAGACGATGCCGTCGGCGCCCTCGCGCGTGGCCACCGTGTCGTAGCTCGCCGCCGCCTCGCCGCCCGCCGCCTTGATCTCCGCGACCACGCGGTCCGCGAGCTCCGCGCCGCGCCCGCCGCCGTGCCGATCGGAGCCGAGGTCGTTCACGACCACCTTCGCGCCCTCGCGCGCGAGTGCGAGCGCCTCCTCGCGCCCGATGCCTCCGCCGGCGCCGGTGACGATCGCGACCTTCCCCTCGAGGAGCCGTACCATGTGAGGCCTCCGCGTCCGGGCGCACGCTCGGGCGCGCGCTGTCGCGCGGGATGATAGGCGACGGTCCGGGAGCCGCGCAGCGCGAAAGCCGTTGACGTGCCCGGGCCTCCCCGGCAGATTCCGCGCGCACCCACCCCTACCTCCGGAGAGCCCGAGATGAACGAGATCATCAACGTCCACGCGCGCGAGATCCTGGACTCTCGCGGAAACCCGACGGTCGAGGTGGAGGTCGCGATCGCGAGCGGACACATCGGGCGCGCGGCAGTGCCCTCGGGCGCCTCCACCGGCGAGCACGAGGCCATCGAGCTGCGGGACGGCGAGAAGGGGCGCTACCTCGGCAAGGGCGTGCGCAAGGCGGTCGCGAACGTGGTCGACGTGATCGGCCCGGCGGTGATCGGCATGGACGCCGGCGAGCAGGCCGCGCTCGACGCGAAGATGATCGAGCTCGACGGCACGAAGGCGAAGGGCAAGCTGGGCGCGAACGCGATCCTCGGCGTGTCGCTCGCCGCCGCCCGCGCCGCGTCGCTCGCGCACGAGCTCCCGCTCTACCGGTACGTGGGCGGCGCCGGCGCGCGCACGCTCCCGGTGCCGCTCATGAACATCCTGAACGGCGGCGCGCACGCCGACTCGAACGTCGACGTGCAGGAGTTCATGGTCGTGCCGCTCGGCGCGCCCTCGTTCGCCGAGGGCCTCCGCTACGGCGCCGAGATCTTCCACGCGCTGAAGAAGGTGCTGAAGGCGCGCGGCGCCTCCACCGGCGTCGGCGACGAGGGTGGCTACGCGCCGAGCCTGCCGTCGAACGAGGAGGCGCTGGCGGTGATCATGGAGGCGATCACGCAGGCGGGCCTCCGCGCCGGTGAGCAGGTGGCGCTCGCGCTCGACGTCGCGTCGTCTGAGTTCTTCGACAAGGCCTCCGGCACCTACAAGCTGAAGGGGGAGGGGAAGCAGTTCGACCGCCAGGGCCTCGTCGACTGGTACGCCTCGCTCTGCTCGAAGTACCCGATCGTCTCGATCGAGGACGGCTTCGCCGAGGACGACTGGGAGGGCTGGCGGCTCGTCACCGAGAAGCTCGGGAACAAGATCCAGCTCGTCGGCGACGACCTCTTCGTCACCAACGTGGAGCGACTCTCGAAGGGGATCCAGGACCGGACCGCGAACTCGATCCTGGTGAAGGTGAACCAGATCGGCTCGCTCACCGAGACCCTCGACGCGGTGCGCATGGCGCACCAGGCCGGGTACACGAGCGTGATGAGCCACCGCTCCGGCGAGACCGAGGACACCACCATCGCCGACCTCGCCGTGGCCTGCGACTGCGGCCAGATCAAGACCGGCTCGGCGTCTCGCACCGACCGGATCGCCAAGTACAACCAGCTCCTTCGCATCGAGGAGGAGCTGGGGAAGAGCGCCCGGTACGCCGGGCGAGCGGCCTTCCGGGCGCTGCGCTAGGACTGTCGCTGGAGGGCGAGCGGGCGCGCGGGAGCGTTCCCGCGCGCTCGATTTTTTCGAGGTGCTGCTCGAGGGCGCGGCACGTTGACGCGGGCGCCGCCCGCGCCGTACTTTCCGCACCCCACCGAAGGACGGAGGTCGAATGCGCGCGGAGTGGATCGCGAAGCGTCGTGGCAGGGCGAACGTCACCCAGCTGCACCTCGCGCGGCAGGGCTTGGTCACCGAGGAGATGGCGCACGTGGCCGAGCGGGAGCGGCTCGCGCCGGAGCTCGTGCGGGACGAGGTGGCGCGCGGACGGATGATCGTCCCCGCGAACGTGGCGCACCCCGAGTGCGAGCCGATGGCGATCGGCTTCGCCGCGACCTGCAAGATCAACGCGAACATCGGCAACAGCGCGGTGACGAGCGACATCGCCACCGAGCTGGAGAAGCTCCGGATCTGCCTGAAGTACGGCGCCGACACCGTGATGGACCTCTCCACCGGCGGCGACATCCCGCAGATCCGCGAGGCGATCCTCCGCCACTCGCCCATCCCGGTGGGCACGGTGCCGATCTACGAGTGCCTCGCCCACGTGAAGGAGGTGCAGGACCTCACGCCGAAGATGCTCCTCGAGATCATAGAGGCGCAGGCGGCGCAGGGCGTGGACTACATGACGATCCACGCCGGCCTGCTCTCCGACTTCATCCCGCTCGCCGCGAGGCGCGTCACCGGCATCGTCTCCCGCGGCGGCGCGCTCATGGCGCAGTGGATGCTGTCGAACAAGCAGGAGAACCCGCTGTACACGCACTTCGACGCCATCTGCGAGATCTTCAAGCGCTACGACGTGGCGTTCTCGCTCGGCGACGGGCTCCGGCCCGGCTGCCTCGCCGACGCCTCCGACGCGGCGCAGTTCGCGGAGCTGAAGGTGCTCGGCGAGCTCACGCGCCGCGCGTGGAAGCACGACGTGCAGGTGATGGTGGAGGGGCCGGGCCACGTGCCGCTCGACCAGATCCCGATGAACATGCAGAAGGAGCGGGAGCTCTGCGACGAGGCGCCGTTCTACGTCCTCGGCCCGCTCGTCACCGACGTCGCCCCGGGCTACGACCACATCACCTCGGCCATCGGCGCGACGGTGGCGGCGCAGCACGGCGCGGCGATGCTCTGCTACGTGACGCCCAAGGAGCACCTCGGGCTCCCCGACGTGGACGACGTGCGGCAGGGGATCATCGCGTACAAGATCGCGGCCCACGCGGCCGACGTGGCGCTGAAGCGCCCGGGCGCGCGCGACCGCGACGATGCGCTCTCGCGGGCGCGCTACAAGTTCGACTGGAACGAGCAGTTCCGGCTCTCGCTCGACCCCGAGACCGCCCGGAAGATGCACGACGAGACGCTGCCGCACGAGGCGTTCAAGACCGCCGAGTTCTGCTCGATGTGCGGGCCGAAGTTCTGCTCGATGAAGATCCACGGCCACCTCGAGGAGCTCGCGGCCCGCGAGTCGCACAAGCACAACTGCGAGGACGCGGGACGGCCGGTGCCGGTCGCTTCGGCCTCCTAGACCTCACACGAAGAACCCTCTCCCCCGCAGCGCAGGGGAGAGGGCGATCGTGTGATCCGATGCAGCGCGTGGGGTGACGGTGCCGGTCAGTTCTCGACCGGCTTCCCCGCCTTCCGCCAGCCGTCGATCCCCGCCTCCATCACGAAGACCTTCGTGTACCCGAGCTTCGCCGCCTCACGGGCGGCGTTGTGGCTCGCGTGTCACTTGGGGTTCTTGCAGTAGAAGACGAGCTGCGTCGCCTTGTCGGTGGGGAGCTGCGCGGTGAGCGGGTCCTTCACGAGGACGGCGCCCGGCAGGCGGCCCTGCGCGTAGGTCTCGGGGGGGTTGGCGTCGAGGATGGCGACGCCGGGATGGCCGACGAGCTGCGCGACCTCGTCGACCGTCAGGAGCTTGAACGGCTCGTCCTTCGCCTGCGCGGGCGCCGCGAGGGCGAGCGCCAGCGCGAGCGCGGGGAGCAGCCAGATTCGATTCATGCGTGCATGTCCTCCAGTCCTATGTGGATAACCCCGGAGGGACACGCTGTCAGCCCCCGCCGGGGCAGTTCGCCTGTCTAGATTCGTGAAGCCGGCTCAGGCCGCCGACGACCGCGGCGCGCAGAGCGCAAGGATCTCGCGGTCCTCGATGGCGAGGAACGCCTCGACGCAGCGCGGGTCGAACTGCGAGCCGGAGCAGCGCGCGATCTCGCGGCGGGCGCAGGCGAGGCTGGTCGCGCGCCGGTACGGCCGGTCGCTCATCATCGCGTCGAGGGAGTCGGCGATCGAGAAGATGCGGGCGCCGAGCGGGATCTGCTCGCCGGCGAGGCCGCGCGGGTACCCGCCGCCGTCCCAGCGCTCGTGGTGGTGGAGCACGATCTCGGCCGCCGGCCGCAGGAAGGCGATGGGCTGGATGATCTGCGACCCGATCTCCGGGTGCCGCTTCATCTCCCTCCACTCGTCCGCGGTGAGCGGCCCCGGCTTCAGCAGGATCGCGTCGGGGACGCCGAGCTTCCCGATGTCGTGAAGGAGCGCACCGCGCGCGATGTCGGCGCGGGTCTTCTCGATGCCGAGCCGATCGGCGATCGACAGCGTGAAGCGCACCACGCGCTGCGAGTGGTCGCCGGTGTCGTGCTCGCGCGCGTCGAGCGCGGCCACGAGCGCGTTCAGCGTGCTCGCGTAGCTCGTCTCCACCTCCGAGAGCGCCCGCTGCAGCTCGGAGGTCTTCTCCTCCACGCGCTCCTCGAGCCCCTTCTTGTAGCGGTGCGTCGCGATCTCGAGGCGCCGCTTCGCGAGCGCCCGCTCGATGGCGCGCACGAGCTCGGTGGGGCGCGGCGGTTTCAGGAGGTAGTCGGCCGCGCCGCGGCGCAGGCACTCGACGGCGGCCTCGGTGTCGCTGAAGGCGGTGAGGACGATCACCGAGGTGGACGGGCGATCCTGCCGGAGCTGCTCCAGCAGCCACACGCCGTCCTTGCCCGGCATCCGGACGTCGGAGAGGACGAGGTGGTAGTCGCCCTCGCGTGCGAGCGCGAGCGCCTGCTCGGCGTTCGACGCCCAGGCGCAGGAGTAGCCCTCCTCGGACAGGAGCGTGCCGATGACGTCGCGCACGGTCGCGTCGTCGTCGACGATCAAGATGCGCGAGGGCGTCGGTCCGGCGACCATTGGGGGGTGAGCTGGGTTATACCACCGGACGGGGGCTTGCCTGAGTTCCTGACCACTTCGTGGAGCGAACCTGGGCCCCCTGGCCTTACCTTGCCCCTCAGATGACTCGCGCAGAAGGTTGCCGAATTGACCGATAGACCGTCCACTCGCCTGCCCGTGATCGGGCCGGACGAAGCCCCCGCGCGTCCTGACGCGGGGCCTGTCGCCTCGTCCTACGTGACGACGCGCCAGCTCCTGCAGGACATCCGCGCGCGCGGCCTCCCGGTGGGTGCGAAGAAGCCGGCGTGGCTGCGGGTGAATGTCCCGGGCGGGGAGCGGTACCTCAAGGTGAAGGAGACGCTCCGGACGCTGCGCCTCCACACCGTCTGCGCAGAGGCTCACTGCCCGAACGTGGCGGAGTGCTGGGGCGGCGGGACCGCGACCGTGATGCTCATGGGCGACACCTGCACGCGCGGGTGCCGCTTCTGCCACGTGAAGACCGCGGCGCACCCGCCGGCGCTCGATCCCGACGAGCCGCGGCACCTCGCAGAGGCCGTGCGCGGGCTGGAGCTCGACTACATCGTCGTGACGAGCGTCGATCGCGACGACCTGCCCGACGGCGGCGCCGCGCACTTCGCGGAGGCGATCCGACGGCTCAAGGAGATCCCGGGCCTGCTCGTCGAGGTGCTCACGCCGGACTTCCAGGGCGACCCCGCGGCGGTGCGCGCGGTGGGCGAGGCGGGGCCCGACGTCTTCGCGAACAACATCGAGACGGTGCGGCGGCTCACGCCGATCGTCCGCGACGCGAAGGCGAGCTTCGACCAGACGCTCGACGTGCTCGCGCGGATGAAGCGCGAGTTCCCGCGGGTGGTGACGAAGTCGTCGATCATGGTGGGGCTCGGGGAGACGGAGGCGGAGGTGGAGGACGCGATGCGCGAGCTGCGCGGCGCCGGCGTCGAGATCCTCACGCTCGGCCAGTACCTGCGCCCGTCGGCCTGGCACCTGCCGGTCGTGGAGTTCGTCACCCCGGAGAAGTTCCAGGCTTACCGCGACATGGGCGAGCACCACGGCTTCCGGTACGTGGCGAGCGGCCCGCTGGTCCGCTCGAGCTACCGCGCGGGCGAGCTGTTCCTGCGCGGCGAGATCGCCGAGCGCGCGCAGGGCGCGGCGGGAGGTCCGGATGCGTCATGAGCCCGACGTAGCGCCGCCCCCTCGCCGCAAGGCGAACGGCGCCGTGGCGCCCTCGACCGCGTTCGACGCGGAGCGGGCGTTCCCGCTCGTGAAGGTGCTGCGCGAGGATGGCTCGGCCGATCCCTCGGAGGTGCTGTTCGGCGACGCCGAGCTGGTGACGCTCTACCGGGCGATGGTGCTGAACCGGCAGCTCGACGAGCGCATGGTGGCGATGCAGCGCCAGGGGCGCATCGGCTTCTACATCGGGTCGATCGGCGAGGAGGCGACGGTGCTCGGCTCCGCCGCCGGGATGCAGCCGCAGGACTGGCTCTTCCCCTCCTACCGGGAGCACGGGGCGGCGCTGCTGCGCGGGATGCCGCTCTCGGTCTTCATCTGCGACCTCCTCGGCAACGCCGGCGACGCGATGCTCGGTCACCAGATGCCGTGCCACGAGGCGTGGCGGCCGGCGAACTTCGCCTCCATCTCGAGCCCGATCGCCACGCAGATCCCGCAGGCCGTCGGGGCGGCGTGGGCAGCGCGCATCCAGCGCCACGACATGGTGAGCCTTGCCTGGTTCGGCGAGGGCGCGACGAGCGCGAACGACTTCCACTCCGGCATGAACTTCGCCGGCGTGCGCAAGGTGCCGTGCGTGTTGGTGTGCCGGAACAACGGCTGGGCCATCAGCGTGCCACGCGAGTTCCAGACCGGGTCCGAGACGATCGCCCAGAAGGCGATCGCCTACGGCATGGAGGGCGTGCGGGTGGACGGCAACGATCTCCTCGCGGTGCACGCGGTCACCCGCCGCGCCCGGGAGCGGGCCGCGCGCGGCGAGGGCCCCACGCTCGTGGAGTGCGTGACCTACCGCGTGGAGGGCCACTCGACCTCCGACGATCCGCGCGCCTACCGGCCGGTGGAGCTCGTGGAGCCGTGGCGGCGCAAGGACCCCATCCTTCGCCTCCACAACCACCTGGTCTGGCGCGGGCTCCTCGACGAGGGCGAGGACGCGAAGATCCGCGAGGAGGCGAAGGAGCGGATCGTCGCCGCGGTGCGGGAGGCCGAGAGCAACCCGCCGAAGCCGGCGCTGGAGACGCTCTTCCAGGGCGTGTACGCCGAGCCGCTCCGGCAGCAGCGGGAGCAGCTCGAGGAGCTCCGCGCGGCGGTGGAAGACGACCCGCGCGTGGCGAACCCGCGCCACTCGGACGCCTGAGCGAGAGCCGCGATGCCCACGCTGAACATCATCCAGGCGGTCAACGACGCGCTGCGGACCGAGATGCGGCGCGACCCCGACGTCGTGGTGCTGGGGGAGGACGTCGGCAAGTTCGGCGGCGTCTTCCGCGCGACCCAGGGCCTGCAGGAGGAGTTCGGGCAGGACCGCGTGATCGACACGCCGCTCTCGGAGAGCGGGATCATCGGCACCGCGCTCGGCATGGCGGCCTACGGGCTGAAGCCGGTGCCCGAGATCCAGTTCGCCGACTTCATCTTCCCCGCGATGGACCAGATCGTGAGCGAGGTGGCGAAGTACCGCTACCGCTCCGGCGGGCAGTACGCCGCCTCCATGGTGATCCGTACGCCGTACGGCGGCGGCATCCGCGGCGGCCACTACCACTCGCAGTCGCCCGAGGCGTACTTCATCCACACCGCGGGGCTGAAGGTGGTGGTGCCGGCCACGCCCGAGGACGCGAAGGGGCTGCTGGCGAGCGCGATTCGCGACCCCGATCCGGTGCTCTTCTTCGAGCCGAAGCGCGTGTACCGGGCGGCCCGCGGCGAGGTCCCCGAGGGCGAGTACGCCGTGCCGCTGGGGAAGGCCCGGATCACGCGCGCCGGGCACCAGGTGACGCTCGTCGCCTGGGGCGCGATGTGGCACGAGGCCGACCAGGCCGCGCGCGAGGCCGAGGCGGAGGGGATCGACGTGGAGGTGATCGACCTCCGCTCGCTCCAGCCGCTCGATCTCGACGCGCTCGTCGCCTCGGTGACGAAGACCGGGCGCGCGGTGATCGTGCACGAGGCGCCGCGGACCTGCGGCTTCGGCGCCGAGCTCTCGGCGCTCCTCCAGGAGCGCTGCTTCCTGCACCTCGAGGCGCCGATCACGCGCGTCACGGGGTTCGACACGCCGTTCCCGTACACGCTCGAGAACGAGTACCTCCCGCGCGCGCCGCGCATCCTGCGTGCGCTCCGCGAGGTCGCTCGCTTCTAGCGAGGATCCTCATGTTCAAGCTCGTCCTCCCCGACATCGGCGAAGGGGTGGTGGAGGCGGAGATCCAGAAGTGGTTCGTCGCCCCCGGCGACGAGGTGCACGAGGATCAGCCGCTCGTCGAGGTGATGACCGACAAGGCGACTGTGACGATCCCGTCGCCGCGGCGCGGGAAGATCACGAAGCTGCTCTGGACCGAGGGGCAGGTCGCGAAGGTCCACGACGTGCTGCTCGAGATGGAGTTGCACCCCGCGGCGCGAGCCGCGGCCGAGCAGCAGGCCGAGGCCCGCGCCGCCGCCGCCGGATCGTTCCCGGGAGTTGCGACGGCGCCAGCCTCGATCCCGACCGCGCCGCGGGCCTCGTCTCCGCAAACCGCGCGGAGCGGGGGGGAGGGGGCTGAACGCCCCGCGCCTCCGATCCCGCTCCGTCCGCCCCCGGCCAACGGACCGCCGCCCGAGGCGCGCCCGCGGGCCCTCGCGGCGCCGGCGGTCCGCGCGCTCGCGCGCCAGCTCGGCGTGGACCTCCAGTCGGTCGCAGGTTCCGGTCCCGGCGGGCGGGTCACGAAGGAGGATCTCGAGTCGGTGCGGCAGGGCGTCGCACGGCCGACGCTGGAGGAGACGCCCCCCGAGCCCGCGCCCCGGCCGCCGGTGCAGGGCGCCGACGAGGTGGTGCCGCTGCGCGGGATCCGCCGGCGGATCGCCGAGCGCATGGCGCAGTCGAAGCGGACCGCCGCCCACTTCACCTTCGTGGAGGAAGTGGACGTCACCGAGCTCGTGAAGGTGAAGGATCGGATCGCCGCGGCGGCCAAGGAGCGCGGCGTACGGGTCACGTTCCTGCCGTTCATCGTGAAGGCCGTGGTGCAGGCCCTGAAGCGCCACCCGTGGCTCAACGCGACGATGGACGAGGCGCGCGGCGAGATCCGGCTGCGGCGCCAGTACCACGTGGGCATCGCCTCGGCGACCGAGCACGGGCTCGTGGTGCCGGTGGTGCGGGACGCCGACCGGAAGTCACTACTCGACCTCGCGCAGGAGATCGAGCGGCTCGGCCAGGAGTCGAAGGCCGGCCGGGTGCGGCCGGAGGACGTGGGCGGCTCGACCTTCACGATCACGAGCCTCGGCGCGCAGGGCGGGCTCCTGGCGACGCCGGTCATCAACTATCCCGAGGTCGCGATCCTCGGGGTCCACCGCATCCGGCAGGCGCCGGTGGTGCGCGACGGCCAGATCGTGATCCGCGAGGTGATGAACGTCTCGCTCTCGTCGGATCACCGCGTGGTGGACGGCCACGTGGCCGCGGCGTTCGCCTACGAGGTGGTCCGCACGCTCGAGGACCCGAGCCTCCTGTTCATGGAGCTCGTGTAGCGCCTCTGCTTCGGGGCGGCGCCCGCCGCCCCGCCCGTCGCTCGCGCCGGGGCCTGGCTCCCTGCACGCGTCAGCGTTCACTTTGCGTGGAGCGGCGTCGGGGCGACGTGCGCGCGGAGGCGGGGCCATGTCCGGTCGATCGGTGGGGGGCGCGCTCGCAGCCCTGGCGCTGACGTTCGGCTGTGGTGGGGGGGGTATGGGCGGTAGCAGCGCTAGCGGGTGTGGGGACGGTGGGGGAGGTGGCACGCCGACCGGGCCCACGGCCCCGACGACGCCCAGCACGCCCGGCACCCCCACGACGCCGCCGACCACGCCGACCACGACCGCCGCGCCGCCCGCGACCCCTGGCACTCCGGGGACCGCGTGCGCCGCGGCGACCTGCGCGTCGCTCGGCAAGAGCTGCGGGCCGGCGGACGACGGCTGCGGTGGGAACCTCTTCTGCGGGAGCTGCGCCGCCGGACAGGTGTGCGGCGGAGGCGGCACGGCGAACGTGTGCGGGCCCCCCGCGGCGACCTGCGCGAAGACGAGCTGCGCGGCCGCGGGCAAGACCTGCGGCGTGATCCCGGACGGCTGCGGCAGCAGCCTCGAGTGCGGGACCTGCTCCGGCAGCCAAACTTGTGGTGGTGGGGGCACCGCGAACGTCTGCGGCGCACCGCCCGCGCAGGGCGGCGACACGCGCTGGGTGAAGTGGCTCGGCGGGCCGGACGCCGAGAAGGTTCGGTACCTGCGCAGTGACGCGGCAGGCGAGCTCGTCGCCCTGGCGACGCGCACCACGAGCGGCGGCGCGACGACGATCATCGTGCGGAAGCATGCCGCCGACGGGACGCAGATCTGGGAGCGGACGTTCCAGGCGGACCCTGGCGCCTACGTGGACCTGTGGGGCCTCGCGGTCTCGGGCGGCGGCTCGGTCTTCTTCTCGCTCTCGGAGTGGTGCTACCCGGCGACCTGCGCCGGCATCGACTTCGGCGGCGGCGCGGTGCCGGCCGCCCTCGTGAAGCTCGCGAGCGACGGATCGTACGAGTGGCAGAAGACCGGCATCCCGTACGGCGGCGCGGTGGCGGCCGACGCGAACGGGAACGTCGCGGCGCAGCGGTGGGACGACGCGGCGAGCACGATGATGCTCGAGCTCTACGATTTCTCCGGGAAGACGATGTGGACGCAGTCGCTGAACGGGGTGCGGCCGCTCGCGTTCGCTCCCGACGGGTCGCTCTACGTCTCCTGGTACGACTACTCCGACTACAAGCCGCGCCTCTCGAAGCTGGACGGCTCGGGGAGCACGCAGTGGACGCGGACGACGCCGAACGGCATCGCGGCCCTCGCGACGAGCGGGCGCGGGACGCCCGTCGCGCTCGAGTGGGACCAGCTCGCGGTGTACGAGGCGGTCGACGGCGCGGAGCGCTTCCGCGTGAGCCTGCCGATGTACGGCGCCGACCTCTCCGTGCAGCCCGGGCTCGCCGACGTGATCGGCGCGGTGGTCGTGGGTCAGGACAGCGGCGGCTGCAACGCGCTCGCCGTGCGCAAGTACGACCTCGCGGGCCAGTTCCAGTGGTCGCGACTCTACGCCGCGGAAGGGAGCTGCGGCGGCGTGCCCATCGCGAGCGCGGTCGTGGTGCAGGAGAGCGGCGACGCGATCGTCGGCGGCACCGCCACGGTGGCCACGGACCTGGGCCAGGGAACGTATACGCCGGCGGGCGCCTCCGACGGCTTCCTCCTCCAGCTCGCGCCGTGAGCCGTGAGAAACCCCCTGACGCCGCGGCCGCGGTCGGTTAAGAAAGCTGCCGCCCTTCAGGGGGAAAGCTCATGGCCACGAAGACCTTCGACGCAGTGGTGATCGGCGCCGGGCCGGGCGGTTACGTCGCCGCGATCCGCCTCGCGCAGCTCGGCAAGAAGACCGCGCTGGTGGACAAGGAAGCCCTCGGCGGCGTCTGCCTGAACTGGGGCTGCATCCCGTCGAAGGCGCTCATCGCGGCGGCGAACCTGGTGGAGGCGGTGCGCGAGGCCGCGGACCGCGGCATCACCGCGGACCCGAAGGTCGACATCGACCGGCTGCGCCAGTTCAAGAACGACGTGGTGAAGAAGCTCGTCGGCGGCGTCGGGATGCTGGAGAAGGGGAACGGCGTCGAGGTGTTGAAGGGCAAGGCGACCTTCGTCGGCCCGAACGCCATCGAGGTGGAGGGGAAGGACGGGAAGGAGCGCGTCGAGGCGGGCGCCTTCATCGTCGCCACCGGCGCGCGCCCGATCGAGATCCCCGGCTTCGCGTTCGACGGCAAGGACGTGTGGAGCGCGAAGGAGGCGGTGGATCTCCCGGACCTCCCGAAGCGGCTCGTCGTGATCGGCGGCGGCATCATCGGCCTGGAGCTGGGCACGGTGTACGCGAAGCTCGGCTCCAAGGTCATCGTGGTCGAGGCGCTGCCGACGATCCTCTCGGGCATCGATCCCGAGGCGGTGCGGCTCGTGCAGAAGGGGCTGCGCCAGCGCGACGCGGTCGTGCACGTGAACGCGAAGGCCAAGGCGCTCGAGCGCACGGGCGGCGCGCTGGCGGTGAAGATCGACGTGGACGGGCAGGAGCAGGCGATCGAGTGCGACAAGGTGCTCGTCGCGGTGGGCTTCCGGCCGAACTCGGAGAACCTCGGGCTCGAGAAGGTCGGGGTGAAGGTGGGTCCCAAGGGCTTCGTCGAGGTGAACGAGCGGTACCAGACGAGCGTCCCGTCCATTTACTGCATCGGCGATCTCGCCGGTCCGCCGCTGCTCGCGCACAAGGCGTCGAAGGAGGGCGAGATCGCGGCCGAGGTGATCGCCGGGAAGAAGAGCGTGCGCGACTGGGTGGCGCTGCCGGCCGCGATCTTCACCGACCCGGAGGTCGCGGTGGTGGGGCTCTCCGAGGAGGAGGCGCGGAAGCAGGGGTACGAGCCGATCACCGGCAAGTTCGCCTTCGCCGCGCTCGGCCGTGCCATCGCGATCGACCACACCGAGGGGTTCGTGAAGGTGATCGCGGACAAGGAGTCGAAGCTCCTGCTCGGCGCCACCATCGTCGGCGCGGAGGCCTCCGACCTCATCGCCGAGGCGGCGCTGGCGCTGGAGATGGGCGCCTACGTGGAGGACGTCGCGCTCACCATCCACGCGCACCCCACGCTGCCCGAGGCCTTCATGGAGGCCTGCAAGGCGGCGCTGGGCGAGGCGATCCACGCGCTGAACCGGCCCGAGCGGCCGCGCAAGGAGAAGGCGGCAGGGGCGCCTGCGAGCGCGTGAGGAAACTTCGGGTCCACGATCTCGGTCGCGTCGAGTACGCCGATGGGCTGCGGCTCATGGCGCTCGCCGGCGAACGCGTGCGCGCCGCCGATCCGCCGGACACCGACTGGCTCTTCCTGCTCGAGCACCCGCCGGTGCTCACGCTCGGCCGCGGGGCAGGGCGTGCGAACATCGTCGCCGCGCCCGCTTGGCTCGAGCGGCAGGGCTTCGAGATCCACGACACCGACCGTGGCGGCGACGTCACCTACCACGGGCCGGGCCAGGTGGTCGGCTACCCGGTGCTCGACCTCTCCGCGACCCCCGACGTCCGCAAGTACGTGAACCGCCTCGAGGAGGCGATGATCCGCACCTGCGGCGACTACGGCGTCGAGGCCGGCCGGCACGAGGAGCACCGCGGCGCCTGGGTGGGCCCGAAGAAGATCGGCGCCGTGGGCGTGCACCTCTCGCGCTGGATCACGAGCCACGGGTTCGCGTTCAACGCCGCGCCCGACCTCCGGCACTTCCAGGCCATCGTCCCCTGCGGCATCGCCGACCCTCGGCTCGGGGTGACCACGCTCGCCGCCGAGCTCGAGGCGCGCGGCGCCGACGTCCCTCCGCTCGCCGAGGTGAGGGAGCGGCTCGCGCACCACCTCTCCGCGCTGTTCGAGCGCGCGCGGGTCGACGTGGCGCCGGCGCTGCGGACGGTGTCGGTGGTGGTCGTGGGGGAGGATGGTCGGGTGCTCCTCCTCCGCCGGAGCGAAGCGCGGGGCGGGTTCTGGCAACCGGTCACGGGCCGGATCGAGCCAGGGGAGACGCCCGCGGACGCCGCCCGGCGAGAGCTGCGGGAGGAGACCGGCGCCGACGTCCGGGTCCACGCGCTGGGGTACGTCCACGGGTTCGGGCTCGAGCCCGAGACCGCCGCGCGCTTCGGGGGCGGACTGCTCGTCGTGGAGGAGACCGCCTTCGCGGCGCGCGTGCCGGCCGGCTGGGCCTGCCGGCTCTCCGACGAGCACGCGGAGCACGCCTGGCTCTCGCCCGACGACGCCCTCGCGCGGCTCCCGTACGCCGGGTTGCGGCGCGCTGTCCGGCTCGCGACCCGTTGAACGGGCCGGCCGGCTCGCGACCCGCTGGACGGGCCGGCTGGTAGGCGGCGAGAGGCGCTCTGCTGGCGCGGGGCGCCCCATGAAGTATCATCGCGCCCCCAAACACCTACACAGGGGCCAGGACGAGCATGATCAGCGTCGAGAAGATCGGCGGCACCTCGATGTCGCAGTTCGGCGAGGTGCTGAAGAACATCATGCTGCGCGACCCGCAGCGCGTGTACGGGCGCGTCTACGTCGTGTCGGCCTACTCGGGCGTGACGAACCAGCTCCTCGAGCACAAGAAGTCGGGCGAGCCGGGCGTGTACGCGAAGTTCGCGAACGGCGGCGACTACGTCACCGCGCTCGAAGCGCTCACCGGGAAGCTGAAGGAGATCAACCGCGGGCTGGAGCCGCTCGGGCTCGATCTCGACCGGGCCAACGGCTTCATCGACAAGCGGATGCGCGACCTGCGCGCCTATCTCGACTCGATGCGCCACGTGCTCGCGAGCGGGTACCTCCGGCGCGAGAGCGTGCTGCTCGCCGGTCGCGAGATGCTCGCCGCCATCGGCGAGGTCCACGCCGCCTTCAACAGCGTGGAGATCCTGAAGAAGCAGGGCGTGCGCGCCCAGTTCATGGACCTCTCCGGCTTCGACGACGACGAGCCGCTCACCATCGACGAGCGCATCCACGAGGCGTTCAAGGCCGTGGACGCGAAGGGCCAGGTGGTGGTGGTCACCGGCTACACGAAGGGCGTCGAGGGGATCATGCGGGAGTTCGACCGCGGGTACTCCGAGGTGACCTTCTCGAAGGTCGCGGTGGAGCTGAAGGCCCAGGAGGCCGTGATCCACAAGGAGTTCCACCTCTCTTCGGCCGATCCGGAGCTCGTGGGCGTGGAGAACGCCGTGCTCGTCGGCATGACGAACTACGACGTCGCGGACCAGCTCGCCGACGTGGGGATGGAGGCGATCCACCCGAAGGCCGCGAAGCCGATGGAGCTCGCGGGGATCCCGATCCGGCTGAAGAACACCTTCGAGCCCGACCACCCCGGCACGCTCATCACGAAGGACTACGTGGGGAAGCAGGCCCGCATCGAGGTGATCGCGGGCTCGCCCAAGGTCACCGCGCTCGAGATCCACGACCCGTCGATGGTCGGCACCGTGGGCTTCGACCTCGGCGTGATGGAGCTCTTCAAGAAGTACGGCGTCAGCTACATCCTGAAGGCCACCAACGCGAACTCGATCACGCACGTGGTCTGGGACAAGTCGATCTCGTCCTCCTTCGTGGAGGAGCTGCAGAACAAGTACGAGGTCGTGAACGTGGTCCCGTCGGCGATCGTCTGCGTCATCGGCTCGAACATCGCCTTCCCGGGCGTGCTCGCGCGCGCGACGGCGTCGCTCGCCGCGAACAAGATCAACGTGAACGCCTTCTCGCAGTCGCTCCGGCAGACGAACATGCAGTTCGTGATCGACCGCGGCGACTACAAGAAGGCCGTGGTGGCGCTGAACGAGGCGCTCTGCCTCAACCCGCTGAACTGATCGGGCGAGGGGGCTGCGCCGCCGAGCGTCAGCACCCCTCGAACGCGCCCGCGTCCACGAGGCGGCACACCGCCTCCACGTCGCGGTGCAGCTCGCGGTCGTGGTCGAGCGTCGGCACCGCCGCGCGCAGCCGCGCGTGCGCGGCGCCGACCCGCGGCCCGGGCCGCAGCGGCGCGCGCAGGTCGAGCGCCTGCGCGGCGACGAGCAGCTCGATCGCGAGGCAGGTCCGCACGTTCTCCACCACCTGCCGCGCCTTCAGCGCCGCGGTCATCCCCATCGACACGTGGTCCTCGCGGCCCGCCGACGACGGGATCGAGTCGACCGACGCGGGGTGGGCGAGCACCTTGTTCTCCGAGACGAGCGAGGCGCTCGTCACCTGCGCGATCATGAAGCCCGAGTCGAGGCCGGGGCGGCGGGCGAGGAACGGCGGCAGCCCCGAGAGCGACGGGTTCACGAGCTGCTCCACGCGCCGCTCCGAGATCGCGGCGAGGTGCGAGGCGGCGATGGCGAGCACGTCGAGCGCGAGCGCCACCGGCTGGCCGTGGAAGTTGCCGCCGGAGACGATGTCGCCGTCGGCGAGGACGAGCGGGTTGTCGGTGGCGGCGTTCGCCTCGCGCGAGAGGATCCCGCGCGCGAAGGCGAGGCCGTCGCGCGCGGCGCCGTGGACCTGCGGCATGCAGCGGAGGGAGTAGGGGTCCTGCACCTTGTGGCAGTCCGGTCCCTGGTGCGAGGCGTTCAGCTCCGAGCCCTGGAGCAGCGCGCGGAGGTGCGCCGCGGCCGCGAGCTGGCCCGGCTGGCCGCGGGCCTCGTGGATCGCGGCCTCGAACGGCCGGTGCGAGCCGAGGAGGCCCTCGAGCGTCATCGCGCCGGCGAGGTCGGCGAGGTCGGCGAGCCGCTCCGCACGGAGGAGGGCGATGGCCCCCACCGCCGCCATCGCCTGCGTCCCGTTCACGAGCGCGAGCCCCTCCTTCGCGGCGAGCGCGAGCGGCGCGAGGCCGGCGCGCGCGAGGGCGACCCGCGACGGGAGCCGCTCCGGCGGGCCCTCCGGCCCGACCAGGAACGCCTCCCCCTCGCCGAGGAGCGTGAGCGCGACGTGCGCGAGCGGCGCCAGGTCACCCGAGGCGCCCACCGAGCCGCGGTCGGGGACGACCGGCAGGACGCCGCGGTCGAGCAGGTCGAGGAGGAGCTGGAGCGTGGGCTCGCGCACGCCGGAGTAGCCCTTCGCGAGCACGTTCGCGCGCAGCAGCAGGAGCGCGCGCGTCTCCGGGATCGAGAGCGGCAGGCCGACCCCGACCGCGTGGGAGAGGACGAGGTTGCGCTGCAGCCGCTCGAGGTCCGCGGCGTCGATGCGGACCTCGGCGAGCGTTCCGAAGCCGGTGTTGATGCCGTAGTGGGCCTTCCCGTCGGCGAGGCGGGCCTCCACCACCGCGCGGGCGGCCCGCACCCGCTCGCGCGCCTCGGGCGCGAGCTCGACGCGGGCCTCGTCGCGGGCGACCGCGAGCACCTCCTCGAGCCGGAGGGTGTCTCCGTCGATGAGCACGTGGCGCACGCGTCGTGTCTAGCGGCGCGGCGCTTGCTCCGCCTGCTCCCGTGCTCCGAGTCCCCCTCGCGCTCCTCCTCGCCGCGCTGCTCGCGCCCACGCTGTGGCGGACGGTGCTGGCGCGCCCGCCCCGCGCCTGCTTGCGCGAGGGGCGGGGCACGGCGCCGCGCGGGTGGGTGGGCTGCGCGGGAGACCCCGGGCCGGCCCGCGACCTGGCCGGCGCGGAGCGGCTCGCGCTCGGGCAGCCTCTGGACCTGAACCGCGCGAGCGCTGTGGACCTCTCGGGGGTGCCCGGGCTGAGCCTGCGGCTGGGCGAGGCGGTGGTCGCCGACCGGACGTCCCGGGGCCCGTTCGAGAGGGTGGAGGAGCTGGTCCGCGTGAAGGGCGTGGGGCCGGCGCGGCTCGCGCGTGCGCGGCCGTTCCTCGAAACAAAGCCCGGCTCCTCTGCGGTGGCGGGATCTGCGCCGGTCGAGTAATGGGCTGCGCCGCGGAGTTGAGCTACGCTCCCCGCGTCCTCTGGATCTCCCGTGATCATCCGCTGCGAGAAGTGCTCCACCGTCTACGAGCTGGACGACAAGCTCATTCCCTCCAGCGGCGCGCCCGTGCAGTGCAGCCGCTGCGAGCACGTGTTCCGCGCCTTCCCCGAGAAGAAGCCGGAGCCGCGCCTCGAGCTCGTCCCGCCGCCTCCGGCGACGCCGGTGGAACCGGCGACCGAGGAGCCCGCGTGGGCCGAGCGCTCGGCCGCGCCCGGGGTCGTGACGCGAGTCCCGACCCCGGTTCCGTCGGTCCCGACGCCCGTCCCGACTCCCCCTCCCGAGCTCTCGCCTCCCTTCCGCGCGGTCGAGAAGACCGAGCGCACCGCGACGCCCGTCCCGACCCCAGCGCCCGAGCCGTCTCCCTCGCTTCGCGGCGGGGAGCCGCGCCCCCCGGCGTCGCCGCCGTCGCCGGCGCGTGCCGCGACCGGGCAGATGACCGCCGACGGCCGGCCCATCCGGAAGGTCCCCAACCCGGAGCTGGAGGGCGGTGAGGCGCCGACGCTCCCGATGGGCCCGCGCACGGCGATCTCCTACGAGGTCGGTCCGAAGAAGAAGCAGACTGGCCGCTGGCTCATCGGCGGCTCCGTGGCGCTGCTCCTCGCGCTCGGCCTCCTCGGCGCCTGGCTCGCGTGGCGCGAGAAGGTGGCCTCGCGGCCGGTGCCCGTGCAGACGGCGGTCGATCCCGCCGCGGCGCGCGTCCGGCAGGACGGCCTGGCGCTCCTCGCCCGCGACGACGCGGCGAGCCTGGAGAAGGCGGCCTCGCTCCTCGACGAGGCGGTGCGCAAGGAGAAGAGCGCGCCCGCGCACGCCGATCGCGCCCTCGCGCTCGCGCTCCTCTCGCAGGAGGCGCGCGACGAGGCCGACCGGCTCTCCGGACGGGCGCGGGCCGTGATCGACGAGCGCTCGGCCGCGGAGGCGGTGCAGGACCAGGCGCGCGTGCGCGCGCTCACCGCCGAGGTGGACGGGCTGCAGGCGGGCGTCGCGCCCGCGCGCGAGCGGACCGGCCGGCTCGCCTCGGAGGCCCGCGCGGAGCTCGACACGATCGCGCCCGAGCGGCAGCGCGAGCCCATCGTGCTTCGCGCGCGCGCCATGACGCTCGTCGCCTCCGGGCAGCGCGCCGAGGCAGCGCGCATCGCGCGCGACGCGAAGGGCCTCGTGCAGGATCCCTGGCTCGATCTCGCGGGCGTGCTCGCCGACCTTCCGGAAAACGCCGGCGCGGACGAGCACGCGCGAGCGCTCGATCGCCTCGAGAAGCTCGCGCAGGCGCACCCGGAGATCGTCCGGGCGCGCTTCCTGGCCGCGCGGATCCGGGCCGGGATGGGCGACCTCGACGGCGCGCTGGCCGGGCTCGACGCGGTGCTGACGGCGAACCCGGACCACCTGGAGGCGAAGCGGCTCCGCACCGAGATCGCCGCCCAGGCCGCGCCCCCGCCCGAGGTCCCGCCGCCGCCCACCGCCGACGTCCCCGCCGCGCAACCCGCCCCGGCATCTTCGGGGAACCCCGCTGCCCAGCAGCGGAACCGGCCGCCCCCGATCCCGCTGCGCTGAGCGGTCCTCCGGGCCCCGCGCGGCACGGCATGAGTCACCGCCGGGGAGTCTCGAAGCCCCGGTGAGCCCTGGCGCGTCGCTTGCTCGCGTGCTGCGCCGTGCGCGCGTTCTTCTGGGTCTCGCTCGGCCTCGTCGCCTACAGCTACCTCGGCTATCCGATCGTCCTCGCGATCTGGACCGGGCTCCGCGAGGCGCTGGCGGGCGCCCGGTTCCTCTCGGGCGGCCCCGACCGACGCCAGCGCCGCCGCGATGATCACTGGCCCGCGGTGTCCGTGGTCTTCTCGGCCTTCGACGAGGAGGCCTGCATCCGGCAGAAGATCGAGAACTGCCTGGCGCTCGACTACCCGCCGGAGAAGCTCGAGGTGCTCGTCGGCTGCGACGGCTGCACCGACCGGACGGCGGAGGTCGCGCTGGAGGTGGGCGACCCGCGCGTCCGCGTGATCGAGCTCCCGCGCGGCGGGAAGGCCACCGCGCTCTCGCGCCTGGTGCCGATCGCGACGGGCGAGGTGGTCGTCCTCACCGACGCGAACACGATGATGGATCGCGGCGCGGTGCGGTCGCTCACGCGCCACTTCCACGACGCGGCGGTGGGCGCGGTGGTGGGGCGGCTGCGCCTCTACAACCGGGTGCGGCGCGAGTACGAGGAGAGCCTCTACTGGCGGTACGAGACGATCCTGAAGTACTACGAGGGGAAGCTCGGCTGCGTCGTCGGCGCGAACGGCGGCCTCTACGCGATCCGGCGGCTCCTGTTCAGCGTCCTCACGCCCGGCACCATCATCGACGACTTCGTGATCCCGGTGCGCATCGCTGCCCGCGGCTGGCGCGTGCCGTTCGAGCCGGAGGCCGTGGCGTACGAGGAGACGACGGAGGACTACGAGCGCGAGTTCGGGCGGCGCGCCCGCATCGGCGCCGGCAACTGGCAATCGCTCTCGCTCGTGCCGGACCTCCTCGATCCGCGGTCCGGGTTCCTCGCCTTCGCGTTCGTCTCGCACAAGCTCCTGCGCTGGGCTGCGCCGTTCCTGCTCGCCATCGCCCTCGTGCTGTCGGTGCCGCTCGCCATGCGAGAGGGGCCCGCTTACCGGCTGCTGCTCCTCGGCCAGCTCGCGTTCTACGGCCTCGCGTTCCTCGGGCGTACCGGCTCCGCCGGCCCGCTCCGGCGCGTGGCCTCGATCGCGCACTACTTCGTCGCGATGAACGTGGCCCTCGCGGTGGGCTTCTGGCGGTTCATGCGCGGCACGCAGTCGGCGGCGTGGAACCGCACCGCGCGCGGGCCGGCGAAGGCGGCGTAGCGCGGCGTCCGGTGGCCGCCTTGGCGGCGCGAAAGGAAGCGCTCCGGCTGCGGAGCTCGCGTGGGCCTGCTATCACCGGCGGCATGGCCGACCTGCTCCTCGTCGCCCGCATCCACACGCTCGATCCGGCGCGCCCCGTGGCCGAGGCGGCGCTCGCGCGGGACGGCCGGTGGGTGCGGGTCGGCGGCTGGGGGGAGTGCTCCCGGGAGGCGCGGGAGGGCGCCCGCACGCTGGAGGTCCCGTACGCCGTCCCCGGGCTCTGCGACGCGCACGGGCACCCGTTCCTCCTCGGCCGCGCGCTCCAGGAGGTGGACCTGCGCGGCGCGCGCGACGAGGCCGACTGCGCGGCGCGCGTGCGGGCGCGGGCGCGAGAGACGCCGCCGGGGAGCTGGCTCCGCGGGCGAGGGTGGGACCAGAACGGCTGGCCAGGGGCGGACTTCCCGACGCGCGCCTCGCTCGACGCCGCGGCGCCGGCGCATCCGGTGCTGCTCATGCGCGTGGACGGTCATGCGGCGTGGGTGAACGGCCGGGCGCTCGAGGCGGCCGGAATCTCCGGGACGACGGCGGACCCGGCCGGCGGGAAGATCCTGCGCGACGCGAGCGGCGAGCCGACCGGCGTGCTCGTCGACTCGGCGTTCGATCCGGTGCTGCGGGCGCTGCCACACGAGTCACCGGAGGAGGTGGCGCGCACGCTCGCGCTCGGGCTCGCCGCGCTCCCGCGCGCCGGCCTCACCGAGGTGCACGAGGCGATGGCGACGCCGCAGATCCTCGCCGCCTACCGCCGGCTCGCGCGCGAGGGGCGCCTGCCGGTGCGCGTCTACGCGATGATCGACGGGCAGGTGCCGCTCCCGGAGCTCGACGCGCGGATCGCCGCCCGCGGTCCGGCCGAGGAGGGCCGGCTCACGGTGCGCGCGGTGAAGCTCTTCGCCGACGGCGCCCTCGGGAGCCGCGGTGCCGCGCTCCTCGCCCCGTACGCCGACGAGCCGGGGACGAGGGGGCTCCTCCTGCTCGAGCCGGCGGAGCTGCGGGAGCGGCTGCGGCGCGTGGCGCTCGCCGGGCTGCAGCCTGCGGTGCACGCGATCGGCGACCGCGCCTGCCGCGAGGTGCTCCAGGCGCTCGTGGAGCTCCGCCGCGAGCTTCCCGGCCTCGACGCCCTGCGGCCGCGGGTGGAGCACCTCCAGATCCTCGCGGCCGAGGACCGCGGGCTCCTCCGCGCAGCGGGGGTCGTCGCCTCGATGCAGCCGGTGCACGCGACGAGCGACGGCGCGTGGGCGGAGCGGCGGGTCGGCCCGGCGAGGGCCGAGGGTGCGTACCCCTTGCGCTGGGCGCTCGACGCCGGCGCGACGCTCGCGCTCGGCTCCGACTTCCCGGTGGAGGATCCGGATCCGCGGGCCGGCCTCTGGGCCGCGGAGGCGCGCATCCCCGCGGGCGCGACCGCGCCGTGGACGCCTGCGCAGCGGCTGACGCGCACCGAGGCGCTCTGCGGCTTCACCGCGGGCGCG
>Ga0306923_10000555_pt1 | contig 29702 bp, 26 predicted proteins | sample sta12Can44000108_FD_203841 | JGI IMG/M metagenome (GOLD analysis project Ga0306923, IMG submission 203841) | Lab enrichment of tropical soil microbial communities from Luquillo Experimental Forest, Puerto Rico - statanox.12C.anox.44.000.108 (v2)... | ecosystem: Environmental > Terrestrial >... | reverse complement strand
TACTCTTGAATCGGCCTGGCTACCCTCTATGGTCCCATTCGACGCGGCGACCGTCGGACCATGAAGAAGTCCGACGCGAAGTGAACCTAGAGTGAAGTCCGATAATAGCGTACCTGCACAAGCAATTCGGGGCCAGAATTCGACTATTTGACTCTGTGGAGAACGACATGACGGAGCGTGATGAGGCGCGGGCAGCGCAAGCCAAGGTCGGTTGGGGGGATTGGATTCCCTGGCCTACAAAAGCGGAGGTTCTCGCCGATGTTCCAGGGGCCCGTAACGTCAAGTCGGAATTGTTGCCGGAGGGCGTGCAACATCTTTCCAATGTGTCGGCCGGGGTAGTTACCAGGGATCCGAACGTGGCTGTGGGGGTCATTGTCGAGGGTCTCGCAACTGACCGGCGGTAGAAGTCGTTTCCCAACGAGGAAAAGCCGACGCCTCTGACGCCCCGCAGCATCAGAAAGATTTACGACAGGGTTGCCCCGATTGGCAGCCCTCTTTTTTGTATTTGGGATGATAAGACATGGTACCGAAAAAACTCCGCAGAAAAGCGGAGAGATTCGCTGCCCAGATCGCACAAAGGACATTGTGCAACTGTCTAGCACACTCTCACACATTCAGGATTTTCTGCACCGGATTCGAACGTAACCGGTGAGCCTCGGGCATACCCGAGCCTAGCAGAGGACGCAGGTAAAGCCCGAACTCATCGGTAACATCGGTGCCGTTGGCGCTGATGAACGTGCCAGGCATCGTTCGCGTCTTGCCCGCCACTTCAGTCAGCGCGGTGAGCTTGTAGCCGGCCGCGTAGGAACCGGTTCGGTGGATGGTCACCGAGCCGTCCGGCGCACCCTGCATCGCAAACTGCACGGCCTTCTTGCCGACCTCACGGGCTTCGCGTTGGTCGACGTCGGACACGCAGCCGAGGAAGGACCGTTGCAGGTAGCCGAGCGTATCGCCACGGACACGCTTGATTTTCAGCTTGGACTTGATCTCCTCGCAGAGGAGATCGGCCAGCGCCCCGGTACCGGAGAGCTGAACGTTGTGGTGTTGGTCGCGCTCGATGTTTTTTACGAGTTGGCTCAAGATCGGTGTGCCAGAGGCATCGTGGATGCCCTCGGACACTGCGATTACGCAGCGGCTGAAGCGTTCGTGGGCGGCCTTCACGTCCGCGAGGAATTTTTCCAACACGAACACGCGTTCAGGCAGATAGATCAGATGCGGACCATCGTCGGGATATTTCCTGGCCAGCGCCGAGGCGGCAGTCAAGAAGCCCGCATGCCGGCCCATGACGACCGCGAGGTAGACGCCTGGCATTGCCGCGTTGTCGAGATTGGTGCCCGCAAATGCCAGGGTGACGAAGCGCGCCGCCGACGGGAATCCTGGCGTGTGATCGTTGCACATCAGGTCATTGTCGACGGTCTTCGGGACGTGGATACAGCGCAGCGGGTAACTTGCCTTACGTGCCTCCTCGCTGACGATGCGCAGAGTATCGGCGGTATCATTGCCGCCGATATAGAAGAAGTAGCCGATTCCGTGTGCCTGCAAGACCCTGAGGATCTCTTGGCAGTACCTGGTGTCTGGTTTGTCACGCGTCGAACCGAGTGCCGACCCCGGCATGGCCGCGACCAGCTCGATCTGCTGCGTTGTCTCCTGCCCCAAGTCGACAATGTTTTCGGGGGAGATACCGGCAACGCCGTTGCAGGCGCCGTAGACAGACTCGATATTACTGAAGCGACGCGCTTCGAGTACAACGCCGGCTAGCGACTGATTGATGACAGCCGTTGGGCCGCCACCTTGAGCGACCAAAGCTTTCACATGGTCTCCTTAGGGGATGCCCCAGATTTGTTGAAGTAGGCGAAATAGGCATCGCCGTTGATGATGCTATGCGACATCAGCGTTGTCTTCAACTCGTTTGCTAAAGCATTTGGATTGATGAGCCGCAAGCTCAGCTCTGAGAGCCGGCAAATGCTTGTAAGCTTTCAATCGAGGAAATCCTTTGGCCGCCTCCAATATGCCGGACTACCTATAGATCGTCTAGCTATTGATTTCTTGAAATCAAGCACCGTATTTTGTTTTAGTTCTGCCACAGCAGCAGAGATGGGACGAGCGATGCACGCAAGGAGTCATTGACACGGCGGTGTCGTGGCACGTGGTCCGAAACATGATCCTTTGAGCGCTGTAATGAGGGTCGGGAAGCTATGCTGGCTTCAACACTCGTCGCGCCTGACGGCTGAGAGTGGTTGTCCACCACCAAGACCGAAACGCCGCCCTCTCTCCTGCGGTTTGCGGCGATCCAAATTGTCGAGCGCAAACAGAATCTGCCCGGCTTGGGGCCAAAGGATAGCTTCATAGCGACTGAGGCGGTCAAGGGCATAATTGGGCAGATTGCAGAGCCGCAAGAAACAACGTGCAAGCTCGACATCGGGAGCAACTTGGCCTTGGGCCGAATGCAGTCCTGAAGCCGGTGGCCGATCGGAGTTTGCATTGAAAAGCGCATAAACGATCTCACGCGAGGCAGGCGAGATTTGGTGCGTCTTTCTGAAGTTACTGAGATGGTCCGCTTGGATTTCGAAAAGACCGGTCTCGATGGTGGTTGCTCGTCGTAGCCGCCACAGCAGACTGGCCAGTCGGAGCACCAGCTCTCGCTCCACAGCCGATTGCGCATCGTAATCGGCGGTAATGGCTGTTTCGAAGCCCTTGTAATCGTCAGCATCTTCCAACGCCCCAATGACTGTTTCGGCCGTCAGCCCATGGCGGACGGCGTTGCAGCGAGCAGCCTGCTTTCCAGCTTCCGTTTTGGGACCCGTGCTCTTGAGAGAGTTGCGACGGTTGGCCTCGATCTGTTTGATGGAGGTCATGGCGGACCGACTTCAAAAATTGGCTTCGTTTTGTCAGTCGGACCCCGTTTGATTCTGCTTTGGTCGTCGCCGCTCGCTGTGGGTAGCGGATGGCTTTCCAGCCACAGGGCGCGGGCGGGAAGGGTCGGATCAATGCCGGTCTTATTCCACCATGCCGCTTCATCGCCACAGCGGTGAACCTCGCGATGATGGCCACGACACAGCGGCACAGTGAACTCATCGCTGACTTTGCGGCCAAGCGCTTTTGATTGGGCAAATCGCAGATGGTGTGCGTCTGCCGGGCGGCGGCCGCAGACCAGACATGGCTGCTTGGCAACCAATCTGACGTGATCCCGGTCGCGAATCCGGCGCGACGTCGGCAACGACAGCGCGCTTTTATCGATAACAGCGGCTTGCCGTCGCCTTTTGCGTCGAACCGCTCGCAGAGCCGACGATCGAGCTTCTGGCGGCACCGGCCGGCCATCGGATGCTTCGCTCACAATGCTCGCCAGCCTGGCCTGGAAAGCCTGCTCGACACGCTCGGCATCAGCCGTCGTCAGAGTGTCTTTGGTAGCAAGGACCCGCCGCGCCCAATTTGCAGCGTCCTCGGCCGAGTTAAGGTCCTTCAGTTCGGCTGTCAGTTGATCGCGCAAAGCGGTCGAAGCCTCCGGCGCGAGGGTGGACTTGGGAGGATTTGAGACTGCTTTGGCGCGTCGACCGGTTGAGAACTGCGGAGGTGAATGTACTTGGCCCCGACTGAGCCGCCCATTTTGATTTCCGCGCGGTCTCTCTGCTTTCGATGGCGGTGTCGTCTGCGCAATTAGATCCGGAGCATCAAGGTCATCTTCACCGGCAATGCCGACCAGCGTGAACAAGGCGTAGCGCCGGGCATAGGTCAGTGCCGCTCCCATCCGGTGCGGGACTGCCATTTCGCCGATGGCACACACGGGCCAGTCTGAGGCGATCCACTCTCCGGAGGCATGAGCAAGAACTGTAATGAGTCGGACAATGCCCGCGGGCTCGTCAATCGAAGTCGTTTGCACGGTCGCGATCTGATGCTGGCTCAACGTCTTGCGCACGATCTCCAAGCCGCTCGACAGGGTGCATAACGGAATGAGCGCTCAGTCGCGCCAGAAGCATCCGATCGGATGGTGCCCACGAGAGATTTCTCCGGATTGACAAGCTCGGCCTGTGCCTTGGCCAAGGCTGCAGCAATGCTGCCAATCGACTCACTGGAGCGCTGCACGACCACCCTCCGCTTCGAGCAGATCAAAGCTAATGGCGCCTGACTTGGAGCGCTTAGCTCGGACTCCATGTCCAACCGCCTCTTTGGCGTCGTCTGGCATCAAGGCCTTGAGCTCCACCTTCGAGCGCTCGTGGTCCAGGAAGGCTTGCCGTGTGTTACGGAATAGACCGGCAAATTCCGCCCACGAATTCGATCCACTCATGTCGACGATCCGGATCGCCTCGATCCTTGGCTTCGGTGGTTCGACGCCAAAGAGCTGAGGGGGCTCGCCGCTCTCGACACAGCGCCAGAACTTCCGCTCGGCCGTAACGATGAGGTGCTGATAGAGCGGATCGGCATGGGTAGTGATCTCGACCCATTTGCCGCCTCCGGTGATCACCGAGAGGACCGCGCTTCTAGCCGCAACCACCCACATATTGTGCTGCAGTTGCGGCATGTACTTCGCGGCCGCCATCTCTTCCGAGAACGACCAAGGCAACATGAACTTGGCTTCGAAGACCGCGCCGGTCGCTTCGACGCGGCCGTCGAGCGTGGCCGCCATCCAGCGTAGAATCGGATGCCGAATTTGTCGCTGCACATCCGTGAGAACCTGGCCGGTATTGGCCTCGTACCAGCGCCGGTTAAGATCCTCGGTCACAACGCCAAGCTGAACTATGAGATTGCCGGACAGGTCTTCTGACTCAACCTCTCCACGCTTCTCGCGCCACAGACGGAGGAGGGCGGTTTCATCGTCGCCCATGATGATCCGGGCATCCGAGCCACCGATAAAGTAGCGCCGGTCTTTCCACAGCTTCGAGATCATGGCTTCTCCAAAACGGTGTCTGAAGGTTAGATTTAATGTGATCCATCTCTTGTGTAAAATATACGATATTGTATAAATGATATCAAGTCCTCGAAGCAGAAAAATCTCGAGTGCTCAAATGCGAGCAGCCCGCGCAATGCTTCGGTGGAGCGCGCTTGATTTAGCGCGGCTATCTAAAGTCGGAGTAGCAACGATCCGCCGCGTCGAAGTGATAGATGGCGAAATTCCAGTCACGGCTGCGAATGAGGCCGCCATTCGCCAGACCCTTGAATTGGCGGGAATTGAGTTCGTTGAGGAAAATGGGAAAGGCGAGGGGGTCCGCTTTCGAAGGCCGCGACGAGCAACCCGAAAATAAATGGCAAAGTGTAAACAGGCGTCGAATTCATCGACAAAACGACTGAGGATCAGGAGTGCGACTGAAAAAGCGACAGCAGAAGAAAAAGACCTAGGTTGACAGTGGTCCCAAATTAAAAAACGAACCCAATTTGATTAGTAGCTACGCATTCCGCCGTGAATCCGCTCTCGGGATCTGAGCGGCGGCAAGGACCTGCCTCTGGACAGGGCTGGCACGACCTGTTGCGATGCGTAGCCCACTCAAGAATCGAGGAGCTTCCCCGATGACGATCATCGATTCCCAGGTCCACGCCTATGAGGCGAACACCCCGAAGCGACCCTGGCACAGTGTGCCGAACTGGCCCGATCACGTTACCGGTGACGAGATGGTAGCGGCGATGGACAAGGTCGGGGTCGACGGTGCGATCTTCATCTCCGCCTTTTCCATGTACCGTTACGATGCGAGTTATGCGGTGGAAGTGCAACGGGCCCATCCCGATCGGTTCGCGATCGTCAAGCCGGTCGACCCAGACGATCCAGCCGTGGGCGATGTGATCGCTGATTGGAAACAGACGCCCGGCGCAGTCGGTATCCGCATCATGCTGACGAAGGAGCCGGGGCGGGACCGCGACCCGACTGACCCAGGCCTCGACCGGATCGCGCGCGCGGCCGTAAAGCACGACTTTCCAGTCAATATCCTGTTCTGGGGCAACCTGGATGCGGGGACGGCGGTAATCGATCGCCACCCCGACACGCGCTTCATCATCGACCATCTGGCTGTCCTGCAGCCCCGCAGGCCACCGGCCCCACCGCAGCCTTGGGCCGACCTGCCGAAGGTGCTCGACCTGGCCAAGCGCAAGAACGCAGTGATCAAGGTGAGCGGTGCCTGCACGCTGTCCCGGGAACCATATCCATTTCCCGACATCTGGGATCCACTCGCCCGCGTGTTCGACGCCTGGGGTTTTGACCGCTGCCTCTGGGGCACGGACTGGACGCGCGCATACGCCGTCGTCAAATACGAGCAGGCGGTCGAGCCTTTCCTCAAGACTGACCGCCTAAGTGACAGCGAGCGAGCGATGCTGATGGGCGGCGCGTGCGCCAAAGCTTATCGGTGGGCGCCGAAGAAAAGTTAGGTTAGACCGCAAATGATCGGACCGACTGATCCGCTCGCATTGGTGGGTCGCGCCGACGGGCTCACCGAATAGCGAGGCTCACGAAAATGTCGATCGGCGCAGTGAACGTTCTGATATCCGGCGGATTCAGTGGCGCGTACGAGCAGCTGTTGCCGGAATTCGAGCGGACGAGCGGCATCAAAGTCACGACCAGATCGGGTGCGTCGCAAGGAACAGGGCCGCAAACAATTGCCGCGCAGCTTGCCCGCGGCGTGCCTGCTGACGTGGTGATCCTCTCCCGGGAAGGCCTTGGCGAGCTGATGGCCGCGAACGGGATTGTCGCGGGAACGGACGTGGATCTCGCCCGCGTACCGCTTGGTGTGGCCGTGCGGGCGGGCACTCCAAAGCCCGACGTCAGCACTGTGGTTGCTGTCAAACAACTCCTGCTCAAGGCGAAAACCGTCGCTGTCCCTGGAAGCACCAGTGGTATCTGGCTTAGGACCGAGCTTTTTCCGCGGCTCGGCATCGCGGAAAAGATCAATGCCAAGGCCACGCCGCGCGGCACACACGCAACCGAAATGATCGCCGTAGGAGGCGCCGATCTTGCTGTCATGCCGGTGAGCGAAATTTTGCACGCTGCAGGCGTCGATTTCGCAGGCAGCCTCCCACCAGAGATCCAGTTCATCCAAGTGTTTTCAGCCGCCGTCGTGGCCGGCTCCAAAGAGCTTGAAGGTTCTAAACGACTAATCGAATTTCTTGCCTCGGCGCGTGCTTGCGAGACAATCAGGAAAAGTGGAATGGAGCCGCTCGCGACCTCCAGGTAATGGGGTTCGTCTGATCGAAGACGTGGAATTCAATCCCGGCTCCAGCAGTCACCCTCACAATCTCTGGCACAAAACAGAGACCAGCTGAGCCACAATCGGCTTAGGGCGCCGGGTTGATCTTTGCGAAATACGACGCCACGGCGCCGGGCGTTGTTACCCAAATCTCATTCCGGAACTCGGAGATGTGCTGGAGCGCGCGCCGCAACGCCCTGAGGCGGAACGGATAGCCGATAATGAAAGGATGAATGACGAGCGTGCAGACGAGCGGCCATTTCTTCGACTGCAGCAGCATCTCGTCGAATTGATCAATCATCATCCTTTCGTATTCCGACGCGCCGTGCTGGCGGAAGACAATTGCGGGTGAATCGTTCACCTCGAGCGAATACGGCACCGAGAGGAGCGGGCCGGACCGGGTTTTGAGCCAGAACGGCTGTAATCGGCGAATACGCGTAGCGATTATGCCTGTTGAGTTTGACCAGCGACATGTCGGTCTCCAGCGGACTTGGTCCATAAGCGGCTCAGCGCGGAAGCGGCCTCAGTGCATAAGCGCCACAACACATAAGCGGCCCGGTACATAAGCGCGTCAAATACATAGGCGCCCACATAAGCGAGCTTTGCACATAAGAAGTCCATGCCAGCGAAGTTTTCGAATATGACTTTAAGGAAACCGAACGCCTCGAGGCGAGGATTGCTAAGCAAACAAGATATTGTGCTGAATTAAAAGCCATGGAGGAAATGCGCAGCAGGACATAGCGCTGTTTCTGGTACGGCTTTTTCTTCGCTAAGGATCTCGATTTTTACATAACAAAGCGCTGTTTTCTCACAGCGCTTTTTTATTTGAACGCATCTGCACATCGATCAACAGCTAGAGACGTCTAGGCATGTGAACGCGCCCTTCGGGCGATAGCAAATGAAACGGAATTGCATGCTGGGTTAACGTACACGTTCGGGTAGTATAGTTTGAAAAATGAAGTCAAAAAAACTGCTTGGAAATCAGCCAATTACAAATTGAGATACAGTCCAATAACGCGCCCGCACAAACTGTTATTCGCGATAATCGACGGCACGTGCTCAGTCGCCGTGATACCCAGCAGGCCGCCAATATCCCCAATATCGGGGATGCCCGCGCCCCCATTGACCGGGGGCATAATCATAAAAGCCGGGCCACCACAGGCCCGACGCGGCGTAGACCGGGGCCGGCGCCACAACACCATAGGCGGGAGCTGCGTAGCCGTATAACGCCGACGGATAGACACGAAAACAAGGTGAATAGCCGCAATAATAAGATCCTAGCGTTGATTCCGCGAAGCGGCCTCGGTGACGATGGACGGCGCGCGTTTTTGCAACAGACTTTCGCTCAGATCGAGCGGTTGTATTCTGGGACTGTTCATTCGCAGGCGACGTAACTTCACTACTTGGAGCCGTGCTTGGTGATGAAGGTGTTGCGCTTGGTGTCGCAGGCGCGAGCGGTGTATAGCTCGGCTGCCGCACGGTATTGGGACTAGATGGATTGAAGACCGGCGCTTGCGTCGGTGGCATCACCGGTGGAGGGGGCGGCGCAGGCTGCTGTGCTTGGGCATGACTCATCAGACCGCAGTTGCCGAACACGACCGCGCAGCCGAAAAGTAACGCCGGTGCTATCCGCTCAAATCGCCTTGCGGGCATTGCTGCCTCCTTTGAGCCCGTTCCCCAGGTCCATAATTGACCACATCGGCTCTATCTTGTCCTTCACGACGTAGCGTGCAGACCGCTTTGCGTCAGAAGAGTTAACGAGCATCGCGGGGTTTTGGTTCGGCAAGAGCCGGTGCAATAAAACCCGTTTCCGCCAGATCCCCCGACTGATCCAATCAGGTTTTTTCCTCGTCTTGGGACTCTCAACTTGGCGTTCTCAAAGCGGTCTGGCTCGGTCGTAATTGCATCTTTTACTTCACCCGTCACATCACCGACATCAAGGCGGGCCCGCACCATGCCTTCTGTCGCTGATCAGTGTCGGACGTTGGGGTAAGAGCGGACATCGCTTGAGCGCAAACGCATGCCGCCTTCTGATATTTAGGCGACATTGGATGCCATAATACGCAACAGCGGCAATTTGAGATATGATGAGGAGGCTGACCACCGGGGGTTCGCGTATGAGGTCGAGATGTCGCAAACGGTGGCAGAGGTTTTGGTCAATGCGCTCGAACGCATCGGCGTCAGGCACATATTCGGACTGATTGGCGACTCGCTGAATCCGCTCGCCGACGCAGTGCGCCGGAGTGAGATTGAGTGGATTGGTGTTCGTCATGAAGAAGGCGGCGCATTGGCTGCCGCCGGCCAAGCCAAGCTGACCGGTCAGCTAGGCGTCTGCTGCGGCACCACCGGCCCCGGAAGTACGCATCTCGTCGCCGGCCTTTACGAAGCGGCCCGAGATCACGCGCCTGTGCTCGCGATCTCTGGCGACATGCCGCGAAAAGTGCACGGTACGGATTTTATTCAGACCACCGAACCCGATCTGTTGTTTCGCGACGTTTCACTTTACACCGAAACGATTTCGTCTCCGGCGCAGGCACCGGCGGTCATTCATCAGGCTATTGCCGCATCCTATGGTGGGCGAGGCGTCGCGCATCTGACGATTCCACAAGACGTCTTTGAAACGAAAGCCGAAGGCGGCGTCTCGAGTATCGCGACCTTGAAGCCTCGCCCCGAGATCGTTCCGAGCGAAGATGAGCTAAACGAGCTCGCCGGGCAGATCGACGCTGCCCGAACCGTGGTGATCATGTGTGGGGCGGGCTGCCGCGGAGCTGCCGACGAATTGCGAACGCTCTCTGGTCGTCTCAAGGCGCCGCTTATTCATTCGGTCAAGGGCCAAGACATCATGGCTTACGACGATCCGCACTGGATTGGCGGAATCGGCATGATCGGGACCAAGCCTTCGTATAACGCCGCCGTGGATTGCGAACTGTTTTTAATGCTGGGTACCGATTACCCGTACTCCGAGTTTTTGCCGCACAAAGGCGCGGTCGCGCAAATAGACGACCGGGCGGAAGTGCTCGGACGCCGGGCGCCGACAGCGTTAGGGGTATTCGGTTCCGTGCGGCCATCGATAAAACTGTTGCTCGATCGCGTCTCACCCAAAAGTGACATGAGATTTTGGGACCAGGTGAATGCCGAGCGGCGCAAATGGGACGCAATGCTCGACAAACAGGCCGATACGAACCGGAGCAAGGATCGCATTCATCCGCAAGCTGTAGCGCGGACAGTCAGCGACTTGGCCAAGAAGGATGCGGTCTTTGTTTTTGACACCGGCCTAAACACGCTGTGGTCGGCCAATTGGCTGCGTCAGAGTGGATCGCAGCGGATCATCGGCTCGTTCAATAATGCGGCGGTCGGGACGGCGCTGGCCCAGGCCAATGGCATTCAAGCGCTTGATCGGTCGCGTCAAGTCATCGCGTTGTGCGGCGATGGCGGCTTTAACATGCTCATAAGCGAGTTCCTAACCGCTGTGCATCACAAGTTGCCGGTGAAAGCTGTGGTCTACAACAACTCGGCCTTTGGGTTGATCACACTGGAGGCAGAGAGCATAGGCCTGCCCGCGTACCGTGAGGGCATCGAATTCCCCAATCCGGACTACGTTGCCCTCGCGAACGCCTGCGGTGGTCAAGGATTTCGCGCCGCGCGACCCGGCGACTTGCGTGCTGCGATCGGTCAAGCGCTTGCGGCCGACGGACCAGCGATCGTCGATTGCGTTGTGGCATCAAACGAAATACCGAACTTTCCGCACCTCGAACTCGATAAGATCGGTAACTACGCTGTGGCAAAGATCAAAGAAGCTATGCTTGCATTCTGTGGTCGCTGAGCCAGGCCCCGTGACGGATGAACGCTTAGCAGGTCATCCGAGAAATCTAGCTAATGCCGAGAGCAAGGCGGTTACGCCCATCAATCCTGCGGCCCAAAAATTCCATCTGCTCATTCTGTGCAAGGCTCCGGATAATTCCGTTCGTTCATTCCCGGCTTAATGCTCGGCACGCGGCACATCGCAGCCGCGAACCAAAATACTGCCGAACCACACGCTGTGATAATTGCCCCGGTCTCAATGTACGATCGCATAACCGCTCCGAAATTCGCGTTGGTTTGCGATTATACGCTTTTTCGCTATCCCGTAATTATTTTGGCTGTTGATAAAAAGTCGACATCCCGGTCGCCGTGACGAATGTCTACTTTCGGGGGTAAAACGGACCGCGGCCGTTCTCAGCGAAAACGTCTGCTTATGATTGTAGGCTAGGGCTGTACCAACGGTAATCGAAGTTTCCGATAAAGTTGTCGTGCTGATGGCGAAGAGGCTTGCGTTATGTGACCAGAGCTAAAATTGAGATGTGGGAATAACATGTCTATAGGGAGTGCAAGTTATGCCGGTAGACGGATTGATTACGCTACGAAGCAGTCACGCGCCGAAGGATACGATGAACAGGCTCGAGACCGAGGTGAAGTCGAAGGGCATGACGGTATTTGCCCGCGTAGACCATGCCGCCGGAGCGGTGGAGGTTGGTTTGTCGCTGCGGCCGACCGAGCTTCTGATCTTTGGCAATGCCAATGGCGGCACACCGCTCATGCAATCGATTCAGACGATCGGGATTGATCTGCCGCTTAAGGCACTGGTCTGGCAGGATGGATCCGGGAGCACATGGCTTTCCTACAATGCCCCCAATTGGCTAGCAAAACGACATGGGCTGGGCCATGAAGTTGACCAGACGACTAATGCTATGGCAACGGCGCTTGCTACGATTGCGAAAGCGGCAACTGCACCGCAGATCGCCTAAGTCGCAGAAATGGATCCAAAGTCCGCTTTTGGCGCACTGCGGATATTCGCCGTTGGCGATCCTGATCGGTACTTCCGTGTTTGGCCCGACGCGGAACGCGTAGAGTGTCGGCCGAAATGGCACCGTGCGCCCTGTCTTTAACTGAACGCCTGGCCCGGGCGCAGACCAAGTTTCACGCTTTTATTAGAATCGGAAGATAAGCCCGGCTGTGGGATCGATCGTGTTGCGATTGAGGTAGCCGTTAGCGAGTCCATTATTGACTTGCGAGAACATGAACCCGGCGTAAGCCTCAAACTTCGCTGCAAATCTTCAATCGACGGCGAATGAAACGGCGTCGAACGTCCCACTGCAAGTCGCCTTTAGAGCATCCAAGCGCAAAAAGGCGGTTTGTTCCATAACATTTTGATTTAGATCAAGTTCTGTTCGTGAGGGCGCTGCTGAGATATATACGTCGTAGCGAGTATCGAAACGCCAGTCGGACGCATCCGACGTAACGAAAACGAAAAGTTCATTGCGACGCCCGTTTCCCTTAAGTCAGAGAACGGGAGCTCGTTTGGCGTTTGCATAGTATATTATTTGCACCGTTATCCTTTCTGAGCGGCTATGCTGAAGCCGTATATTGAAATTCTCCAATGGGCGGAGGCTCGTCATGAATTTAAAAATCAATGGCGAAGACCGAAGTTTCGACGCGCCTCCTGACATGCCACTCCTTTGGGTGCTGCGCGACGTGCTTGGCATGACCGGCAGCAAATTCGGCTGCGGAATTGCGCAATGCGGCGCATGCACCGTCCATCTCGACGGCAAGCCTGTGCGCTCGTGCCTGTTACCGGTCAACGCGATCGGCAATCGCGCCGTCACCACGATCGAAGGTATCGGCACCACGCCCACCGGAGCGAAGATTCAGAAGGCGTGGCTGGACCTGGAAGTCATTCAGTGCGGCTATTGCCAGTCAGGTCAGATCATGTCGGCGGCGGCGTTGCTCGCCAGAACGCCGAATCCTGATGATGCCGATATCGATGCGGCGATGGCCGGCAATATCTGCCGATGCGGCACCTATGTCCGGATCCGCGAGGCGATCAAGCGCGCCGCAGGCGACGGTCAGACATAGGAGGCCGCCGATGTATTCTTTTCATCTTGCGCATCCTCCGTCGCGGCGTGCGGTTCTGCAGAGCGGGCTGGCCGGTGTTTTTGTGCTCGGCTTCCACTTTCCTGCGTATGCAGTCAACGAGCCGGAGCAGCCTCCCGATGACACGCGGGGCAAGTTTGCACCCAACGCCTTCATCCGGATCGATCGTTCCGGACAGACGACCCTGGTGATGCCGCAGGTCGAGATGGGGCAGGGCGTCTACACGGCGATTCCCATGATCCTTGCCGAGGAACTCGATGCTGATTTCAGCAAAGTGGTGTTGGAGCACGCGCCGCCGAACGACAAGCTCTATGGCAATCCAATCTTTGGGATTCAGGTCACTGGAAACTCCAATTCCATTCGCGCGTTCTGGAAGCCGCTGCGCGCGGCGGGAGCCGCGGCGCGGGTCATGCTCGTTCGGGCGGCTGCACAACAATGGCAAGTCGATCCAACCAGTTGCGCCACGTCGAACAGCACGGTCAATCATGCATCGAGCGGACGCACGCTCGGCTACGGCGATTTGATTGACGCAGCAAGCGCCCAGCCGGTCCCGCAAGATCCGCCGCTCAAGGATCCCAAGGATTTCAGCCTGATTGGCAAGCCACTCAAGCGTCTCGACACTCCAAACAAGACCGACGGCAAGGTGGTCTACGGCATCGACGCGATGCTGCCGGGAATGAAGTTCGCGACCCTCGCTCAGTGTCCCGTATTCGGCGGCAAAGTCGGCCATGTCGATGACAGTGCTGCCAAGAAGGTGCCCGGGGTGCAGCAGATCGTGGTGCTGGAGGATCTGGTCGCCGTCGTCGGCGATCACATGTGGGCCGCCAAAAAGGGACTCGATGCGTTGGTTATCAATTGGGACGAAGGGCCGAACGCGAAAATCAATTCAAGCGACATTTGGAACGATCTGCGCGCTGCCAGCAAAAAGGATGGCGTGGTCGCAAAATCGGCCGGCGACATCGCCAAGGGTCTTTCGCAAGGCGAGCGAATCGATGGCGAATTTGAACTGCCGTTTTTGGCGCACGCCATGATGGAACCGCTCAACTGCACGGTCCATGTCACGCCCGACAGTTGCGAAGTCTGGGTCGGGAGCCAAGTTATCAGCCGCGTGCAATCTGATGCTGCAAAAGCCGCGGGTCTCCCGCTCGACAAGGTAACGGCGCACAACCACTATCTCGGCGGCGGCTTTGGTCGCCGGCTCGAAGCCGACATGGTGACGGCCGCCGTGCGCATCGGCAAGCAGGTCAACGGGCCTGTAAAAGTCGTCTGGACGCGCGAGGAGGATATTCAGCACGACATTTATCGTCCGGTCTATCGCGACGTGATTTCCGCAACTTTGTCGGGCGGCAAAATAGCCGCATGGAAATATCGCGTGGCGGGCTCGTCGATCATGGCGCGCTGGTATCCGCCGGTCTTCCAGAACGGAATTGACATCGACGCGGTCGATAGCGCGGTCGATAATCCCTACGACATTCCTAATTTCCAGGTTGAATATGTTCGCGCCGAGCCTCCAGCAGTGCCGACCGGGTTCTGGCGTGGCGTCGGACCTAATAACAATGTATTTGCGACCGAAGGCTTCATGGATGAACTGGCGCGCAAGGTCGGCGCCGATCCGATCGCATTCCGCCTCGGCATGCTGGATAAGACTCCGCGGCTCAAGGCGGCGCTCCAACTCGTTGCGGAGAAATCCGGCTGGGGTCAGCCGCTGCCGGCGCGAACTGGCCGCGGTGTCTGCGCGCAGCCATCATTCGGCAGCTTTATCGCCACGGTGGTTGAGGCCGAGGTTGACGAGCATGGCGAAGTGCGCCTGCGCCGGGTGACCTTGGCAGTTGACACCGGCATTGCGGTCAATCCCGACACCATCGTCGCGCAATTGCAGGGCGGGTTGATCTTCGGCTTGACTGCGGCGTTGTGGGGCGAAATCACCATCGAGCGCGGCCGCGTACGTCAATCGAACTTCAACGATTATCGCATGCTGCGCATCGACGAAGTGCCCAAGATCGATGTGCACATCGTCAAGAGCGGCGAAGATCCGGGCGGCATCGGCGAGACCGGCACAACCGCCGGTCCGCCTGCGCTGCGCAACGCGATCTATGCGGCGACCGGCGTGGCGCTTCGGCGGCTGCCGATCGATCGCAAAGCCCTGGCCACCGGCGGCAGGGCGTAGACGTCATGCGCACGCGCGGCACAATCATTGCTATTGTCATTTTGCTGATCGTCGCCGCTGTTTTTGCCTGGAAGGTATTCAATCCAGGCCCAATGGCGTTTGCCGGAGGGTCGACTGTCGCGCTCGCTGATTATCACGCTGCCGATCCGACAGGCGTTCCTCACGAACTTACCAATGCTGATGTCGTAAAGCGCGGCGAATATCTCGCGCGTGCCGCCGATTGCCGGGCCTGTCACACGGTGGCGCGCGACCGGCCCTATGCTGGTGGGCTTCCCCTACTTCTGCCCTTCGGAACGCTGTATTCCACCAATATTACTCCGGACAAAGAAACCGGGATCGGCAACTATAGTGACCAGGATTTCCTCAACGCCGTGCAGCGGGGGGTGCGGCCGGACGGTACCCATTTGTATCCGGCGATGCCGTTTCCGTCCTACACCCAGATGACCGACGCGGACGCCCTCGCAATCAAGGCCTATTTATTCAGTCTTCCGCCAATCCATGCAGAAAATCTGCCGAACACATTGAGTTTTCCATTCAATCAGCGCTGGCTGATGGCCTTTTGGAGTACATTCTTCAATGAAAATGCGCGCTTCCGGCCTAATAGTGCGCAGAGCGCCGAGTGGAACCGGGGCGCCTATCTCGCCGAGGCGCTGGCGCACTGCGGCGAATGCCACACACCGCGCAATTTGGCTTTCGCGCTCGACAACAGAAATAAATTCGCCGGCGCGGTGACCGCCGGCTGGTACGCTTTCAATATCACATCCGACAAAGGATCGGGCATCGGCGCATGGAGCGACGACGAGTTGCATAACTATTTGTCGGCGGGCCACGCATCGGGCCGCGGCACAGCGGCCGGCCCAATGGGCGAGGCCGTGGATCAAAGTTTCAAGGACATTGCCGCGAGCGATATCCGGGCGCTGGTCACCTATGTGCGAAGCGTTCCCGCAATCGCGTCACCGGATTTGCCAGCCAAGCTTGCGCCGCCAGCGCCAGATTCGCCGAAGCAAGGAGCCGCGACGGCAGAGGCGGTCGGCAAACGCGTTTTCGAAGGTGCGTGCGTCCATTGTCATGATTGGACCGGCGTGAGCCAGATCTCGCCTTTCGCGACAATCGCCGGCGCGCGCGGCGTCAACGACCGCACTGCGACCAATGTCGTGCAGATCGTGCTTTCCGGCACCACCCGCCACACACCCGACGGAGTCTTATCGATGCCGGCCTTCGGCGGTGCGTATTCCGACGACGAAATTGCGGCGGTTGCCAACTATGTGACCGCACGTTTTGGCGCCGAGCCGTCCAAACTAACTGGGAAGGATGTCGCCACGCTCCGAAGTCAAGCCGCCGATTGACGAATGCGTGACCTTGCTGGTCGTTCGGAGTGGGAGAAGTCCCAGTTGGCATTTGACGCTAGCGTTCGGATTCTCGCTGCCGAGAAGCGATCATGTCAGCGCAATTGCCGCACTCCAATCGTCGTCAGCTCCTTACCGTTTTAACGGCGATCGCGGCCTCCAGCCTGATCGGGCAGGCGCCCGCAGCGAGTCCAGCCGCCGGTGACGCGATCCGCCCGTTCCGCATCGATGTGCCTGATGCGGAATTGACTGAACTGCGCCAGCGCATAGACGCAACGCGGTGGCCTGACCGGGAAACGGTCGCGGATGAATCGCAAGGCGTCCAGCTCACGACGATGCAGGAACTCGCGCGCTATTGGGCCAAGGACTACGATTGGCGCAAATGCGAGGCGAAGCTGAACGCTTTGCCGCAATTTGTGACCGAGATCGACGGGCTCGACATTTATTTCATACACGTTCGCTCGAAACACGACAACGCATTGCCGCTGATCGTCACGCATGGATGGCCCGGCTCGGTCATCGAGCAGCTGAAGATCATCGATCCCCTGACCAATCCCACCGCGTACGGCGCGAGTGCATCGGACGCATTCCATGTGGTGATCCCGTCGATACCAGGCTACGGGTTTTCAGCGCGGCCGACCACGACCGGCTGGGGCCCGGATCGCACTGCGCGTGCGTGGACAGAGCTGATGAAGCGCCTGGGCTACACCCCGCTTCGTGGCGCAAGGCGGCGATGTGGGTGCGGGCGTCACGGCCATGATGGCGCTGCAAGCGCCTCCGGAATTGCTGGGCTTTCACACCAACTTTCCCGGCACGATTCCTCCCGACATTGCGAAGGCGCTCCAGTCCAACGATCCACCGTCGTCCAGCCTCTCGGCAGACGAAAGACGCGCCTACGAGCAGCTCTTGGTTTTGTTTGCGAGGCGACGCGCCTACGCCAGCATGATGGGGACGCGGCCGCAAACCTTGTACAGTTTAACGGATTCGCCCGTCAGCCTGGCAGCCTGGATGCTCGACCACGGCGACGGTTACGGACAGCCGGCGGCGGTGATCATGTCTGCCGTGATCGGGCACACGGTCAATGGTCATCCCGCTGATGACCTGACAAGAGACGATATCATCGACAACATCACGCTCTACTGGTTGACCAACACAGCGATTTCTGCGGCCCGCTTCTATTGGGATACTCACTTCAACCTTTATAATGCCGCCAACGTCGCTATCCCCGCCGCCGTAAGCGTCTTTCCCGGCGAAAACTATCGAGCGCCGCGGAGTTGGACGGAGCGGGCTTATCAAAAACTCATCTATTTCCACGAGGCGGAAAAAGGTGGTCACTTCGCGGCCTGGGAACAGCCTCAACTCTTTTCGGAAGAGCTTCGTGCCGGCTTTCGACCAATACGCAAGGCAACCTGAAATGAGCGCTTGCGGGAGGGATTGCATCGATTGGAGAAATGATCATGTCAAGATCGCGATACCTTGACCGGCGTACGGTTCTTGCAGCCTCAGCGGCCGCGGCTGCCTCCAGTATGATGCCCGCGCAAGCGCAGACCGGGACAACACGTGACGCAATCCGCTCCTTTCAAATCAACGTGCCGGATGCCGACCTAGCCGAATTACGAAGACGCATAAAAGCTACAAGGTGGCCTGATCGGGAAACGGTCAGCGATGAATCGCAGGGCGTGCAGCTCGCAACGATGCAGGAGCTCGCGAGCTATTGGAGTACGGACTATGATTGGCGCAAATGCGAGGCAAAACTCAACGCGCTGCCGCAATTTGTCACCGAGATCGATGGGCTCGACATTCATTTCATTCACGTTCGTTCCAAACACGAAAACGCATTGCCGCTGATCGTCACACATGGATGGCCTGGCTCAGTCATCGAGCAGCTGAAGATCATCGATCCCCTGACCAACCCGACCGCGTACGGCGCGAGTGCATCGGACGCTTTTCATCTGGTGGTTCCCTCGATCCCGGGTTACGGGTTCTCGGCGCGACCGACCACGACCGGCTGGGATCCCGCCCGCATCGCGCGGGCCTGGGTCGTGCTGATGCGGCGCCTCGGATATACGCGCTTTGTCGCGCAAGGTGGCGACGTGGGTGCGTTTGTCTCGCATGCAATGGCGGAACAGGCGCCCCCGGAACTAATTGCCATTCACGTCAACTTCCCCGGTACGCTTCCGGCCGATATTGGGAAGTCATTAGTTTCCGGCGATCCGCCGCCAGCGACTCTCTCGGCTGACGAAAAGCGCGCCTACGAACAAGTGAAGGATTTCAGGGCGACACACTTCGCCTACGCGCTGATGATGTCGACGCGTCCGCAGACATTGTACGGGCTGGCCGATTCGCCGGTCGGGATGGCAGCTTGGCTTTTTGACCATGGTGACGGCTGGGGCCAGCCGGCGGCGACCATGACCTCGGCCGTGCTCGGGCGTACCATCAATGGCCACTCCGCGGGCGACGTTACGCGAGACGACGTTCTCGACAACATCACGCTCTACTGGCTGACGAACACGGCGATTTCTGCGGCTCGGCTGTATTGGGAAAATAAGGGAAAGAGCGTCATAAACGCCGTTAACTTATCGTTCCCTGCTGCGGTGAGCGTCTTTCCTGGCGAGATCTATCGAGCGCCGCGGAGTTGGGCGGAGCGCGCCTATCCCAAACTCATCTACTACAACGAGGTCGACAAAGGCGGGCACTTTGCGGCCTGGGAACAACCGCAACTCTTTTCGCAGGAGGTCCGCGCGGGCTTTCGGCCAGTGCGGACATAGTAACCGGGAGAACAGTAATGCCTCACGCGCACCAACCAGGTCAAGCCGTTTTCAGATCGATCCTCCCGGAGGACATCGACTGGAAACCTTTTCCGGCCTTTCCACCCGAGGCGAGGCTTGCAACCCTTGTCGGACATCCGTCCGAGCCCGGCCCTTACGTCATCAGGGTGAAGGTGCCCGCCGGCACCAAACTGATCGGATCTATACGGTCATGTCGGGCGTGTTCTACATCGTCTAGGCGATCGGTTTGACGGCGACAAGGTGCAGGCTTTTCCGCCTGCAAGCGTGATCGTTCTGCCAGGCGATACCTCTCATTTCCATTGGGCGAAAGCCGGCGAATACGTCACGCAAGTCACGGCGATCGGCCCGCTGGGCCTCGAATATTTGGATCCCGCCGACGATCCACGCCGGCAATAGGAAAGGTCGTAGGCGAGCGACCGTGGATAGTTCAGGCCGTTGTGGAGGGTGTGCGGGTATTCTCCAATGCCCCGCCGCAACAAGTTTTTGGCCCGAAGTCACAAGATTTTGTGACTGGAATTGTCGTCCCTCAATGAAATGTTTTTGACCGACTTGGCTATTGCACTCCTCATCGGCGCCGTCGCCGCCTTTTTCACGATCGCGATCTTGCGCTCGGCTCGCTGATAGACATTTGCGCCGTTTCGCCGCCGCCTGCGCGGCAAGCTGCTCGAGAGGTCTCGGTAAGGATACCCTCCTTTTCGAAACAGACGGGACAGAATGGGTTACCGGCGGGTTGACCCTCGCGTGCCTTACTCTTTCTATTGGCTGTATAGTTCGATTGTGTCGTCGAGCGCGCACCGATAAAGTTTTTTAAGGCGCGCAATCCCGCAACACGCGTGGCGTCAGCGCCTAACCCAAAAAGCGACATTGGCGAGCGCGGACCAAAAAACGGGGACGGGTTTGGCCCGCCCCCGCTCGTTGCCTCAGTAACCTAAACGGCTTTGCCGATAGGTTTACCAATTTGCCTCCTACGCATCACCAAGAGGCATGGCGACAAACCGCGTGGCGTCGCCCATCTTCACGCGCATCAAAATTTGATGCTTGCCCTGCGATTTGGCTTCGCTCAACGCCTTGCGCATATCGCCGGCATTCGCAACGGGCTTGCCGCCGACTTCAAGAATGACGTTGCCGGTCTGAAAGCCTTGCTCGGCGGCAGGACCGTCTGGTTCAACCGCGGTCACCACGACGCCTTGGTTGCCGGCGCCGGATACTTCGCTCGCCGGCGCTAGCTGCAGCCCTAGATGTGGCACGCCACCGGTCGGCTGAGCGCTATCGTTATCGGCTCTTGCCTGTTGTTCGTTCGGCACCTGCGCCAATGTCACCGTGATGTTCCTAGGTTCGCCCTTGCGAATGATGTCGAGCTTGGCCGACGTATCGGGCGCCATCATGCCGATGGTGCGGGCGAGGTCGCGTGCATCCTTCACCTGCGTGCCATTGACCGCAGTGATCACGTCGCCGGATTCGATCCCGGCCTTCGCGGCCGGGCTACCGCTTTGCGGCTCGTCGACCATCGCGCCCGCGGCTTTCTTCAAGCCAAGGCTGTCGGCGATACCGGCAGTCACTGGCTGGATTTGCACGCCAAGCCAGCCGCGCGTGACATGGCCTCTCTCCTTGAGTTGTGCCACCACCATCTTCGCGGTATCCGCTGGAATGTCGAAGCCAATGCCGACCGAGCCGCCCGACGGTGAAAAGATCGCGGTGTTGACGCCGATCACGTTACCGTCGACGTCAAAGGCCGGTCCACCCGAATTGCCCTTGTTGATGGGTGCGTCGATCTGCACATAATCGTCGTACGGCCCGGCGCCTATATCGCGGCCGCGTGCCGAGACGATGCCGGCGGTGACCGTACCGCCGAGACCGAACGGATTTCCGACTGCCACCACCCAGTCGCCGACCTGCGGGGCATGCTCTGCGAATTTGACAAAAGGAAAATCCTTGTTGCCGTCGACCTTGATCAAGGCGAGATCGGTCTTGGGATCAGTGCCGACCACTTTTGCGGAGTAGACTGTGCCGTCGTCGGTCGTGACCTGGACGGATGTAGCGTGATCGACCACGTGGTTGTTGGTGACCGCATAACCGTCTGCAGTGATGAAGAAGCCGGAGCCTTCGCCAGTAATGGTGTCGTGTCGCCGTGGCGCGTGAGGCCCGAACTGCCGGCCGAATTGCTGACCAAACTGGTCGCCGAACTGCTGAAAAAATTTATTCAGCGGCGAGCCGGGCTGAACCGGGATTTGCTGGTCGTCATCGTCGCGGTTGTCCTGCAATAGCGCTGGTTCCCCCGAACCGGACACTTTAACACGCACGGAGATTACCGCCGGCTTCACCTTAGCAACGATATCGGCAAAGCCGACCGGACGCTGCGTACCAAGTTCAGCAGCGTTGGCTGAAACAGAGCCTACCGCGGATGGCCAAAAACGACCGTTCGATCCGGCTAGCAGCACGGCCGCACCAAGTGCGCCAACCGATGCCAGCAGTGTCAGACGGCGGGCGGTAAGCTTTTTGCAGCAACCTGAATTAGTCTCAGTCATTACTTTCTCCGTCGATCAAATGATCCAGTGGACCTTGCGGGGCACAGATGGCGAAGGCTGACTTACGAGAACATGAAGAGAGCATTAATTCGCGGAAATCATTATTTGGATGGCGCTTAATTGCAGAACATTAATGTCTCAGCCACTTCGCAGTAATGCTGTCGCATCTATGCGGGCGGCCACGCGTCGCTGAGCGCGGCGTGGGCGATGCGCAACCGAACCCGCAACAGCGACGGTGCGGGGTCGTCGAAAATGTTTTTTGTATGCCCGACGAGAACAAGAATAAATCCGTACCCAAGCCGCCGCGCTGTCCAAAGTGCGCGCAGCCGATGCAACTCGTGCGGAGAACGCCGCGATTTGGGGGATTACCAGAGCTTTTTACGTTTGAGTGCCCAGCGTGTGGCGTGTCTCATACTGAGGCCTTATGACAATGGCGGCTCTTACAATAATGATAGTGACAACGGTGATCGTTACCGGCGTCGCTTGGCATGGGCGTGGTCGCTGGTACTAGCGGAAAGCTGCCAAAGTAGCTCCCCTGTGCGAATCGCTGCGGAGCCTTCGATCTCATCCCGAAATGTTTTATTGCTGACTCGACGGATAGCGATCTATGCAGTCGGGGCTCCTATCGATTTCTTCGGGACCCGGTCCGTGGGTGTGACAATAAACCCAGCGCATGTCAGACAATGCCGACTGAGCTATATAGTCACTGGAGTGGCCGGCGCAGGGTGAGACGAACGCGGGGTCCACGAGCGCTGATTTGAGGGGAGGTACACTGAGCGTGAGCGGCGGCTTCCTCTACAGAGTTCTCAAGTGGCCGATCAGGAGAATATGGCTTCTGTTCCAGGTCTTGCTCATCGTATGGGCGACCTTGGCTATCTACTATTCCAATCTACCGTCTGCTGCATTGCGTGTCGCATTGGCGATTTGCTTTGCGGTATTGGCGACATGGCTGCTTTGGCTGTCGCGCGATCGACGCGCGCCCGTAATTTTCATCGTGCTGTTTCTTGGCGTGGTCGCCTGGTGGCTATCCATTTCCCCCTCTCACGATCGACCGTGGCGTCCAGAAGTTGCCGTAATGCCGCGGGCGACGATTGATGGTGACCGCGTGCGTATTACCGGTGTCCGAAATTTCGAATACCGAAGTTTGGATGATTTCACGCCACGCTATGAGGAGCGAGAGGTACAGTTGTCACATCTCACCGGTCTCGATTTTTTTGTGTCCTACTGGAGTAAGGGGCCGGTTGGCCACACGTTCCTGAGTTTCATCTTCGACAATGCCCCACCCTTGAGTATTTCCATTGAGACGCGGCCAGAGGTGGGTGAAGGCTTCAATCCTGTCGCCTCCCTGTTCAAGCAATTTGAGTTGATTTACGTGGTAGGCGACGAACGTGACCTTGTGGGCGTGCGCACCAACTTTCGCAAAGAGACCGTGTTTCTTTATCGCCTAAACTCATCACCAGACAATGTGCGTCGATTGCTGATGGTGTACCTAAAGCGGATCAACGAACTCGCCGATCGGCCAGAATTTTACCACCTACTGAGCAACAGCTGCACGATCAACATCATACGTTACGCGAACGCTGCTGGTCGCACGGGCCGGTTCGACATTCGTCATGTGCTCAACGGCCTGATCGATAATTACCTCTATTATTCGGGTCGGATCGATACGACGCTACCATTTGACGAATTGAGGCGGCGCTCCCGAATCAACGAGGCCGCGCAGGCGGCGGATGACGCGCCCGATTTTTCAGAGCGTATTCGCGCCTCGCTGCCAACGATTACTCGTTGAGTGAGCAATAACAGCGAAAAAGTTGTAGTGCACGTTTGCGGACTTAGTCATCAGTTTTTGCTATGCTACTTAAATGACGCTTGTCAGCGCGATAAATAGTCGGCGCGTACTTGGTCTTCTCGTTTTGATGCTTGCGTCACTCCTCGGACTATTTTTGCTGCCGCCAATTGTTCAGAATCAGAATTATCACGACTTCGCAGATCAGCGTACGTTCTTCGGCATACCCCATTTTTGGAACGTCGTCTCGAACATTCCTTTCATCGGCATAGGTGCCGTAGGACTCTGGCAGTTTGGTCGTTCTCAAGCGACCATGCTGCTCTTCCTCGGCATTTGTCTGACTGGTTTCGGTTCGGCCTACTATCACCTCGAACCGAGTGATCAGACCCTGTTCTGGGACCGGCTGCCAATGGCGATCGGCTTTATGGCTATCTTAGCCATAGCGATCGAGGAGCGCGTGGATCGGAGGTTGGGAGCCTTTTTGCTTTGGCCGTTGACTGCAATCGGTGTGTTTAGTCTGCTGTTGTGGCGCTGGACTGGTGATTTACGGCTCTATGGCTGGGTGCAATTCTTTCCGTGCCTCGCGCTGCCATTAATCTTCCTTTTGTTTGCGCCGAAATTCAGCGGCACACTTTACTGGCTTCTCGCCGCTGCGCTCTATGCATTTGCAAAGCTGTTCGAGTTTTACGATAGCGCGATCTTTTCTTTCGGCGCGATTCTGAGTGGGCATACTCTCAAGCACTTTGCTGCTGCAGCCGCCTGCGGGGCACTGCTGAGATATTTTCAAAAGCGCCAGCCGATCACGATCCGGAGCGCTGCTCACCGCCCGCAAGAGCTTCCATTACGGAAGAAATAAGGTTCGCGTGTCAGTTTTCTGATATTTTGTGACAAGGGCTATCTGCCATTCCCGGACGATGTGAATGTCATAATAAGCCGGCGCATTATGAATGTCATAATAGGGCTGCACAGTACGACCCCTGTCGCGTAGCAGGTGAACAGCCTAAAACACGCAGCCGCGACGCGATTGCGCGGCAAATCAAGTTATATTTGGGGAGGGTTCGATGCGCTCATGGCCATTGCCATTGCAGCCACGCTTCATCGTCTTTACGGCCGTGGTGCTGGTTACTGCGTGTCTGACAGTCGCATTATTCATCTCGCCCTCAATTTACATCGCTATCGCGCTCGCCATCTGCGCAGCTCTGACGACAGTTGGAACTGTCGATTTAATTCAGACGCGGCACGCGGTGCTCCGTAATTATCCACTTACCGCCCACATTCGCTTTATTCTCGAAGAAATCCGGCCGGAGATCCGTCAGTATTTTCTGGAAAGCGAAAAGGATGGCACCCCGTTTTCCCGGGACAAACGCGCGATCGTTTATCAGCGGGCCAAGCAGGCATTGGACAAGCGGCCGTTCGGCACACAGAACGATGTTTATGCCAGCGGGTTCGAGTGGCTAAACCATTCCGTCGCGCCGAGGCCTATCGTCAAGGAACCGTTCCGAATCGTGATCGGCAGCCCCGAATGCGGCAAGCCGTATTCGGCTTCGGTCTTCAACATCTCGGCGATGAGTTTCGGGGCGTTAAGTCCAAATGCTATTCGTGCACTGAACACCGGCGCCAAGAAAGGGAATTTCGCGCACGATACTGGTGAGGGCGGTTACAGTTCTTATCACCAGGAAAACGGCGGCGACATTATTTGGGAGATCGGTTCGGGTTACTTCAGTTGCCGCAATCCAGACGGCACATTTTGCGCCGAGAAATTCAAAGACAACGCAAGCTGCGGACAGGTGAAAATGGTCGAGCTGAAACTCAGCCAGGGCGCCAAGCCTGGCCACGGCGGTGTACTACCCGCTGCAAAGGTCAGCATGGAAATCGCAGCTGCGCGCGGCGTGCCGATGGGCATCGACTGTGTTTCGCCATCGCGGCATTCGGCCTTCTCCACGCCGATCGAGATGATGCATTTCATAGGAAGGATGCGGAACCTTTCCGGTAGCAAACCGACTGGTTTTAAACTTTGTGTGGGCCATCCGTGGGAATTCCTCGCCATCTGCAAGGCGATGATCGAGACGCAAATCTATCCGGACTTCATCGTCGTCGATGGCACAGAAGGCGGCACCGGCGCCGCACCGCTTGAATTTACCGATCACGTCGGGATGCCGTTGCGCGAGGGACTCAATTTCGTTCACAACGCGCTGATCGGTATTAATGCTCGCCATCGCATCAAGATCGGAGCGAGCGGCAAGATTGCGAGCGCCTTCGACATCGCGCGCGCTATGGCCTTGGGTGCGGATTGGTGCAATTCCGCGCGGGGGTTCATGTTTGCCCTCGGCTGCATACAGTCACAGTCATGTCACACCGACCGTTGTCCGACCGGAGTTTCGACGCAGGATCGCAATCGCCAACGAGCGCTAGTAGTCGTGGACAAATCAGAGCGGGTATACAATTTCCATCGGGCCACCATCGAAGCGCTTGCCGAATTGGTCGCAGCCGCCGGACTGGACCATCCGAGTGAGTTCGCGCCGGCGCACTTTTCTCGGCGAATTTCTCAGCACGAAGTGAAGGGCTTCGACGAACTGTACCGCGCGCTCAAGCCTGGTGAACTGCTCGAAGTTACAAGCGACAAGAGATTTGCCGCGCAGTGGTCGATGGCGGATGCCGGTCAATTCCGAGTCGCAGCTGCAGCCTGACCGGCTGGCCGAGCGCGAAGCCGGACAGCTTAGAGCAGGCGCGAAAATAAAAAGTAGAGCGCGCCTGAGAGCGCCATAGCGGCCGGAAGCGTCATGACCCAAGCGAGCGCAATGTTGCGAACCGTGGCCCATTGCAGTCCCGAACCGTTCGCGGCCATGGTCCCGGCAACACCGGATGAAAGGACGTGCGTAGTTGAGACCGGCAGGCCGTAGACGTCGGCCGCTGCGATGGTCGCAGCCGCGGTGATTTCGGCGCAGGCTCCTTGGGCATAAGTGAGGTGCGTTTTGCCGATCTTCGAACCGACGGTGACGACGATCCGCTTCCAGCCCACCATGGTGCCCAGCCCGAGCGCGATCGCAACGACAATTTTCACCCAGCCGGGAATGAATTTGGTCGCGTTGTCGAGTGAAGCTTTATAGGCATTGAGCGTGCTGATATCGCTTGCCGAAAGATCGGCTTCCTTATCCTTTATGAGGAGCGGATCGCTTCCGAGGCGAGATACATGTCGTTGCGGGTATTGCCGACCTGGTCGGCCGGCATCCTGACGATCGAACCGTAGTCGCTGACCTGCTTGGCGATATCCGCAATGAGGACCGCGAGCGACGGAAAGGTCCTTCATTGATCTGATGCTGCGCAACGAAGGCGGTCACCGCTGGCCGCGGATCCCCGAGCACATTGTAACCGGCAGCTTTGGTGCCAATCACGGCGCTCGCCGCCTGCGAATTGGCCAGAAACTGAGCCACCTGGCTCGCCGGCATGCTGCGGTTGAGCGCGTAGGCCGTCGGTACCGTGCCGATCAAGATCAGCATGATCAGACCCATGCCTTTCTGACCGTCGTTGGAGCCATGGAAGAAGCTCACCAGGGTGCAGGTCAGAACCAAGATGCCGCGGATCCACCAAGGCGGCGGCTGATTGCCCTTCGGCTCACTGAACAGTTCTTTGTTGCGGATGATGAATTTGATGGCCAGCAAAAGGATCCCAGCGAGCACAAAACCGAAGATCGGAGAGAACAAAAGTGCCTTGCCGATCGAGATCGCCTGGTTCCAATCGACGCCCGATGTGCCGTCGCGTCCCCGCAGCAGGGCATTGGCGACGCCGACGCCGATCACCGATCCGATCAACGTATGCGAACTCGAGGCCGGAAGCCCGAATGACCAGGTGCCGAGATTCCAGATGATCGCCGCGATCAACAGCGCGAAGACCATGGCAAAACCGGCACTACTGCCAACCTGAAGGATCAACTCCACTGGAAGCAGTGAGATGATGCCGAATGCCACGGCACCGGATGACCAGAGGACGCCCAACAAGTTCCACATCCCCGACCAGACCACGGCGACGTTAGCTGGCAGCGAATGGGTATAAATAACGGTCGCCACCGCATTGGCAGTGTCGTGAAAGCCGTTGACGAACTCGAAGCCGAGCGCAATCAGCAGCGCAACAAAGAGCAACAGAAAGGGAACATAATTGCTGATCTTCGTACCGCTCGCATCAATGTCGGTGTAGATGCTGTAGGCGACAAATAAAATCCCGGCCGCCAGCGCTCCAAAAAAGAGAATCGCTGTCATCGGACTGGTGGCATGGTCGGGTTTTGGGCCGTGCTGTTCGGCGGGCTCGAGCGAGCCCGGCAATGCCATCTCTGCCATGATAATCTCCCTGCCGTTTGTCAAATGTTGCGCAGGGTCTGTGACGGCTGCATGACTGGAAACATGCCTGGATAGTTTCGAAACTTGCCGGCTAGCGAAATCCCACTCGCAATCAAGCGTAACTTGGCAGTTATCAAGGCTCTAGTGGTGTCATCACCGCGTCACGCTCTCTTGTCCAACTTAACCGCCGATCTGTCTGTGCCGGACCAGCCAGCCTTCGCCATGGCCATTATTTCGCCCAGTGAAGTCGGGAATCCGATGCAGGCCAAGATGCGTCGCAGCGATCTCGCGGTGGCGGGACTCGCCGCCCTTGGCATCGTATTCGGTGATATCGGAACGAGCCCGCTCTACACCCTTAAGACCGCGTTCGATTTCCTTAGCGGAGAACCGACGCCTGAGCGCATTCTTGGCATTCTTTCATTATTGATTTGGACACTGTTTCTGGTCACGTCGATCAAATACGTCGCCGTCGCCATGAGTATCGATAACGACGGCGAGGGGGGTATTTTGGCGCTAATGGCGCTGCTCGGGAAAAAGGGAAACCGGCGCCTGGTCATCCTCGTCGCGGGTCTTCTCGGGGCAGCGCTTATCTATGGCGATGGCGCGATCACGCCGGCAATCTCTGTACTCTCCGCGCTCGAGGGCCTCAACATCGCGGCGCCGTCATTTGAGCATTACGTCGTACCAGCCGCGGTCGCTATCCTGGTGCTGCTGTTTGCGGCTCAGCCACTTGGCACGTCTAGGATCGGCGCTGCATTCGGCCCGATTATGTTGCTTTGGTTCATATCCATTGCGGCGCTCGGGTTGTGGGGAGTCGCGCAAGATCCCTCGGTCTTTCGCGCCGTGAATCCATATTACGCTTTTCATCTTCTCGCTGGCCATGGGCTCAGCGGCTTCCTCGTGCTTGGTGGGATTTTTTTGTGCGTAACCGGCGCCGAAGCGCTTTACGCCGACATGGGCCATTTCGGCAAACAACCGATCCGCGCCGGCTGGTCGTGGATCGTATTTCCTTGTCTGGTCTTGAACTATGCCGGACAGTCCGCGATCGCGTTGCGTGGCGAGTCCATCGCCAACAACATTTTTTATCGCTTGTGCCCAGAACCACTGTTGGTTCCGCTGGTCTGCCTCGCGACTGTTGCCACCATTATCGCCAGTCAATCAATCATAACGGGCGCTTTCTCGATGACCCGGCAGGCCATTCAGCTCGGTTGGTTGCCACGGCTCCACATCAAGCAAACTTCGGAAAAAGGCTACGGACAGATTTATGTCGGCGTTGTCAACTGGCTCCTAATGATCGTCACCGTTGCCCTGACTATTCTATTCCATAAGTCCGACGATCTCGCGGCTGCCTATGGAATTGCCGTGTCGCTCACGATGCTGATGACATCTTACCTTTTGTTTGTCGCGATGCGGGAGATTTGGCATTGGAGTGTTTGGCTGAGCTCCGCCGTGGCCGGTGTTTTTATCATCGTCGACACAGGGTTTTTCGCCGCGAATTCATTGAAAATTGCAGATGGCGGATATGTGCCGATGCTACTCGCCGCCTGCATCTATGGATTGATGCTGATTTGGCATCACGGCTCGGTCCTGGTCGCCCATCGCCTAGAACAGACTCCAGTCTCGATCGCTGATTTTCTCGCCAAACTCAAACGGCAAAACGTGCCACGCGTACCCGGCACCGCTGT